>OLGL01000248.1_pt1 | contig 69231 bp, 50 predicted proteins | sample 1605041 | NCBI WGS metagenome assembly OLGL01 (sample SAMEA3888905, study PRJEB22519) | human gut metagenome | biome: human gut; feature: human-associated habitat; material: faeces | place: Denmark | collected 2010 | reverse complement strand
CACCTTTGTTCGCAGACAGCTCGCGCCCATCTGCCTCTGCCGGTACCCTCTGATACCGTGACCGGATAACGTGTGTCTCTCACGTCGCAGCCTACCAAATCAACCGCCGCACATTTTCCACGCAGCCTTTTCATCGGATCCGATTTTAGATTCTTCGGTGCGAAGCTCCGGGATGTATTCGAATATCCGGTTCACGCGCGCCTCTCATCATCCGGCTGCTTTCTGTGCGCTCTCCTGCGGATCTCTACTTGTTCCCTTCATTGCCTTTGTAAGGTTATTGAGTATATTCTGTATTATAAGCGAAATTTATTATTTGTCAAGGCAATTTCTCAACTTCAAACTTCACGCTATAAAATTTTTACATTACTTTAAATTCAAAGCGTAAAAAGTAGTGTACATATTTATTAAATATAATTATCATATTATTACTTTAGTCACACAGTTCCCAATCTCCCAGCCACGTATCCTTAGAATAATTATATAATCTTCTATATAATTTCCCGTTTTCAACTTTATAAACATATTTTATAACATCTGCTCTAGCTATTGAACTCGATTTTTCAACAGCCACCTCTTTCTCTTGTGCAAACGCAGTCCCTGAAAAAATACATGTCATAGCAATTATTACTGCTAAAATTCTGATCGTTTTTTTCATTTTTATTTCCTCCTAATATTAATATTCTTTAATTCATTTGGTATTTCATCCAATGTTCCTATATATGTACCATTCATATATAATTCATACCCGTTTTCTGTCTTTACAAAAAAGTTATTTTTTTGACTATATCATCTTCTTCAAAATACGGTGCATGCAACTTCAAATCAGCTACTGGTTCTATTACTATTGTACCAGACAATATAATAGCAATTAAGAAAAAGAACAACTTAATATTGACCTGTTTTTTTTGTTCTTCATTCAATATAGAAGAAATTCTAATTTTCAAAAAACTTCCATTAAAAAAAGATAGTGTTCCTCTCCTTTTTAACGCTTTTGTCCTAGACATTTTTAACAATATTTCAACATAATGAATTTTTTCTATTTCAGATAACTCATTACAAACAATTAAATCATTTCTTATTTCTAATATGTTAGAAAAATAATACCGAACTATGTATACTAACGGATTCCACCAGTATAAAAGACATAATATTTCAAAAAAACACTTTAAAAATAAATCTCTTTTAATGTAATGTCCCACTTCATGCAAGAGTACTATTTTTTTTGTTTCTTCATCTATATTCGGTATTATTATATACGGATTTTTTATACCAACAATAAATGGATCTTCTATACTATCAACTTTCAATATTGGTATTTTTTTCACTTTTTTATACTTTTTAACACGAATATACTCTATCGGTCTTATTTCTTTTATTAATTTTATAAATGATATATATGATAAACTTTTTTGCACTAAGATAAGAAAACTTCCAAGTAAACTAATCAAAAAAAGTACAGAAAAATGACTTAAAAATCCTATTTTCCCCCGCATAAAGCGACAAAGTTCTGGATATAATATTTTTATTCCTATCGTATGACTTATTCCGCAAATATCTATTGAAAAAAATAATCTTACTCCTGTTAGTACAGTGCAAAAAATAAGTAATTTTACTTCATACAAGCTATAATTTTCTTGCTTTTTCCATATATAAACCGACAAAAAACCCAATAGCAAAATTGAACTACATATTGCCGATAAAATTGATGTATATGTTATTTTCATAAAATCTCTTTTTTTCTTTTTTGAACTATACGTTCTAATTCGTCAATAACCGACTCTTCATCTACTGCTCCATTCAACAAAGCTGCTGTTATTGTATTTACAAAGGACATAGGATTTCTAGAATTTTTCATACATTTTTCTATTTTTTCTTCTATTTCTTCATCCTGAGTCTTTTTCGCTTTATATCGCCTAGCAAAAACTTTTCCAGTCTGAACTGTATCAATAACCTGAACATAACCCTTATCAAGCAATTTTCTTAACACAGTATGGACTGTTGGCGTTGTCAATTCTTTTTCAGATTCTACAATTTCTGTCACCGTCATGGGTTTTTCATACTTCCACAAAACCTGCATAACATTCATTTCTCGTTCACTTAAATAATTATTCTTCATAAAATTCCCAATCTCATAATTTATAGAAACAAAGGGAGCAACTGACGCCCCCTTTGTTTTTCACTCAAGTTCCAATACTACTAACTAATATTATCATTTCCAAGATCCACATTCCATAAATCACTCTATCTTTTTTCATTAGCTCATACCATTCAGGCGTATCTAATAATCTTGGTTTTTTAATTATATAATAATAACAAAAAATCAAAATACAAAGAAAAATTCTAACAGTTCCCACCTGATCATACCAATTTCTAATTCCCATTATGGAAGCAATTCGCTCCCCACAAAGACACAGTTCCATTAATAAAGCGGCAAACGTTGCTTCTCTTCCTTGACGGAATTCATTTGATACTCTATTCTCTTTCATTGCATCTCCCTTCTTTAAATTTAGTAAACAAGCTTTAATTTGATTATATATTATCATCTTTGATTATATATGTCAATATTAAAAATATATTTTCATTTCAAATATACTTTCAATCTTTTCTACACAATTAAAAACTACTCTTTCGCCAGCGCCGCGAGCCCGGAAAGAATCTCCCGCGCCTTCACAAGCATCGTCTCGCAGTCCGTATGTTTCTGCCGCACATCGCGGTAATAGAACGACGGTACATCGCCCGTCCTGAAGGTCAGCGTGCCCTTGTACTTCTCCATCAGCGCCGGAATGCCGGAGACGTCCAGATTGGCTTTCTGGTACATCTGGATCGTGATATCCTGCTTCTTCACATCGACCTCCACGACGCCCGCCTGATGAGCAAGCGCTTTCAAATCGGCGATCTTTAACAGATTCTCCACTGAACGCGGAAGCTCGCCAAAGCGGTCGATCAGCTCATCCTGCATATCCAGGTACTCTTCCTGGTTCTCGATACCGGAAATCCGCTTGTAAACGTCGAGTTTCTGGTACTCATTCCGGATGTAAGACGGCGGAATATACGCGTCGATGTCGCAGTCCACCACCGTTTCGAAATCCTCCGCTTCCTTCTCCCCGCGCAGCGCCAGCACCGCCTCGTTTAAAAGTTTACAGTACAGATCGTAACCGACCGCCTCCATATGACCGTGCTGTTCCGCGCCCAGAAGATTTCCGGCACCGCGCAGCTCCAAATCACGCATCGCAATCTTGATACCACTTCCCAGCTCCGTAAATTCACGGATCGCCTGCAGACGTTTTTCCGCCTCCTCACGCAGCAGCTTGTCGCGCCGGTACATGAGAAATGCATACGAAGTCCGCCCGGAACGTCCGACGCGCCCGCGGATCTGGTAGAGCTGCGACAGCCCCAGCCGGTCGGCGTCGTGGATGATGATCGTGTTTGCATTCGGAATATCCAGTCCTGTCTCGATGATGGTCGTGGACACCAGAACGTCAATATTTCCCTCGACGAAATCCAGCATGATTTTTTCCAGCTCATGTTCGTGCATCTGCCCGTGGGCGAATACAACGTTTGCCTCCGGCACCAGCGCCGCCACGTGGTTTGCCACCTCGTCGATGTTATTGACACGGTTGTAGACATAATAAACCTGTCCGCCCCGCGCCAGCTCCCTGTGAATCGCCTCGCGCACCATCTCGTCGTTGTACTCCATGACGTAGGTCTGAATCGGCAGGCGGTCTACCGGCGGTTCCTCCAGAACACTCATGTCCCGGATGCCGATGAGGCTCATATGCAGGGTACGTGGAATCGGCGTCGCCGTCAGCGTCAGAACATCCACATTTTCCTTGAGTTTCTTGATCTTTTCCTTATGCGCCACACCGAAACGCTGTTCCTCGTCGATGATCAGAAGCCCCAGATTTTTAAAGACAACATCCTTAGAAAGGACGCGGTGCGTTCCGATCACGACATCCACCTGCCCTTTTTTCAGATCTTCCAGCGTTTTTTTCTGCTCGCCCGCCGTGCGGAAACGCGACAGCATATCGACCCGGACCGGGAAATCCTTCATTCGCTGCACAAAGGTATTGTAATGCTGCTGCGCCAAAATTGTGGTCGGCACCAGATACACAACCTGCTTCCCCTCCTGAATCGCCTTAAATGCCGCCCGGAGCGCGATCTCCGTCTTGCCATATCCAACGTCGCCGCAGATCAAGCGGTCCATGATGCGGCGGCTTTCCATATCTTTTTTTGTCGCCTCGATCGCCTCCAGCTGATCCTCCGTCTCCTCAAACGGGAACATTTCCTCAAACTCCCTCTGCCAGACCGTATCCGGTCCATACTGGTAGCCCTCGCTCCGCTGGCGAGCCGCATAAAGCTCGACGAGATCCTTTGCAATATCGCGGACCGCCCCGCGCACCTTGCTCTTCGTTTTATTCCATTCCGTTCCGCCCAGTTTATTGAGCTTCGGCGTCCTGGCATCCGATCCCGCATATTTCTGGATTCCTTCCAGGCGCGTCGCCGGAAGGTAGAGATTGCCGCCATCACGGTACTCAATCTTGATGTAATCCTTGACAACCTTGTCCTGCTCGATCTTCTCGATGCCCCGGTAAATGCCGAGTCCGTGGCTCTCATGCACCACATAATCACCGATCGAAAGCTCGGAAAAGCTCTGGATCTTCTTACCCTGGTAGGAGGTCTTTTTCTTCTTTTTCCGCCCCCGTCCGCCGCCGAACATGTCTCCCTCGGTAATCACGACGAACTTAATCAGCGGATATTCAAATCCCCGGTGCAGCTTTCCATAGGTCACCAGGATTTCGCCCGGTTTCACAGTGTTTTCGCCCTCATCCGGACAGAATGCGCTCAAATCGTACTCCCGCAGATCGCCCGCCAGACGGCTCGCGCGCGTCCGCGAACCCGCCAGCAATACCACACGGTATTTTTCTTTCTTCCAGCGCGTCAGATCGCTGATTAAAAGCTCAAATCCATTCTGATAGGAATTGACATTTTTGACGCTCAAACTGTACTTTTTCTTAACCGTCATGCCAGAGAGCTTCTGATCCAGCCCCAGCAGTAAAAGAGTCCGCGGGCGCATCGCCATCGCCAGCGTCTCCTTCGCCGAATAGAGGAAGGAAGTCTGCCCCGGAAGCAGATAGCCGCCCTCGAGACGGTGCGACATACTCTCCCGGAACTCCGTCTCGGTCGTCTCTGCTTTTTCCTTCAAGCGCAGCGGCTCATCCAGAAAAATCGTCAGCTCATCCGCTGGAAAATAGTTTAAAAACGACACCGTTTCCTTGCAGAAATACCGGATATAGCTTCCCAGCCCATGCACCCGGAAGCCCTCGCGAAGCCCCTCTAAGACCTCCGAAACAGCTGAATCCATCCGGTACGCCTCTTCCGTCTTCATGGCATCCCGGAGCTTTTTCACGTATTTCTTACGTTCCTTCTCGATCGCCTCGATTCCATCCTGAATCTGCTCCGGCGTGAGCGCCATCTCCGTCGCCGGATAGATCACCGCCTCGTCTACCTGCTCGATCGAACGCTGACTCTCCGGGTCAAAGGTACGGATCGAATCGACCTCATCGCCCCACAGCTCGATCCGGTACGGCACTTCCTCCGTCAGTGGAAAAATGTCGATAATACCGCCACGTACCGAAAACTGCCCCGAACCATCGACCTGCGCGACCTTCTCATATCCCATTTCCGCCAGGGCGCGCGTCAGCTTCCCGACCTCGACCACATCTTCCGCCCCGATCGTGAGACTTCGCTCTTTCATCCATGCAAGCGGCAGCAGATGTTCCATCAGCCCGTCGATCGTCGTGACCACCACGCCGCTGGAACTCTCCAAGACCCGCCGCATGACCTGAATCCGCTGTTTCGTCAGCAGATTTCCGTAGATATCTGACGTATAAAACAGCAGATCCCTCGCCGGGTACAGCGAAATATCCGGGTCAAAACACCGGTAATCCTCACAGATCTCCCGCGCCCTCGAATCATCGTAGGTGACAATCAGCTTCCAGGGCGTCAGATCCGAAAGCTCGGACAGCAGATGCACCTTCTGCGAATCCAGACATCCCGTGACAAGAAGCGGTCCCTGTCCGCGCTGTAAATCCGTTTTGAGATCCTGGAACTCGATCATCTCCTCTAACGGATTTGCAAATACATCGCTCATTGTGTCTTGACTTCCTCCTTCCTCTCCGCCTTCTGCTTCTCTAGCTTCTCCTTCTCCCCGCGCGCCGCGCCGTTAAAATGGTTCATCGCCGCCTCAACGCCCTCGGTCATCATATCCACGACTGCCGCCGCACCATCCTTAAACGCCGTCGTCATCGTCTCGGCTTCCTCTTTCGGAAAATGTCCCAGCACATAGTCTGCCAGATCCATGCGCGCCGGCTTCTCGCCCACACCGATCCGCACGCGCGGAAATTCCTGCGTTCCCAGATGGGCAATGATATTTTTGATTCCATTGTGACCGCCCGCGCTGCCTTTCTTGCGGATGCGGATGCCGCCCGGAACCAGGCTGATATCGTCATAAATCACGATAAACTCCGACGGATCTACCTTATAATAATCCATCACCTGACGGATGCACTCGCCGCTCAGGTTCATATAGGTCTGCGGCTTCACCAGAATGACCTTATTTCCCTCAATCATACCTTTTCCGATCAGTCCCTTAAATGCTTTCTCCCGGACATCAATGTTATACTTGTCCGCCAGCGCATCCAGCGTCATAAATCCCACATTGTGACGGGTTCCCTCATATTCTCTTCCCGGATTTCCAAGTCCTGCGATTACATACATAATTCTATTTCTCCCTCTTTTTCCATAGTATCAAAAATACCAGATTCTTCACTCATCGTCTTTCTCAAAAAGATAAAACAGACACGACTTTAAGCGTTAAATCCTGAAACTGCCACTTTTTCAAGCTGTTTCAGGATCTAACGCACTTATTTTTCTGGATACTTTTAAAGTTACTGTTCACGGATAGGCACTTTTGGAATCGAAAGTGCCGTAAGTTTTGGGGGCGTGTAAATAAGAAGTTACTTTCCCTTCACAACCTCAACCGCCTTCTGCAGCTGATTATCCTTCTCCTCTGGAATCACGACTTCCTGCGCCGCCTCTTCATCCAGCTCCACCTCGAGATCCGGCTCGATGCCTTTTCCATGGATATCATTTCCATTCGGCGTATAATAATGGTCGGTCGTCAGCTTGATCGCGCTTCCATCCGAAAGCGGCATCAGCGTCTGCACGATACCTTTACCGAAAGTCTTCGTTCCGACGATCGTCGCCACGCCGTAATCCTTCATCGCACCGGTAAATACCTCCGACGCGCTGGCGGAATTGCCATTTACCAGCACAACCATCGGGATCTCCAGGCTGTGTCCATCCTCAGCGTCGTATGTCTCCTCCGTGCCCTTCTTATTTGCCACGGTCAGGATCCGTCCGCCATCTTTCAGGATATAATCCGCCATCGAGACAACCGTCGTCACCTCGCCGCCCGGGTTGTTCCGCAGATCGATGATCAGGCGCTTCATGCCCTCGCCCTGCAATTCCTCGATCTTGGATTTAAACTGATCGGCAGTCACACGGTCAAACTCCGCAACGGAAATATATCCGATCTCTTCATCCAGCATCTTGCCTGACACCGTCTGCACATCGATCGGTCGGCGGGTCAGGGTGATATCCTTGTACTCGCCGCTATTTTCACGATAAACCGTGATCGTCAGCTGGCTGCCTTCCTCGCCCTTGACGTAATTATTGACCAGAAGCGACAGATCCATGCCAATCACCTCGGTGCCGTCTACCTTATAAAGCGCATCACCCGGAAGGATGCCCGCCTCCTCGGCCGGGCTGCCCTCAAAGACGCGCACGATCGTGCTGACGCCGGTCTGGACATTCTGGGATACCAGAGCGCCGATGCCGCAGTAAGAACCATTTGTCTCATCCAGGAAGCTTGTCAGCTCGTCCGGCGTATAGTAAACCGCATACGGATCATTTAAACCACTCAAAAAGCCCTGATAAATGCCGGCTTCCTCCTCGGATGTATCAATTTTTTCCTCAAACAGGTACTTTTTATCGATAATATCCTGTATCTGTTCCAGCTTTTTCGTGACATTCTCAAAATTGACCGGCTCCTGTGCCTGCGACGGTGTTCCCTCGGTCTGTACCTGTACCTGTGTCTGGTTATCGATCACACGGCGTCCAAACATGTAAATACCCGCCGAAGCACCGACCGTGATCAGACACACCAGTGCTGTCACCAGCACACCGACCATCACACCGCGCCAGAATTTATTTTTACTGTCCATCTCTTATGCCTCCTGATTCCTGTCTATTCCTTCCGGATTTCATCTTTTGCAGCCACCTGATACTTTCCGCACTACGGACTTACATAGCTCGAAGGGTTTACATAACTTCCGTTCTTGCGGACTGCAAAATGCAGATGAGAACCTGTCGAATATCCGGTCGAACCTACCTTCGCGATCGTCTGTCCGGCTTTTACCGTATCCCCTGCCGATACCAGAAGCTGGGAACAGTGCATATACACGGTTGAAAGTCCATTTCCATGGTTGACCACAACATAATTTCCAGCCGAATAACTGTAGGTTGCAATCGAAACCGTTCCTCCGGCGGCTGCCACGATGCTGCTGCCGGTCGAAGCGCTGATATCAATGCCCTTATGGTTTGAGGACGCGCCCGCCGTCGGTGATTTACGTTTTCCGAATCCAGATGTAATGCGTCCGCTTGCAGGGCACGGCCAGCGCAGTGAAGAACTTCCCGTCGAAGTGGTAGTCGTACTGCCAGTATTCCCTTTCGCGGTCGAATTATTCGTCTTTCCCGCTGCGGCGGCTTTTCTGGCAGCTTCCTCTGCCGCTTTTTTCGCCGCCTCTTCCGCTTCTTTCTTCTTAATCTCCGCCTCCATCTGCACGATCTTGGCTTCCTGCGCCTTGATATCGTCCTCATACGCCTTCGCCTGCGCTGATTTCTCGCCGATCTGCGCGTTGACGTTCTGGAGTTCTTTATTTTTCTCATTCAGGAGAAGCTGAACTGAATCCTGCTTTGCCTCCGTCTGCGTCTTCATCTCCTGCAGCTCCGCCTTCTCCGTCTCCAGCTTTTTCTTGCTGTCCGCGATGGACTCTTTCGTCGCCACATACTGGTCGAGCATCTTCCGGTCATACTCCGAAATCTTTGAAACATACTCTGCCCGGTTTAAAAGCTCCGAGAGCGAACGGGCTTCCAGAAGCAGATTTAAGTAGCTGCTGTCGCCCTTCTCATACATATATTTGATACGCATTTTCATCGAAGCATACTGCTTTTTTTCGGTTTTCTGCGCTTCTTCCAGCTTTACCGCCGTCTCATCGATGCTTTTCTGCTTGCTGGAAATATTATTTTCCAGCTTCGTGACCTGTGACTGCAGATCATTCATCTTCGTGTCCAGCTCCTTGACATAGCTCTCGGTGTTACTTTTCAGCCCCTGAAGGCTTTTGATCGCCTCCTCGGTCTTCTTTTTCTCCTGTTCCAGGGCGCTTTTCTTATCCTTGGCGCTGCTTACATCCTTTTTCGTCGCTGCCGCCACCGAGGTCAGCACTGGGGAAGACGCCAACGCCGCCGTCACAAGGAACAGAGCCGCACGTATTTTCAATCCCTGTTTTTTCATGTTCTCATCCTTTTTACCGCAAATTTCCGCTGCCGCCGCATTCTCCTACAGCAGCCGCCAATGTTTCTTACACCTTTAAATGTCTGCGGATCGTAAAGAAACTTCCGACAAAACCGATTCCCACGCCCAGCGCCATCGCCACGGCTACCATGCTCGGGAAAATGGTCTGAATCGGGATAAATTCAATCAGGTTCGACAAGATATCAAACCGTTCCATCATATATACAACCGCCTGGCGGTACAGAAAATACGTGATCGCCAGCGGAATCAGCGCGCCAACCAGACCGATCATCACACCCTGTACAACGAACGGCGCACGGATCATGAAATTCGTCGCACCGATTAGGCGCATGATCCGGTTTTCCTCCCGTCTAAATGCAGCTGCCGTCGTGATCGTATTGCTGATAAGGAAGATAGCAACTGCCAGCAGAATAGCGATGATCACCGCCGACAAAAGTCCCAGCATCTTGTTGAAGCTCGAAAGCCCGGACGCCGTATCGCTCGAATAATTGATCTTCCGAATTCCCTGCACCGTGCCAAGCCATGCAACCATGTCATCCTGCATGTCAATGTCTTTCAGATAGATCTCGTAGGACGCCGAACCGGCTAACGGGTTGTCATCCGCAAATCCTTCTGCCAGATCCTCGACTCCCTTAAAATATTCTTTCTTAAAATTCTCCCATGCCTCCTCGGCAGAAACATACTTTACTTCCTTGACCTCATCGCGGGCGCGTATCTCATCCCCGATTTTCTGTATATCGTCCTCACTCATATCTTCATTGAAGAAAACCGTAATTCCTACTGTAGATTCTGCATTCCGCACCATATACTGTACGTTGGCAATCAAGCCAAAAAACATACAGAACAGGAAAATACATGCCGAAATAATCGCCACCGACGCCAGTGAAAACCAGATATTCCGGATGATATTGCGCATGCCCTCCTTGGTGCAGTAAATCAATGTACTAATTTTCATGCCAGATACCGCCTTTTTGATCTCCCGTCAGCACGCCGCGCGTCAGCGTGATCACACGTTTTCCCATCTCTGCTACGATCTCCCGGCTGTGCGTTACCACAAGCACCGTCGTCCCGCGCCGGTTTATCTCCTCCAGAAGCTCCATGATCTCCATGGAATTATGTACATCCAGGTTTCCCGTCGGCTCGTCCGCCAGAAGTATCTCCGGCGAGTTGATCAGCGCACGGGCAATCGCAACACGCTGCTGCTCGCCGCCCGAGAGCTGGTTCGGGTATGCTTTATATTTTGAAGAAAGCCCTACCAGTCGGAGCATTTCCGGCACATTTTTCTTAATCTCACGGGGCGATACGCCGATGACCCGCTGTGCAAACGCGACATTTTCATATACTGTTTTATCCTTCAACAGACGGAAATCCTGAAACACCATTCCCAGCCGTCTGCGGTACTTCGGGATGTAGCGCCTCGGCATCTTTTCCAGATCCATATCGTTGACGATAATCTGGCCGGAAGTCGGCTCCAGCTCCTTCAAAAGAAGCTTTAAAAGCGTCGATTTGCCGGAACCGCTTCGTCCCATAATGAAAACAAACTCGCCGTCCTGAATCTGAATATTGATTCCCTTTAAGGCTTTATTCCCCGTCTTGTACGTCTTGGTGAGATTTTTAACCTCTATCATGCGTAAATCCTCTTTTTCAATTCTCCAAATGAAATTGCTGCGGCAAAGGCAATCTTCCTCCCCGCCACAGCAATTTGGCTTAATAATCCAGGTTTTCCATGTATTTCATATATTTTACAACCATCAGGGCAATCTTAAATGTGATCGCATCCTCAAACACCCGCAGATCCAATCCCGTGCTCTTCTGGAGCTTATCCAGACGGTATACCAGTGTATTGCGATGGATGTAAAGCTGTCGGGAAGTCTCTGATACGTTCAGGCTGTTCTCGAAGAACTTGTTGATTGTCGTAAGAGTCTCCTCATCAAACTCATCCGGCGATTTGCCATCAAAAATCTCCTTGATAAACATCCGGCACAGCGGCAGCGGCAGCTGATAGATCAGACGTCCGATTCCCAGCTTGCTGTATGCGACCACATTTTTGCTGCTGTAGAAAATCTTTCCTACATCCAGCGCCATCTTCGCCTCTTTATAAGAACGCGATACGTCCTTGATCTCGTTGACGATCGTACCGAATGCCACGCTGACACGTGTCAGGGACTCGGTATTGAGCATATCTACGATCGATGTGGCTGTCTTTTCCAGATCGTCGTAAGTCTCGCCCGGCTTCACTTCCTTGACTAGAATAATGTTCTTCTCATCCACTGCCGTGATGAAATCCTTCGTCTTGGTCGAGAACAGGCTGCGGACGGTCTCAAGTGCATTCACATCCTTCTCATGCTGCGTCTCGATGATAAATACAATCCGCTTGACGTTCGTCTCGATGTGCAGCTTCTTCGCACGGTTATAAATGTCAACCAGAAGCAGGTTGTCAAGCAGCAGGTTCTTGATAAAATTGTCCTTGTCAAAGCGCTCCTTATAAGCTACCAGCAGGTTCTGAACCTGAAATGCCGCCATCTTGCCGACCATGTATACGTCGTCGCTTCCGCCCTTGGCAAGAAGTATATATTCTAACTGGTGATCGTCAAACACCTTGAAAAACTGATATCCCTGTATCACCTGGCTGTCCGCCGGAGAGTCTACGAAAGCCAGAATTGCACTCTCATATTCCTCAGCGCCAGTAAATGTGGATGCCAGCACCTTGCCTTCCGTATCACAGATACAGAGATCGACACGCGTAATTCCTTTTAACCCCTCAATGTTTGTCTGGAGTATCTGGTTCGAAATCATATTCCTCTCTCCTTTTCTTTTATCCTCCGTCCAGCTGTGTTTCCGGGTCTTTCAACCTGTCATTCCCCAAACCCGTTTGTTACCCCTCCGGCAATCTGTGCCTGTGGACCATAACCGTTCCCCATCTGAATCTTGGACGGATCTTTCCCTTTATTTTAAAGCAAAGTGACGGAAAAAAAAAGAGGGCGGACGAAAAAAAGTGAATTTTTTCGTCATTTTGCCCTCACACGCCGGGATTTTCACAGACTGAAACTTGTTTTTCCGGCGAAATTTTCCAAATATGCGATTCATTCTTATTTTGCTGCGATCGCTTCCATCTCCATCAGGACGCCCTTCGGAAGTTTAGATACCTCGACGCAGGAACGTGCCGGGCATGCGCCCTCGAAATATTTCGCATAGATTTCATTTACTTTTCCAAAATCATCCATGTTCTGGATAAATACGGTGGTCTTTACAACCTGCTCCATGGAAGCACCTGCTGCCGCCAGAAGATTCTTTACATTGTTTAAAACCTGCTCTGCCTGAGCCTCGATTCCCTCCGGGATCTCGCCGGTTGCCGGATTGACCGGAATCTGACCGGATGCAAATACCATTCCATTTACCTCGATTGCCTGGGAATACGGGCCGATCGCTGCCGGTGCATTGGTTGTGCTGATTACTTTCTTCATGTCAAATCTCTCCTTTGTCTTTTATTTTAAACGGATAGAATCTTCGTTTACTTCTACTTTTCCTTCTTTTAAAAGGTGTCCAACCGCACGCTTAAACGCGTTTTTGCTTAGATTAAATTCGCGGCGGATAATCTCCGGCTCCACGCGGTCATTGAACGGCAGAACGCCGTTTTTTTCTTTCAGACGTGCCAGCACCGCCTCGGCATCCGCATTCATCTGACGGTACGCCACCTCGCGCAGGCTCAAATCCATTTTTCCATCCTCGCGCACCTTCGTCACGCGTACCTTTAAAACCTCGCCCAGACGGCATTTTCTATACAGCTCACGGTTCGGAATCAGACCGAAATAGCGGTCTGCCACTGCCACGAACACGCCCAGATTTTCATTAATCTCATAGACGCGTCCCTCTGTCCACTCGTCCTTCTTGTACGGCGCATCGCTGCAAAGATACGAATATACCTTCATCGTCGCCGCCAGACGACCGCTCTTATCGATATACAGCGCTACCAGGCACTCTTCCCCGGCGCGAACCGGATATACCTGCTCTTTAAACGGGAGCAGCAGATCTTTTTCCAGCCCCATATCGAGAAAGGCGCCGATCTTCGATACATCCTTGACCTTCAAAACCGCCGTCCCGCCCAGTTCCAGCTTCGGCATCGAGGTCGTCGCAATCAGGCGATCCTCGGAATCTTTATAAATAAATACCTTGAGCTTATCGCCCACTTTTGTGCCCTCCGGCACCTGTTTCTTCGGAAGCAGGACCGCCGCCGCGTCATCTTTCTTCTGTCCCAGATACACGCCGAAGTTTTTCTCCCGCACTACCATCAGTTCCTGTACTCTTCCCAGTTCAATCATGTCATTCGTCCTCTCTTTTCTGCCGATCTCTTTTTTTATTTAACGGTTGCATTTTTCATTCACTGGCAGACAATCCACGCCGAATCTTTCTTCGGCTGCAATGATTCAGTTTCTTCACTGCTACATACAAACTCTTTACAAACCAGTCTTTGCCAGCCACAAATTCGCATACACCTGACCTTCCGCATCCTGCAGTGATACCACGTATCCTTCCGGCACCTGCGCCAGCTTCGGGTACATCACATCCCCAAGCACTGCCGCCTTCCGGTACTCCACCCGCAGTTCTCCGAGTGCAAAGTCCACAGGCAGCAATTCACGCGCAATCGCCACATACTGTGCATTGTTCACGTGCCGGTTCGTATCGAGATGATGGCGTTCCACCGTGACCGGCGCCGCCGTTTCATACGTCTCAGGCAGGCGGATTTTCTTCGGCGCTGGCGGCATTGCAAGCGGTTTATCTTCAATCTGGTAGCCCTCCAACTGGCTTTCCGGCACCCGCACCGGGCATCCTTTTTCCAGATCGTAGTAAAACCAGGTCGAATCCGCCCGCACCAGCGGGTTTCCCATCTCATCCTCGATCGTGAAATTCCGGTAGCCATAGATTCCCTTAAACCCATACGGCCAGGTCGAAATACGGATCCGCTCGCCAAAATGCGGCTGTCTGAGAATCTCTATCTGCCATCCGCTCAGCCACCACGCCCGTTTTTCCTCATTCAGATAGGAAATCCCGAGTTTCAGATCCTCCGACTGGAACGTCGAACAATCCTGAAGATAATTCATGATTCCCACCACAGAAAGATTTCCCTCTTCATCCGTCTCACTGTACCGGACCCGACTGTCAAATGTATACATATCGCTCTCTTTTCCTTTCCGGCTTCCGGCTCCCCGCACCATCTCCGCGCATCCGCCATCTGCCGTTTCGTCCTATACTGCCTTAACATTCTGTCATGAAACTCATTATATCCGATTCGAACCACGTTGTCTACTTACAGACCCAGAATATTGCAGAATTTGCCGGACGCATGGCGCGGTTTCTGCCATAGCAGCCGCCCAAACAAAAAAAATTATCAAAAAAGCGAAAAAAGTAGTTGACGAATCCGTTTCCTTACAGTATAATACAAATCGTTCAATTCATTGGGCTATCGCCAAATGGTAAGGCAACGGACTCTGACTCCGTCATTTTCAAGGTTCGAATCCTTGTAGCCCAGCTAAAAAGCATTTGTTTGCCAAAGACGGCATGACAAGTGCTTTTTTTGTATTATGGAAACTCCCTCTGAAATGTTCCATAATACAACATTTTTCAACTCAATAAACCTCCATATGTTTGCGAGAAAACAAGAAAAGAACCCCCGCTCCGGTCATCCCTCACAGCCGGCGGCAGGGGTTCTTTTCTATTTCCAAATATTCTTAATAAATGTATAGATCAGCCAAATCAGAAGAATCGGTCCCGCCAGATGAATCAGGATGGTGAAAATACCTCCGACCAGTGCAAACAGCACAAATAAGATCGCGATAACCACCACGCTGAGAATTACCTTCCAGTACCATTTGTTCAAATCAATGTAATGGAAGTTCGGCGGCAGACCGCTGTCGTCCCGCTCCGAAAAACCGCCGTTGTAGGAGGACGCTGTGCGCCCGCTCCCGGCAGCGTCTCCCGAAGCGTACGAACCGCCCTGGCCGGTCTCCCCGGCGCCCTCGCTGCTGTCGATAATGGTTTTCGCAATCAGGCGTGGGCTGCCGATCTCCTCGATCACTTCTTCCTCCCTGCGCCCTTTCGCCGCCTCCTGGCGGATATACTGATCGTAATAGCTTATGTTGCTCTGGATGACTGAAGCCGAAACCTCGCCGTCCAGCGCCTCCCGAAGCTCCTGTAAAAACTCTGTCTTTCTCATCTTGTCTCCTTATTCCTCAAACCGTCCCGTTTCTCCCGTTTCACCCAGCCGAAAGAAACAAGCTTCCAGTTCCCGTCCCTTTCAACTGCCTCAGCGCACGCGCTCTTTCAAAAGTCCGCTCCGGTACGCTTTCAAGAGCTCTTTCAGATCCTCGATGCGGCCCGCCAGCTCCTTGCCCTCGTCGGTATCCGCCACTGTGATGCGCTTCTGCATTTTCTCCACGATATACACCTTCGGCGTCCGCTCGCGCTCCGGGTCAAATGGCTTGTGTTCCGCAAGCGCGAGATGGTGCGAATTGAAAATCAACGTATATCCGGCGATTCCCGTCCGCTCCTGGTAGGCTTTCGACAGCCCGCCGTCAATGATGAAGAGCTTGCCGCCAGCCCGGATCGGTGTCTCTCCACTCTTAATCTTCACCGGCATATGCCCGTTGATGATATGCGATCCCTTCGTCGGAAGCCCAAATTCCTTCAAAATCATATCGCAGGTCTCTTCTTCCTCACTGAGCTGGTAATACGGGTTCATCGTCTCTCTCATCACTTCCGGATCCTCGATGAAATAATGCTCAAAGCTGCGGTTTTTGTCCTTTCCAAATACCGGCGATTTCGCACCATTCCACAGATACCACATAAAATCGCGGCACGCCTCCTTCTCCGGCGCGTCCTCTGGAAGAAAATAGGCATTTTTAACCTGTGTGTCAATAAAATCCATCAATTCCTTACCGCGGTACATCTTGCCGCCCACCATCAGACCGTCAAATTCCCGATTCTCCGTCATCGGGATACAGCCATGATAGAGCAGGTTGGAATTGCAGCATTTATACATGCTTCCGTTGGAATATAGGAAACGGACATGCTCATGCAGCCGCGCATTGTGGCGGAACGACAGCTCCAGCGTGTGAAGCAGCTCTTCCTCTTCGTCCGTCAGCCGCAGCGGATCCGCCGGATCCACCGTCGGGAAATTCATGTCGCGCATCGGATACTCTTTTCCATCGATCGTGACCGTGCCGCGGTCATAACGAATCGCTGACAGAAGTATCCGCTCTTCCATCCCGTACTCCGGATGGCGCTTGATGATCTGCCCCTCTTCCTTATACTGTAACACCGCAATCGCCTTGTGCATCTTCGCCGCCAGCTTCGGATCCACTGCGTCGTAAATATTTTTGTCAAGAATCTGCGGCAGAAAACAGGTACACGGATCGTCCCGGTACACGCGCTCCGCAAACATCGACAGCGGGCGCAGGTTAATTCCGTAGCCGTCCTCCAATACATCAAATCCATTGTAACCGAGCGCCATACGCAAAACATTGCAGATACACGCCCGGTTGCCCGTCGCCGCGCCCATCCACGAAATATCATGATTGCCCCACTGGATATCCACATCATGGAAATGCATCAGTTCCTCCAGAATGATATCTGGTCTCGGACCACGGTCAAATATATCGCCCAAGATATGAAGATTATCGATCGTCAGACTCCGGATCAGGCTGCAGATCACGACAATAAAGCTGTCCGCCACCCGGACGTCAATCAGGGTATTGATGAGTTCGCTGTAATACTCCGTCTTATTGTCATCGGTATTATCGACATATAAAAGCTCATCGATCACACCCGAAAATTCCTTCGGCATCTTTTTTCTCACCTTGGAACGGGTGTATTTCGACGAAACCTCCCGGCAGATCTGCACCAGACGGTACACCGCCGTCTTCTGCCAGTCCTCCGTGTATTCGTTCGCCTGTTTGATCTGATTGATCATTTTTTCCGGATAATAGATAAGGTTCGCCAGCCGTACCTCGTCCTCCTCCGAAATAATATGTCCAAATGTCTCGCGGATCTTCTCCCGGATAATACCCGACGAACTGCGGAGCAGATAAATAAACGCCTCATGCTCACCGTGCAGGTCACTGAAAAAATATTCCGTGCCCTTCGGAAGTCCACAGATTGCCTGTAAATTAATAATATCACTCGCCGCCGCCCGGATATTCGGATACTCCCGCGAAAGCAGCTTCAAATATGCTAAATCCCTCATGTTATCAGCTCCCAAACTGCGCTGTCTGCCCGGATATTGTCGTGACTCGTTATCGTCGCGCTCGCTTTGGGTAAACGGCACATTATCTACATTGCATTTGCCTTTTTGATAGATTTATAGTAGCATAGATTCAGATCAGGGTCAAAATATATTTTCGGCACTTTCGGTTCCAAAAGTGCCTACTCGTGAACAGAAACATACTTTTCCATACATAAATACAGGAGGGACATTCATGACAGAACCACACACTCTCTACGTGTTTGGCACCGGCAACGCCACGATGACACGTTATTATAATACCTGCTTCGCCATCCGATCCGGCGAAGAATATTTCATGACAGACGCCGGCGGCGGCAATGGCATCCTGCGGATTCTGGAAGAAATGCAGGTTCCATTAAACCGCATCCACCATCTCTTCGTGACACATGAACACACCGACCACATTCTCGGCGTGATCTGGATGATCCGGATGATTGGCACTGCCATCAAAAAGGGAAATTATAAGGGAATTTTTCATATTTACTGCCACGACGGGCTGATCGACACGATTCAGACCTTCTGCCGCCTGACACTCCAGAAGAAATTCTGCGACCTGATCGGCGATCCGATCCAGCTCATCCCGGTTTCTGACCGCGAAACCCGGCAGATTCTCGATATGGAGGTTACCTTCTTTGACATTCATTCGACCAAGGCGCGCCAGTTCGGCTTCCGCGCCGTGCTGCCGGACGGCAAGATCGTCTGCTGCCCGGGCGACGAGCCGCTGAACCCGCTCTGCGAAGAATTTGCCAGAGGCGCCGACTGGCTCTTCCACGAAGCCTTCTGCCTCTACCGTGACCGGGAAATCTTCTCCCCTTATGAAAAACACCACAGCACCGTCAAAGATGCCTGCGAACTTGCCGAACGCCTCGGTGCGCGACATTTGATTCTGTGGCACACTGAAGATAAGACTTATCCGGAACGCGCTGCTTTGTACCGCGCTGAAGGGGAAGCCTATTATCACGGGGATTTGCTGGTACCGGAGGATGGGAGTGTGATAGAGCTGTGATTGTATCTTGCAGCTCTACCTCTTCCTCAAATGATAATACGTCATCGTCGCCGATGCCAGCAGCGTCTCCTTATCATCATAAATCTTGCATTCGCACACCGAAAATGCATAACCATTCTGTATTTCCTGCGCCCGGGCGATGATTTTGGATGTGTTTTTTCCAGCTTTCAGATAATGGATCGTGCCATCCACGGTCGGGACTGCGTAGTCGCGCCCGGTCATCGCTGCGGTGCCACCCACGGTATCCGCCAGTGAATACAGGACGCCGCCGTGCACGATACCTAAGATATTCATATGCCACGGTTTCAATACAATCTCTCCAACTGCATAGCCCGGGCGTGCCTCGGTGATCTCCATCTCGATTTTCTTCCGGAAATCATTGGCTGCATCCGTCTCCTGTCCGCGCTTGTCCCAGACTTCTGAGAATGAGCCGGACGGCTTTTTCTTTTCTTCCTTCTTTTCCATTTCATGTACCTCCTTGTATATATGATTTACTCTCTTTTTTATCTCTCTGCAGGTCATCTATTGTTTTCTTCTATTTTTTCTATCACTTTTCGCTCTTATATAATCTGTTTGTATAATCTGTTTTCCCTAAATCAGCCCATCCTTTTTCCTCGCCTCAAACGCTTTTTCTCATATTTTTCCAAAGATGGACTCATACTTTCTCCCATCCTCTCATACAATCTTATCAGATTGCAAAAATGTTATTGTTCACGCATACGTGCCCAGTAACGGAATTTGCCGTGGCTTCGCATTTAAATACTATCGCACAGGAGGGATCTGTCTTGAAACGAAGTTCTGTTATCATTGCACTGGAAATCTGCGCCATTGCGGCGCTCTTTGTCAGCTGGTCCTTCCAGCGTCCGAACAGCCGTCAGGTCACGGTCGGGAATGCGTCGGAACATTTTATCCGCTGGGTGGATTTCGATGTGACCGCCGACGCCATGACACAGGCGTTCCGCTATGATGTCGATACCTGCCAGCAGGATCTCCATCTGAACTGGGTCGATCTGCTCGCCTACCTGGGGGCGCGCTACGGGGGCGATTTTTCACATTATCAGGCGTCCGATATGACGGAAGCTGCCGAACAGCTCCAAAATGGCGTTACAGTGGAAGAATTGACGAAAAATATGACCTCTTTTGCCTATTATCGTGAGGCTTACGGCGCGGTTCTGGATGGAATGGTCGGACTGTATGAAATTGAGATTCCGAAATCGGAAGCACCGGCTTTTGCACTGGCGGACGCGCAGATACAGGAAGGGGATCCGGCTGCCAATACTTCCTACGCAACGACACCACCACCAACAACAGCATCAACAACTGGTACAGACACAATCGACTCAGCCAGTCAAGCTTCACCAGAAACTTCAGCCTCATCCAACACACAAACTTCTCTCGAACCCCCAGCCCCCACTCTCTCCGATCCCGACGCTGTCCCCCTGACTCCCTCCGGTGAGGAAAAAGTCTGGGTTACCAAATATGGTCTGAAAGCGTTTCTCCCACTGGCGAAAAACTTTCCCTACAGCCACTATGACGATTTCGGTGTCTCCCGCAGCTACGGTTACCGGAGACGGCATCTCGGGCATGATATGATGGGGCAGACGGGAACGCCTGTGATTGCTGTGGAATCCGGGCGCGTCGAGGCGCTCGGCTGGAACCAGTACGGCGGCTGGCGCATCGGCATCCGCAGCTTTGACGGGAAACGATACTACTATTATGCACATTTACGCAAAGACTACCCCTACCAGTCAAACCTGAAAGAGGGCAGTCTCGTCACCGCCGGGGACGTGATCGGTTATCTCGGGCACACCGGCTACAGCAGCACTGAAAACACCAACAACATCGCTGAACCGCACCTGCATTTCGGATTGCAGCTCATTTTTGACGAATCCCAGAAAGAAGGAAACAACGAAATCTGGATTGACTGCTATGAACTGATCCGTTTTCTGGCGATAAACCGCTCCGAAACTGTCAAAAAAGATGGCACTAAGGAGTGGACGCGTGTTTATGAAATGAAAGACTCCAGTCTTGAGCAATTTTCCACCCAATGACAAAAACAGCCGAAAAAGGTGAGCCAAAACCACACTTTCTCCGGCTGTTTTCAGCAGAACTACCTTATACGATATAATCTGCTGTTTTTATGTTCACTTATTATTTGATCACGCGCACGCGCATCATACCCTGAATAGCTTTCAGCTTCTCAATCGTCGCCGCGTCTGCCTTGGTCTCCAGATCAACCAGCGTATAAGCGTATTTATCACGGCTCTTGTTCGTCATGTTTGCGATGTTCATGTCAGTCGATGCCAGAATCGAGGAAATCTGTCCGATCATGTTCGGCACGTTCTTATGAAGAAGTGCAAGACGACCTACGGTTGTGCACACGCCCATATCGCAATTCGGGAAGTTGACGGAATTCTTGATATTACCATTGTCCAGGTAATCCATCAGCTCTTTGACTGCCATCACGGCACAATTATCCTCGGATTCTTCTGTGGATGCGCCCAGATGTGGGGTTGCGATGACGTTCGGCATCTGCATTACTTTTGCATTCGGGAAATCGGTGATATAGCGTTTTACACGACCGGAAGCCAGCGCCTCTGTCATATCGTCGTCATTTACCAGAAGGTCACGCGCAAAGTTTAAGATAACCACGCCGTCCTTCATCTGTCCCAGGCTGTCTTTGTTGATCATCTGGCGGGTGCTGTCAAGCAGCGGTACATGAACGGTGATGTAATCGCATTCCTGATAGATCGTATCAACAGATGTGATATGCTTTACGTCTCTGGAAAGCATCCACGCTGCCTTGACAGAAATAAACGGGTCATAGCCGTATACTTCCATGCCAAGCGCTGCAGCTGCGTTTGCAACCTCTGCGCCGATGGCGCCCAGTCCGATAACACCAAGCTTTTTGCCGCGGATCTCATGACCGGCAAATTTCTTTTTCGCCTTCTCCATATCTTTGGAGATATTTTCATTGTCCTTCTGCTCCTTGCACCAGTCGATGCCGCCGACTACGTCTCTGGCTCCCAGCAGCATGCCAGCCAGCACCAGCTCTTTGACACCGTTTGCATTGGCGCCCGGTGTATTGAATACGACAATACCAGCCTCCGCACACTTGTCAAGCGGAATGTTGTTGACGCCCGCTCCGGCACGTGCAACGGCACGCAGTCCCTTCGGAAGTTCCAGATCATGCATGGCAGCACTGCGGACCAGAATGCCCTCTGCCTCCGCCAGGTTGTCAGTCATCTCATAATTTTCGGTCAGTAAACCGGTTCCCAGCTTGGAAATCGGGTTCAGGCAATGGATTTTTCTCATTTTTTAACTCTCTTTTCTTTCAAAATTTCAAATCTTCCCATACGCGGGCTGTTTTTGTTTTAAAAAGTCCACTGCTGCAGCAAAAAGGAACGGATTCCCCCTCCCTTTCGCCGCAGCAATGGCATAAATTTTAGAATTGACTAATTTGTATGTTTTTTCTCAAATTCACGCATGAAAGCAACTAATTTCTCAACGCCCTCGATCGGCATTGCATTGTAGATGCTGGCACGCATACCGCCGACGGTACGGTGACCTTTTAAGTTCACAAAACCTGCCTCTTTGGCTTCCTTGACAAACAGGGCATCCAGATCTGCATCACCGGTGACGAACGGTACGTTCATCAGGGAACGATCCTTTTTCTCAACGGTACCCTTGAAGAGCTTGCTCTCATCGAGGAAATCGTAAAGGATCTTCGCCTTCTTCTCGTTGCGCTCCTTCATGACACTTAAACCGCCCATTTTCTTGAGCCATTTAAATACCTTGCCGCACATATAGATGGTGTATGTAGGCGGTGTGTTGTACAGAGAGTCATTGTCTGCGTATGTTTTGTAGCGCAGCATGGTTGGTGTTCCCGGAAGAACATCCTCGGTGATCAGATCCTCGCGGATGATGACGATCGCCATACCAGCCGGACCTACGTTCTTCTGGACACCGCCCCAGAGAATACCAAACTTACTCACATCGATCGGCTCTGACAGGAAACAGGAGGAGATGTCTGCTACCAGTGTCTTGCCCTTGGTGTTCGGAAGCTCGTGGTATACGGTTCCGTAAATAGTGTTATTTAAGCAGATATACACGTAATCTGCGTTCTCATCCACCGGAAGGTCCGAACAATCCGGGATGTAGGAAAAGGTCTTGTCAGCGCTGGATGCAATCGCGTTGGCAGTACCAAACATCTTTGCCTCCTGATATGCTTTCTTTGCCCACTGTCCGGTGATAATGTAATCCCCCACCTTATTTTTGAACAGGTTCATCGGAACCATGGCGAACTGCATATTGCCGCCGCCCTGTACGAATAATACTTTGTAATTGTCCGGAATCTGCATCAGTTCGCGCAGATCCTTCTCTGCCTCATCAATGATGGCCTGGAAATCCTTGGAGCGGTGGCTCATCTCCATGACGGACATACCGCTGCCCTGGTAATCCAGCATCTCTGCCGCTGCCTCTCTCAGTACCTCCTCCGGAAGCACTGCCGGACCTGCCGAAAAGTTATAGACTCTGCTCATAATAAATCTCCTCCTGTCTTACACAAAAATGTGATAATTGCCCCCATTTTACAACTATTCGATGCGTAAGTCAATCTCATCAAACGCTTCCTCGATCGGTTTTCCAGCCGGAACCATCGGGAATACCTTGTCATCGCTGCCGATCTGGCACTCGATCATAACCGGGATATTTAAGCTGATCGCCTCGCGCAGCACCGGCTCCACATCCTCTTTCTTCGTGATACGGTATGCTTTCGCGCCCATGCCCTCTGCCACCTTGACGAAATCCATCTGATCGTAAAGCTCCGTCTGGGAATAGCGTTTTCCATAGAACAGGGTCTGCCACTGGCGCACCATACCCAGAACATGGTTGTTAAATACAACCTCGATAACCGGAATATTGTAGCGGGTTGCCGTTGCAATCTCGTTCATGTTCATACGGAAACAGCCGTCTCCGGCAATATTGATAACCGTCTTATCCTTGCAGCCCATCTTCGCACCAATCGCTGCGCCCAGACCGTAGCCCATCGTGCCCAGACCGCCGGAGGTCAGAAGCTGTCTCGGACGTTTGTATTTATAATACTGTGCCGCCCACATCTGATGCTGTCCGACATCGGTACAGATGATCGCATCGCCGCCGGTTACCTTGTAGATCTCTTCCATGATATACGGACCGGTCAAAACTTCCTTGTTGTAGCGGAGCGGGTACATATCTTTCAGACGCTCAATGTGGCTCAGCCACTCATCATGGTTCATCGGATCCAGACGCGCGTTTAGCTTACGCAGAATAATCTTGACATCACCAATAATGCTCGCATCGGTCTGGATGTTTTTGTTGATCTCCGCCGGATCGATATCTATGTGTAAAATCTTTGCATTGGTTGCAAAATGGTTCGGATCGCCCACAACACGGTCACTGAAACGCGCGCCTACAACGATCAGCAGATCGCACTCTGCCACACCGAGGTTGGATGTCTTGGTTCCGTGCATACCGATCATACCGGTATAAAGGACATCGGTTCCGTCAAATGCACCTTTACCCATCAGGCTGTCCCCCACCGGCGCCTGAATTTTATGTGCAAATGCACTTAATTCATTGGCAGCATCTGACGCCACTGCACCGCCGCCGACGAAAATAAACGGTTTTCTCGCCGCCTTGATCATTTCGATCGCCTTTTCCATGTCTTCTTCACGGATCAGCTCTGTCTCGCGCTCGATCGGCTGCGGTTCCTTCGGCTCGTACTCGCAGGCCGCTGCCGTCACATCCTTGGTGATATCCACCAGAACCGGACCCGGACGGCCACTCTTAGCAATCACAAACGCACGACGGATCACATCTGCCAGCTTCGTGACATCCTTTACGATAAAATTATATTTCGTGATCGGCATGGTAACACCCAGAATGTCGATCTCCTGGAAGCTGTCTTTTCCAAGAAGCCCCGTCGTTACATTACAGGTGATGGCTACCATCGGAATGGAATCCAGGTTAGCCGTTGCAATACCCGTAACCAGGTTTGTAGCTCCCGGACCGGATGTCGCCATACACACACCGACCTTACCGGTTGCTCTCGCGTAGCCGTCTGCCGCGTGGGACGCTCCCTGTTCATGAGAGGTCAAAATATGGGTGATTTCATCCTTGTGTTTATAAAGTGCATCATAAATGTTGAGGATCGCGCCGCCCGGATAACCGAACACCGTGTCTACCCCCTGCTCTTTCAAGCATTCAATGACAATCTCTGCTCCTGTCAATGTCTTCATCTGTCTAACCTGCTTTCCTTCCTTAAACCATTTTAAATGCATATACTCCCGGGCTTTCATCAACCTCAAAAGCGGGGCTGAAAAACTCCGAGAGTACATATGATTACTTCTGTGTCTTCGGAACCTCCAGGATTGCGCCCCGGTTTCCGCTCGTTACAAGCGCTGCGTAACGTGCCAGGTATCCGGTCGTAACCTTCGGTTCTCTCGGCTGCCATTTCTTTCTTCTCTCTGCCAGCTCCTCGTCGGATACGAGTACGTTCAGGGAGTTATTATTGATATCGATGGAAATAATATCGCCTTCCTCAACCAGCGCGATCGGTCCGCCGACTGCCGCCTCCGGAGAAACGTGTCCGATGGATGCACCTCTGGATGCGCCGGAGAAACGTCCGTCTGTGATCAGAGCTACGCTGGAACCAAGTCCCATACCTGCGATGGCAGAAGTCGGGTTCAGCATCTCACGCATGCCCGGACCGCCCTTCGGTCCCTCGTAACGGATGACAACAACATCGCCAGCCACGATCTTGCCGCCTTTGATCGCTGCAATCGCGTCTTCCTCACAGTCAAACACACGCGCCGGTCCCTGATGTACCAGCATCTCCGGTGCAACGGCAGAACGTTTTACAACACCTGTATCCGGTGCCAGGTTTCCTTTCAGGATCGCAATACCGCCAGTCTGGCTGTACGGATTGTCGATCGGTCGGATAATCTCCGGATTCTTGTTGACACAGCCCTTGATATTCTCGCCAACGGTCTTGCCGGTTACGGTCATGCAGTCCAGATTCAAAAGGTTCTTCTTGGACAGCTCATTCATAACCGCATACACGCCGCCTGCCTCGTTCAGATCCTCCATATAGGTCGGACCTGCCGGCGCCAGATGGCACAGGTTCGGGGTGCGCTTGCTCATCTCATTGACCAGCTCCATGTTCAGGTCTACGCCTGCCTCATGTGCAATCGCCGGAAGATGCAGCATACTGTTGGTAGAACATCCGAGTGCCATATCCACGGTCAGTGCATTTAAAAATGCCTTTTCTGTCATAATATCTCTCGGACGGATGTTTTTCTCATACATCTCCATAACCTTCATACCAGCGTGTTTTGCCAGTTTGATTCGCTCGGAGTAAACTGCCGGGATCGTACCGTTGCCCTGAAGACCCATGCCGAGTACCTCTGTTAAGCAGTTCATGCTGTTGGCGGTGTACATACCGGAACAGGAACCGCAGGTCGGGCAGACCTTACATTCGAATTCTTTCACATCTTCTTCCGTCATGGTGCCTGCTGCGTAGGAACCAACTGCCTCGAACATGCTGGAAAGACTTCTCTTCTGTCCCTTTACATGACCGGCTAACATCGGACCGCCGCTGACAAATACAGTCGGTACATTGACGCGGGCTGCTGCCATCAGAAGTCCCGGTACGTTTTTATCACAGTTTGGAACCATAACCAGCGCATCGAACTGATGTGCCAGCGCCATACATTCGGTGGAATCTGCGATCAGATCACGGGTAACCAGGGAATATTTCATGCCGACATGTCCCATAGCGATACCATCACAGACTGCGATCGCCGGAAATACAACCGGTGTGCCGCCAGCCATCGCTACACCCAGCTTCACGGCATTTACAATCTTGTCCAGGTTCATGTGTCCCGGAACAATCTCATTATAAGAACTTACGATACCGACGAGAGGTTTGTTCATCTCCTCTTCCGTCATACCGAGTGCATTAAACAAAGAACGGTGAGGTGCCTGCTGCATCCCTTTTCTTACTGCATCACTTTTCATCTTTTCGTCTCCTTCTATCTCTTTCGACGACCTCCGCCCCTGGTGACAGGGGCGGTTTTTACGTTTATCTTTGATTTTATCGCATTTATGGAATTTTTGCAATCTTTCTATCTAATTCTCTCACAGATCAGCCTGCCCATCTCAACGGTTCCAACCTGCTTGCAGCCATCCGCCATGATATCCACGGTACGGTAGCCCTCGGTCAGTACCTGCTGTACGGCATCCTCGATGGCTTTTGCTTCCTTATCCAGATCGAAGGAATAGCGGAGCATCATCGCTGCGGAAAGAATAGTTGCGATCGGGTTTGCGATGTCCTTGCCCGCGATGTCCGGTGCGGAACCGTGGCTCGGCTCGTAGAGACCAAATTTGCCCTCGTTTAAGCTGGCTGAAGACAACATACCGATGGAGCCGGTAATCATGCTTGCCTCGTCAGAAAGGATATCGCCAAACATGTTCTCGGTCAGGATCACGTCGAACTGTCCCGGATTCATGACAAGCTGCATCGCGCAGTTATCAACCAGCATATGGGTCAGGGTAACTTCCGGATAATCTTTAGCAACTTCCTCGACTACCTTTCTCCACAGGCGGGAGGAATCCAGTACGTTTGCCTTATCGACGCTAATAACGCTCTTGCGGCGCTTCATCGCGATATCGAATGCCTTGATTGCGATCCGGCGGATCTCATTTTCATTGTAGGTCAGGGTATCTACCGCGGTCGTCACGCCATCAATCTCCTTCGTGTAACGGTCGCCGAAGTACAGACCGCCGGTCAGCTCACGCATGATAACCATATCGAAGCCGTCGCCGATGATCTCTTTCTTTAACGGGCAGGCATCTGCCAGCTCTTTGTAGAGATATGCCGGGCGGATATTCGCGAACAGTCCCAGACCTTTACGGATGGCAAGAAGACCGGCCTCCGGACGCAGGTTCGGAGCCACATCGTACCAGCGGGAATTTCCCACGTTGCCGCCGACTGCACCGAGCAGGACGGAATCACTCTTTTTCGCGGTCTCCAGTGCCTCATCGGTCAGCGGTACGCCGTACTCGTCGATGGAACAGCCGCCCATCAGGATTTTTGTATAATTAAATGTATGACCGTAGACAGCGCCCACCTTGTCCAGCACGCCGCATGCCTCTCTCACAATCTCCGGTCCGATTCCGTCACCCGGAATCACAGTAATATTGCAATTCATAATAAAATACCTCCCTTGTTTCAAACGGTTACTTTTTATCATATCGGATTCCGTCCTATTTTGCAATCTTCTGACGAAGAAAAACCGGTATTCCCCGTATAGTAATTTGGAATTTATTCTATAACCTGGGGTTATCTGTAAAACAAAAAAAAGGACCGCCGCCCCCATCGGGAGCTGCGATCCTCTCACTCTCTTACCGTTCTTTTTACACTTCCGGTTTCTCAACCTGAACGATTGCATCCTTACGCATCGGGATGCGGCAGTTCTTGTTGCTTCCGAACTCTACGATTACAGTATCATCGGTCATATCGATAATCACGCCGTAGAAGCCGCTGGATGTCAGAACGCTGTCGCCTACTGCTACGGTTGCCATCAGTTCTGCCTGTTTTTTCTTTTCCTTGGACTGTGGACGGATTGCCATAAAATAGAAGATGGCAATGATAAATACAAGGTAAACGATCATTCCGCTTGTGCTGTTCATGTGGTATATTTCCTCCTTTAGTTCGATTCCCCCATCATGCCTGCAAGTTTCTTTGCTTTATACTCAGCATAACAGTGATGTTCGATCGCGTCGCGAATCTCTTCCATCATTTTATTATAAAAATACAAATTATGCAAGACGCATAATCTCATCCCCAGCATTTCCTTCGCCTTAAACAGGTGGCGGATATATGCGCGGGAGTAAGAACGGCATGCCGGGCAGCCGCAGCCTTCCTCGATCGGGCGTGGATCCAGCTCATATTTGCTGTTCAGGAGATTTAATTTGCCATGGTTCGTGTATACATGGCTGTGGCGTCCATTCCGGGACGGGTACACACAGTCAAAGAAATCAACGCCCCGGTCTACCGCTTCCAGGATGTTTGCCGGTGTGCCGACGCCCATAAGATAAGTTGGCTTGTCCTCCGGCAAGTGCGGAACGACTGCATCCAGAATCCGGTACATTTCCTCATGGCTCTCACCAACTGCCAGACCGCCGACCGCATAGCCGTCGAGGTTCATTTTGCTGATTTCCTTCGCGTGTTCGATACGGATATCCTCATAAACCGCGCCCTGATTGATACCAAACAGGAGCTGTTCCCGGTTGACCGTATCCGGCAGTGCATTGAGGCGTGCCATCTCATCCTTGCAGCGCGCCAGCCAGCGCGTCGTGCGCTCCACTGATTTCTGTACATAGTCCCGATCGGCAAGACTCGGCGGGCACTCATCAAATGCCATCGCGATCGTCGAACCTAAGTTGGACTGAATCTGCATACTTTCCTCCGGTCCCATGAAAATCTTGTGACCATCGATGTGGGAGTTAAAATAAACGCCCTCTTCTTTAATCTTCCGCAGTCCCGCCAGGGAAAACACCTGAAATCCGCCGGAATCCGTGAGGATCGGGCGATCCCAGTTCATAAATTTGTGCAGACCGCCAAACTGTCGGATCAGCTTGTCGCCGGTACGGACATGGAGGTGGTAGGTATTGGAAAGTTCCACCTGCGTGCCGATCGTGCGGAGATCATCGGTCGAAACCGCGCCCTTGATCGCCGCCACCGTGCCGACATTCATGAAAACAGGCGTCTGGATGGTTCCGTGGACCGTTTTCATTTCCGCGCGTTTTGCGCGGCCATCTTTGTATAAAATCTTGTATTCCATCTTTTTTCCTATACTTTTTACTTCTCTGCCTTTGCCTTCTTGCCAGCCGGTTTGGCATTCTTCTCCATGCGCTTTTTATTCAGCACATACCAGACAGAGCCGGACAGGCATACGGACGAATACGTACCGCAGATCAGACCTACCATCAGCGGAAGAGCAAACTCACGGATGGAAGATACACCCAGGATGTAAAGAATCAGGACCATGACGAAGGTCGTCAGCGTCGTGTTGATGCTTCGCGTCAGGGTCTGGCTGATACTGGTGTTGACGATCGTCTCAGCGGACTCTTTATTGCCCAGAAGCTTCATATTCTCACGGATACGGTCGAAGATAACGATCGTCGCGTTGATTGAGTAACCGACAATCGTCAGCATGCAGGCGATGAACGTCGAACCAACCGACCAGCGCAGCATCGCATAGCAGGTCAGGACAACCAGCACATCGTGCATCAGGGCAAGAACCGCGCCCGCCGCGAACGTGATGTTGCTGAAACGGAACCAGATGTAGATCAACATGCAGATCGTCGCAATCGTAACCGCCACAATCGCATCGCGCTTCATCTCCTGGCTGACCGCACCGGAGATACTGTCGGCTGTGATCTTCTCTTTATCCACACCAAACTGATCCGCCAGCGCCTGGTTTAACTCTTCGCGCTCGTCCATGTTCAGGGTACGTGTCTTGATGATAACCTCGTTGCTTCCGGCTACCTTCTGGGTCTGTGTGCCAGCTTCGCCGGTAATCTTTTCTACCACCGGAACCACCTGGGAGGAAATATCTTCCAGAGACATATCCTCGTTAAAGGTAACGTTTGTAGAAGTACCGCCTCTGAACTCCATGCTGTAGTTGAGCGGCACACCCATCGAAGACTGATTGTGAATCATGCTGCCGACGCCTGCCAGAATGATTACGAGCGACAGAGCAAAGTAAAGCTTGCGGAATTTCAGGAACGGACGCGTCTTCATATCCTTGCGGCATCCGTAGAACTTCGCATCCTCAAAGCCCATCTCATAGAAGCAGTTCAGGGCAAATTTGGTTACAAACAGCGCCGTGAACATAGAAAGCACGATACCGATTGCCAGCGTCGCCGCAAAGCCCTTGACGGTACCGGAACCTCTCCAGAACAGAACCGCTGCCGCAATCAGGGTGGTTACGTTTCCGTCGATGATCGCGGAAAGTGCCTTGGCGAAACCTGCCTTGATCGCATTCTTGACGGATGTTCCCAGACCGATCTCCTCTTTGATACGGGTGAAAATGATAACGTTCGCATCCACCGCCATACCAATCGACAGGATGATACCAGCCACGCCCGGAAGCGTCAGAGTCACCTCAAATGCAACTAACAGGATCAGGATCAGACCGACATACAGGCACAGAGCCAGAGATGCAGCCAGACCCGGAAGCAGATATACGGCAATCATAAATACAATGACAATGGCAAATCCGATCAGACCTGCCTTTAAGCTGGTGGAGATCGCCTCCTGACCCAGCTTCGCGCCAACTACGTTGGAACGCAGCTCTTCCAGCTCCAGAGACAGGGAACCGATACGGATCGTGGACGCAAGGTTATTTGCCTCTTCATAATCCGCCATGCCGTCGATCTGGCACTGTCCGCCTGTGATCGCCTCACGGACGGTCGGAGCAGAAATAATCTGGTTATCATAAATGATATAAATTGGTTTTCCGACGCCATTCGTGGTCGCCTCAGCAAATGCCTGTTTACCTTCCTCGGTAAAGGTCAGGGAAACGACATACGCCTTGGAACCGGTCGCCTTATCCTCGGTCATGCCGGCTTTCGCGCTGGCAACCTGTTTACCATCGAGGATCTGATTTCCTTCAGAGTCCACGAAAATCAGGGAACCCGGTTTTCCTAACTCTTCCAGAATCGCGTTGGCATCCGATACACCCGGAATATCTACGTTGATACGGTTATTACCCTCCTGGTAAACCTCCGCCTCGGTACTGTAATTCTGTACACGCTGCTGGAGCTTATAGATCGTATCCGCCATATCCTCGGAAGACGGATTTTCTTCTTTCGCCTGATAGGTAATGCTGACACCGCCAGCCAGGTCAAGACCCAGCTTGATCTGATTCATCGTCGAATAGCCGAAATAGCCGAATACGCCGATGGCAATCAGAAGGAGCAGCATCCCCAGAAAGCTTTTTCCTTTTTTGTTCTTCATTCCTCTCTCTCCTTGTTCTCTACTCGTCAGAGCCGTCTGCAAGAGCAGCTTTTATCATGATCGCGCATTCGATACGTTTTTTCTGCATCTCACACCCGATATCATACGCATCCGTGATGGAACCGTGGAAGTTGTAGGAATTGGCCGCACAGCCGCCGCTGCAGTAAAATCTGGCAAAGCAATCCCGACATTTGTCTTTCGCATAGACATTGCAGAGCTTGAACTCGTCGCGGACTGCCGTGTTGGTCACGCCCGTATCCACGTTGCCGAGCAGGAAATCTTCGTTTCCTACAAACTGATGGCACGGATAGAGGTCACCCCACGGGGTAACTGCCAGATACTCAGTTCCTGAACCGCATCCGGACAGACGTTTTGCCACGCACGGTCCCTGTGTCAGATCGAGCATAAAGTGGAAGAACGTGAAGCCGCGCCCCTCTTTGTGTCTCTTGACATACTCTGCTGCCAGACGGTCATATTCCTCGAGAATCTGCGGAAGATCCGCCTCTTTGATCGCGTAGGGCTCTTCATCCGGTGCTACGACCGGCTCAACCGACATTTTCTTGAATCCAAGATCGGCAAAATGCAGGACATCTTTGCCAAAATCCAGGTTGTTGTGTGTGAAGGTACCACGCACGAAATAATCGCGGTCTCCGCGCTTCTCTGCAAATTTCTGGAACTTCGGCACGATCAGGTCGTAGCTTCCGGTTCCGTTGCGGAATGGGCGCATCTTGTCGTTGACCTCTTTTCGTCCATCCAGACTGAGCACGACGTTTGCCATCTCGCGGTTGCAGAATTCCATAATTTCATCGTTTAACAGAACGCCGTTGGTGGTCAGTGTGAAACGGAATTTCTTGTTGTGCGCCTCTTCCTGGGAACGTCCGTACTCGACTAACTGTTTAACCACCTGCCAGTTCATCAGCGGCTCGCCGCCGAAGAAATCGACTTCCAGGTTCCGGCGGTTTCCAGAATTGGCAATCAGGAAATCCAGCGCTTTCTTGCCGACCTCAAAGGTCATCAGCGCTCTGCGTCCATGATACTCGCCCTCTTCTGCAAAGCAGTACTGACAGGCAAGGTTGCAGTCATGCGCGATATGCAGGCAGAGTGCCTTGACAACCGTCTGGCGCTTCTTGAAATCCATAACGAAGTTTTTGTAAATGTCAGCGGTAAAGAGTTCTTCCTGATCGATGAGCTCCTGAATGTCCTCAAACGCCTCTCTGATCTCTTCCTGGCTGTATTTCTCTTTTAATGCTGCCGCCGTCTCGTCTTTCAGGGACTGGGCAATCTGAAACGGCTTCTCGCTGTCCGGAATCCGCTCCGATAAAAAGGAAATCACATCGTACAGAAGCGGATCGACCGAATGGACGGAGCCACTGTTGACATCCAGTACGATATAATATCCATTATTTATATACTGATGAATCACTGTCTTTCTCCTTCTATAAGACATAGGCAGGCAGACAACCCGGAACATATGCAGTCCTCTCCTCGGACCGCGCTCCGTCTTGTCTGCCTCCCTGTGTCAACTCTGCGTTTTCTCAGACTCCAGCTCTCCCACTCATGAAAAGCTCTGATTTATCAGAAAACGCCTCATTTGTTTTGTACTGCCAATTAGCGGTTCTGGTTCTCGCAGCTCTGGTTACCTACAGTACAGGATGTCTTACATGCAGACTGGCAGGATGTCTGGCACTCGCCGCAGCCGCCTTTCTTCATGCTGTTCTTCAGTGTGCTTGCGCTCAGTGTCTTTACGTGTTTCATCTCTATGTCCTCCTTCATTTTTTTAGTATATAAAGTCCTACAGATTATATCATATGTTGCCCGCTTGTGCAAGCATTTCAATTTACCGTGTTTCTCACAGATTCCGGCTTTTTTGGAACCGTTCACGGGTAGGCACTTTTGGAACCGAAAGTGCCGTAAGAAAACGTGGTGGCAGCAGGAATTTGCCGTATTTAAATGCGAAGCCACGGCAAATTCCGTTACTGGGCACGTATGCGTGAACAGTAACGCTTGTTTGTAACAGTGTTTCATTCTGCAGGCATATTTGTCCTTCTTTGCTCATATGAATAGAAAAAAAATGCACACAGGTATTTTATCATGGAAAAATCAGCTATCCAGATTCTGCTCCGTTCTTCCCTCTTCTCCTACGCGGCAACTGCTGTCTTTCTGCTTCTGCTCGCGTTTGGGATGTACCGTTTTCAGTGGGGTGAAAAGGAAATCACGCTAGGAGTGCGCGGCATCTACATTCTCGCCTGCTTCCTGGCGGGGCTTAGCGCCGGGAAGAAAGCAAAAAGGCGCCGGTTCCTCTGGGGATTCTGCGCCGGCGCCCTTTATTTTCTTATTTTTCTAGCCCTGTCTTTTGCGATCCGACAGTCCCTCAAGGAGACTGCCTCATCCCTGCTGCTTTCCTTCGCCCTCTGCGCCGGAAGCGGCACCATCGGCGGCATGTTTAGCTAACGCCGCCTCCGACGGGCTTAACAGGTACAGATGAATCTTATCGATCCGGTTCTTATCCACACATTCAACAACGAGGCGGACGTTTTCCACCACAACCTCTTCTTTTTCCTGTGGAAGATGGTTCAAAAGTCCGATCACCAGTCCGCCGATGGAATCATATTCGTCTGACTGGAGCTCCAAATTCAGGCGTTCATCCAGATCGTCGAGTTTGACCGAACCATCTACCATGTATTCCCGCGGGGCGATGCGCTGAATGGATTTTTCCTCGTCTCCATCATACTCGTCCCGGATATCTCCGACAATCTCCTCCAGCATATCTTCCAGCGTGATAAGACCGACCGTCGAACCGTACTCGTCGAGCACGATCACGATGCTGATCGCTGCTTTCCGCATCTCGCGCATCAGCTCAGCAACCTTCTTAAACTCATATGTATAGAGAGGTTTCCGCAGATATTTCCGGACAGAAAAGCCCTCTTCCCCGCCTTTTAAGAAAATATCCTTGATGTTCAGAACACCGATGACATTGTCCGTCGTCTCCTCATAGACCGGGTAACGCGTGTATTTCTCACTGCGGAATACCTCCATCAGCTCGTCATACGTCGCATCCACGTCCACAAACGTCATGTTGACCTTCGGAAGCATGACATCGCGCGCCACGGCGTCCCCGAAATCAAACACATTGTTGATCATCTTCTTCTCTTCGGACTCGATGACGCCCTCTTCGTGGCTGACCTCCACGATCGTCCGCAGCTCATCCTCCGTGATGGACTCACCCTTTGCCTTCACATCCACGCGAAGCAGCTTCAACACTAAAAACGAGAGCTGGTTGACCACAAAAATGACCGGTGTCAGCACCGTCATGATATAATAAATGATTTTGGCGAACCGAAATGCAATCCGCTCAGCCTGTATCGTCGCCACCGTCTTCGGCGTGATCTCGCCGAATATCAGGATCAAAAGCGTCAGAATGCCCGTCGCAATCCCTACGATCTTGTTGCCCCAGATGTGGGTGGCAAGAACCGTCGCAAGAGAAGACGCATACAGGTTTACCACATTGTTGCCGATCAGAATCGCACTCAGCATTTTACTCGGATCCTCTATGATCTTTAATACATACTCTGCCTGCTTATCGCCATTCTCCGCCAGCGTCCGCACCCGGATCTTGTTGACCGTCGTCAGCGCCGTCTCCGCAGAAGAAAAGAAAGCCGACATCAAAAGCAGCAGTATCAAAATCAATAGCTGTATCCCATCACCAGAACTCAAAAAACTCAACTCCTATCTCCCCTTATAGGGGATTACTCTTTTTTAAGGTTGATTCTACCGTATTTCATAGGTTCTGTCAATAAAGACAGACTTGCATTTCCATACTTCTGCCGTCTCCAGTTACCGTTCTCGCATACGTGCCCAGAAACCGTCTCCCTTCTTCTTAAACCAGAATATGACACAGTCAAAATCTCTCATTCACGCAAGCCGTTGCAGTCACATAAATATATATAAAAGTGTGATAAAAATCACGTTTTTATGTGTATTTATGTGATCCTTCTTGTTATTTTCTCATCTAAAGCATATAATAAGCTTGTAGAATCAATCACCGTCTTTCTATAAAGGAGTATAACTAATATGGAACGTTTGATACTGAATCAATTATTAAACTGGAAAAACTCCCCTTACCGCAAGCCTCTGATTTTAAAAGGCGTCCGTCAGGTCGGAAAAACATGGATCTTAAAAGAATTTGGACGACGCTTTTATGAAAACACCGCCTACTTTAACTTCGATGAAAATGAAGAATATAAACAATTTTTTGAAACTACGAAAGATGTGAACCGCCTCCTGCAAAACCTGATGCTGGCAAGTGGCCAGAAAATTTTACCTGAAAAAACCCTGATTATTTTCGACGAAGTTCAGGACTGCCCGAATGTAATCAATTCTATGAAATACTTTTGTGAAAATGCACCGCAGTATCACATTGCCTGCGCCGGTTCTCTGCTCGGTATCGCGCTTGCAAAGCCGTCTTCTTTTCCAGTTGGAAAAGTTAATTTCCTGCAGATTGACCCGATGACTTTTACTGAATTTCTACTTGCAAATGGAGATGATAATCTAGCCGCCTATCTGGAACAGATAGATACGCTGGAACCAATCCCCGATGCTTTTTTTAACCCACTTTATGAAAAGCTGAAAATGTACTATATTACCGGCGGTATGCCTGAATCTGTCCTGATGTGGACAGAAGCCCGGGATGTCAACGCCATGCAGGACTCTCTTTCTGCCATCATTGACGCTTATGAACGCGATTTTGCCAAACATCCGGACGTCCGAGAGTTTCCGAAAATTTCTATGGTATGGAAATCTATCCCGTCCCAGCTTGCAAAGGAAAACAAAAAATTTATTTATAAAGTGATTAAAGAGGGCGCCCGTGCCCGCGAATACGAAGATGCCTTACAATGGCTGGTAGATGCCCGTCTTGTGCACAAAATTTACCGCAGCACAGCTCCCGGTCTTCCAATGTCCGCCTATGATGATATATCCGCTTTTAAAATTTATCTTGTAGATGTAGGTCTTCTTCGGCGTCTATCCCAATTATCTCCCAGCGCCTTTGCCGAAGGAAACCGCCTATTTACTGAATTTAAAGGGGCATTAACCGAAAACTTTGTGCTCCAGACTTTAATTACACAATTTGAAGTTGTTCCCCGTTACTGGACACAAACCAATCCTCCCTATGAGGTAGATTTTCTTATTCAACGGGAAAATGATATTTTCCCGATCGAAGTAAAAGCTGAAACCAATACAACCAGTAAAAGTATTAAAAAATTTAAAGAATTGTTCCCGGATAAAGTCAAACTGCGGGTGCGTTTTTCTCTTGATAACTTGAAACTGGATGGGGATATGTTAAATATTCCATTGTTCATGGCTGACCAGGTCAATCGCCTAATCGGGATTGCCCTAAATCATGTTTAATTTCCTGTAAAACATTTCTGCCTCATTGGACATACTTTCTATGAAATAAAAAAGCTGTCGCATACGCACAAACGGCTTCCCTGCTAAATAAACAGGAAAGCCTTTTCGCTTAACGACAGCCTCTTTTTTATATTTCCACACCATAGCTGATGCTTAATCGCCTTCATCCTTCTATCAGATGAACCAGCCACAGCTTTACCAGTCAGCCACCCACTCCTCTTCGGTCTTTTTCGGCACTCTGCCTTTATTCTCCGCCAGCGTCCGCTGTTCCTGGGTCGGGTTCTCGATCCAGGCGCCGTCGGCTCCTACTACATAATTGTCCGGGGTGATCTGGTTCTGGAGAAGATAACCTTTGGCATTGAAATAATACCAGGAGGTAACACCATTCCAGCTAAGCTGATACCAGCCGTTTGCCGGGTAAGAATTATCCGCGTAGCGGTACCACCAGCCGCGCTTTCCCCGGATCCAGCGCTCACCGCCCGGATCGCTGTAGGTTGTCTCATCGGATGTGACCGCAACACGCTTTCCGTTTTTCGATACCACGCTGAACGTATATTTCTGTCCACCTTCCATGTAATCATAAAAATCATAGCTGGTAGACGTCGTTTCTGCAGAGGTCACCGTACGTCCATCCCGCTTTAATACTATCATATAGGAAGTTGCCCGGTAGCCCTTCTGCCAGGAAGCAGTGGTCGTGCCGCCCCAGTGCGGGTTGACCGGCGCACCGATTTTACCGCCGTATGGCTCCAGATCCACCGTTACCTTTAATTCATCCTTCGTGCTTTTCTTGCTGACAACCTTATACACATCGCCTTTTACATTAACTCTCAGGCTGCTCTTTTTAAACTTATAGCCCTCGTCCGCCTCCAGCGTCACGATAATTCTCGGATATTCCGAAGCATTCCAGCTATTTCCATTTGGAATGATCGTCTCAAAGCCATCGTAGGTGAATCCCTCTCCTGAACAATTCACCTCAATCGCATCGGAATCCTCTTTCGTGATATCAGATTTGATATTGATTGTCACTTTCTTGATCTCGACATCGTCATCATCGGCATAGGCTGTATAGCCGGTATGAAAAAACATCATACTGAACGCCAGCAGCATACCGCATACCGACCGGACAATCCGATGTCCCTTCACATGAGATGTATGACCTTTCATCACCATTCCCTCCTCACTCCTTTTCTGCCCTTCTCATTTCCATCTTTCTTCGAACCACCGGAAATCCCACAGTTCCTGATTGTAAATCAGGCCACCTGCTACCAGGCAGCCTGACTTACCAGATCTGCTTCCTGACTGAAACTGCAGTTCCATCCAGAAATCAGATTGTCACTTTATAAATTGACTCATTTTACTTTGCATTTCTTCTGCGAAGCCAGAAGCTGCCCAGAATCAGCAGGATCGCTGCCGCGATACCGCCCAGAATCTTGAAGCCCCGCTTATCGGAATCCGTGTGGTGTGCTCCGGCATTGACCTGTCCGTAGTTCACATTGATGCCCTGGCGGGACAGTGCCTCCATCTTTTCCTCTGCACTTAAGACCACTCCGCCATTCGAGGAGAGAAGTTCGCCTGCATTGTAAAGCTTGTATTCGCCGCTCGCCGCATCGTAAACCGGAAGCCAGCTGCTGTTTAACGCCTCTTTCGTGCGCTCTGCATCATGGCTGCTGATCGCCGCTGCTACCTTGTCTGTTCCAAGTTTCGTACCTGTCTGGCCCGATGCAGCACTTCCAGCTGCATTCGCGTCTACGCCAGCCTGACCTGCTGCGCCTGCCTCCGTTCCACTCTGACCGGATATTCCAGTCTGACCCGATGCAGCATCTCCAGCCGCCCCAGCTTCTGCACCAGCCTGACCTGCTGCGCCTGCCTCTGTTCCGCTCTGACCTGCGCCAGTGCTTCCGGCTGCTCCGGCTTCTGTTCCGCCCTGACCTGCTGCGCCTGCCTTGCTTCCGCTCGGCTCTGCACCATTTCCAGCTTCTCCGGCCTGACCGCTGCGCCCGCCGGTTCCAGCCTTCTCACGTTCGGCAGCTGTATCACCTGCCGGACCCGTGCCGGTCTTTCTGTCCGCACTCTTCTCTACATCCGTCTGTGTGCCATCAAGGGCTGTCTTGACGCCTTCTCCAGACTGTACTGCAGCCTGCGAATCCTTCTCAGAATCACTCTGCGTCCTGGAGTCACTCTTAGAAGTTTCCTTCTTCAGGGACTCGGACTCCGGGGACTCATTTTCTGAATCCGAAGCATTGCTCTTCGCTCTGATCGACCTGGCCTTCTTCACACTGCTGCTCTTAGAAGACTTCTTCGACTTGGAGCTTTCTTCGTCTGCGTCCTCCGCATCTTCTGCCTCGTCTGCATCCTCCGAATCATCCAGGTCTGCCCCATCGTTCTTCGAACTCTGGACGCCATTCTTCTTTGCTCCTGTCTCTGAACCAGTCTTATCGCCGCCGTCCCCGGCTTCTCCGGTCTGAACCGTATTCGCAGCCGTCGTGCCGCCAGCCGTTCCATTGCCGTCTCCGGCTTCTTTCTGCTCATTCGAGCGGACACCGGAATCCGACTGTCCCGCATCACCGCCGGCACCTCCTGCTGTATTGCCGCGGAGGACTCCTGCGATGGAGTTCTCCGTTCCGGTTCCATTGGTACCGTCGTACAGGTTCTTCACCTCATTTAAATCAACCTTATTGCCCAGATCCGTTGCTGCCAGATAGCTGGAGCGGGCACTCTTGAACATACTGTCGGTCTTATCGGAGATCCACTGTTTTGCGAAATCAACCAGATTGACCACATCCTCATCATTCTGAACTACTTCCAGATTTTCACCGGTCAGGTAGTTGAATGCGAAGACCTTGCCGGAATTATAGCGTCCAACCACTATCGGTGCGTCGGCATATGCCGTGTTGGAAATCTCACCGATGGAAGCATTCTGGAAGCCATCCGGAAGCTTGATCTCGTCTTTGCCGATGTCAGCCAGTTTTCCGTCCTCTCCCAGAACCGTCATAAAGGACTCGTCCTGATAGTGGTCGATGATCCAGCCATCCGGTGAAACCGGATTCTGTGCATTGTAGAGACTCAGCTCACCATTCTTGACAATCGCCTGATATGGAAGCACGGATGCCTCTTCTGAATCCTCCTCCGAAAGAGCCATCGGTTCTGCTGACAAGGTAAAGTTCTTGTATACCTGCAGTTCATAACCTGCATAGTCCCAGTCATACAGAGGTACTGTATCCAGTTTTTTACCGTTGGAACCGGCTGTTCCGATGATACTTCCGCTCTCCAGATCGATGATATTGCCATCCAGATCCAGAGCACATCCGTTAAACAGATGGATATACTCTCCGGCTTTCACACCTTCCGGAGTGCCTGCGCCTCCGGCGGTCAGGTAATACCAGGAATCCCCGTTTACCATAACACTGTGTGCCAATTCATCCGGATCAATCTCATATTCCTCTGATTTAACTCCGTCGGTTACCTCTGCCGTCAGAGGTGTCTGATAATCATAAGAGAATGCCATCACACGACCGGTGATAGCCTCATCAGCCAGAACATCCTGGCCAGAGAGAATCCGTACCCGGTACTCTGGTACCGCTGCCTCCGTGTCTCCATAGGCAAAATCGGCATCCATATCGTATAATGTATCTCCGTTTTCTGTTCCCGCTGCCGGTTTCTGTGCTTCGCTTGAAGAGTCATCCGCGGACGCATCCTCTTCATCCACAACCGGACGCATGCCGATACCGGCTTCTGCATCCTTCGTCACATCCCGGTCAAATTCCAGGTTGATGCTGCCTGCACCGGAGGCATAAACCTCCAGGCCCGGAAGCTCGCCCTCCGTCATGGCCAGTGTCGTCACTCCGCCCTGTGGAATCGGAATACCGGCTCCAATTGCCTTCATGGAAAGAGTGCCTTTCTCCTCGATAGACTCTGTCTCACTCTTAAGAATCTCCAGCCCGTCAGTTGCTTTTGAGTAAGGCATAATGCCCTTTTCTAAGTCTTCCTCAGACCAGTAGGACATATCCGGACTGGTGATGTTATGGTACGGACTCTCATTATTTGAACCTGAGAGAGCCATCTTCACAGATGTTGTCAGAGCAAGTCCTGTCTTTGTCTGCTGCTCAGTGTCCTTAAAGACATTTCCGGCCAGACTTTCCGCTGAATTTCGAATCAGCTTCATACCGTCCCAGATATAGGAACTGTCCATCTGCCCTGCATCTGCTAAACCGGTGCTTGTATTGAAGTCCATCCAGCCGACAGATGTACTGCCGCTGGAAACCGATGTCAGCGCCAGCAGATTCGCTTTGAAGCGATCCGGAGTCATCTCCTCTGGTGCTTCTGTAATCAAAACACCATCTGCACTGTATCGGTCATCACCACGTACAAACTCTCCGGTCAGACCGCCGGCACGATCGGAAGATGCGGAAACTGTACCTGTTACAATCGTCCGTTTTACCCGGGTGTCCGGATAGGAACTTGGTGCAGATGCAAAGTATCCCAGACTGAACATTCTTCCGGACACACCACCAGCTCCAAGTGTTGCTGTTACATTCGCATTGATAATATTTCCAAAAATATCTCCGCAGTAAAGATCTCCCACCAGACCACCGGCATAGGCATTCGCCGAAACATCCACCTTACTGACAAAACACTTTTGGATAGAATGCGGCCGTACCATTCCGAAGAGGCCTCCGGCATAGTTTCCTGTTGCTTTAATTTCAGTGTTGTACACACCAATATTGGTAAATCTACTTGTATAATTTGGATTCTGATAACCGGAATATCCTCCCACATAGCTGGAACCGCTGATTGAGGAATTCTCAACCAATGCGCTATTGGTATTCGTGTTCGGATATTTTCCGTAAACACCGCCGATATAATCTGAGCCGCTGACCGTCACGTGGTTGATCAGCATATTATAGCCATCTCCCACTTCACCAGATACACCACCGGCACAATTCATCATGGAGGAAACCTTATTATCCTCGCTGATGAGATATTTCGGATAGTTCCAGCTGCCTCCACCGGCGTAAGAACCTGCACTCTCATAATTGCATTCTATATCACTGTTATAAATCTCACAGTAGATAATATTTTCTGTGCTCTGGCCCTGATATCCGAACAGACCGCCGACATATTGATAACCTTTAATTCTATTGCGGATGATCTCACTGCCGACTGCATCCTTGTTCGTTCCGGTTCTGGCACCACGGTAAGCCGGATCCTCGTCACTCTCAGCCGTACGCCGTCCCAGACGATACCCATAATAAGTGAGGGATCCTGCCGGATCCTTGGTTATGCCAATCAGGCCGCCGACATAGGTCGTTCCGATTACCTGGATGCCATCGGCTGACAGATGCTCTGCCTCTCCTTCCAGACGGCCGATGAGACCGCCAATATGGCTCGGGCCACCGGAATTGCCTTCTCCGCCTGCGATGCGGTACTGATAGTTCCCGTTTTTATCCAGCGTGCCGGTCGCTGTGATGTCCTCGATCCGGCCGGATGCTGCGAAGCCGCAGAGACCGCCGGCATAGGAACTGGTTACCGTGATGCGGATATCTTTCAGATTCACATTCTTCACCGTACCCATGTTAGTTCCGATGAGTCCCGTTTTCTGGCTTCTTGACGGGGCCGTGATCGCGATATTCTCAAAAGAGGTATTGCGGATCTCGCCCTGGTTGATACTGATAAGGCCGACGTTTTCACCACCGCTGACCGTTGATGAGGAGGCGGAAGTAACCGTCATATCCTTAAATGTCAGATTTTCCATGGTACCGGTCAGAACCTGGAACAGAGACTGTCCCTGACTCTGAATCTGGTAGGAAAGGTTTGAAATCGTATGGCCCGAACCAGCTCCCACCAGACGGTTTATCTTTAAGTTCAAAGGTACATCCGAAACCTGGCTCAGATCGATCTCTCCCGTGATACGGAAGTTCTCATAATTCTGGCCATATTTTGTCATCACGTCTTTAAACTGCTGTGCATTTGCAATATCGTGATACAGCGGAGTGCTTCCAAAGGAAAGCGGTGCGGTCAGAACCTGTTTGGCACCTCCCTCTGCCTTCTGAAGGGTAACTGTCACCTGGTAGCTGTCCAGATAAGACTCGATTCCTATCTTTTCATAGATTCGAATCAGGCTTCCGTCCGGGTTGATCTCATCCTTCGGTGCTGATTCTGCCTCCGGCAGCAGCACCAGTCCCGGTGCCTCCGCCTTCGTCACCTCATAGAGTGTTTTCTGGTTCGGCTTATCATAAAACCCATCGACCGTCAGACGCACACTGTAGATTCCGGTTGTCTCATCCTTCATTCCCTCTGCTTTCAGGGCAAGGGACGGATCCGGAAGGCTCACCGGTTCCTGGTATGCAAGGAGTGCACCCTCTGTATCAAGCAGCATCGGAAGTACTCCGTTCTCCGCCGTGCAGGCTTCGCCGCTCTGCCTTCCGTTTAAGTCAAAGGAGGCACCCAGCACCGCATAATCGCGGTATGGAACCTTCGTCCAGAGTTCTGCAAGAGAAGACAGTCGGTTTACATCCCGAAGCTCTGCCGCCGGTGCTTCTTTACCCAGAAGCTGTCCGCTGTAACCTACTGTTCTTCTGGTGGTATACCGGTAGATACCGGATGTACCGACGATACGCTGGACAGCACCAGATGCACCTGTATTGGAGCTGGTGGTATATATATTGCCAAGGGATACGAGACTCTCAAGAGAAACCTGGGCTGTCAGCTTTCCGACGATACCGCCCAGATTGTCTGAGATACTGTTGATGTCCACATAGCTCCAGACTTTCTGGATAGGGGAACCAGAGGTTCCGGCGATACCGCCTGCATTCTGGAAACTGGTGTGAATGCTTCCCTGGACATAGACATTTTCAATCGGAGATCCAGAGCCCTGTACACCTGCCAGTCCGCCGATACCGGCTGCCGTATATCCGGCATCTGCCGTGATGGTAGTTCCCTGTACATAAGAATTTGCAACATTCGTTGAACTGAGAGAACCTGCCAGTCCGCCGAGATACAGGGTATTCTTCTGAATCTCCTGACTCACAAGTTCCATGTCACGGACACCGCAGTTTGTGATGGAGACATTATTCATCTCTCCTGCCAGTACTCCACCGTATCCATATACATCTACGGTGTCATATCCAGCCGTTCCAACCACAAAGACATGATCCATGGAAGCGGAATCCTTCATAGTACCGGCAAATCCGGTTCGAAGAGTTGCTGACTGATGGTTTGATGACAGTTTCAGGCCCTCCACCGTCAGGTTCTCGATGATTCCCTTACTGATAGTCTCAAAGACCGAACCGTACTGAATCTCCTGCAGGTTCTTCAGTGTATGGCCATCACCGTCCAGAGTACCGGTAAAGGTACCGCGGATACGCACATCATCACTGTAGGAACCCGAAAAATCAATATCATTTTTCAGCCTGTAGTTTCCAGCCAAATCATCCTTGATGGTCTTCCATTCGCTTAATTTGCTGATAGGCTTAAAGAAGCTGGCCAGAATGGAGCGATTTGTATAATCGTACTGGTTGATCGTCAGGGAACCTGCCCCGCGGTAGTAAACCCGGGTAACGGTATAGGCGGAACGGAAAATCGTCGGCTCCATCAGCTTTACCGTTACCTTGTAGCTGGTTTCGGTTGCTCCCTGTCCCTCCTGAATCTCTGCCGTCAGGCCTTTCACATCCAGGCCGGTGATCTCATAACCATTGGGATTATAGAACTCCAGGTTCACCAGGGCATAATCACGGCCCTGATCATCCGTTCCCGTCTCTGTTACCTCACTACTGATGATATCCGGATAGGAACTGATGCCCACCAGTGGAAGGCCGATGAGATCCTGCTTGGACTTCAGGGAATCCGGCAGGTTCAGGCGCGGGTAATAGCCCGCCTTGATCATGTTCTCTACCTCGAAGGCACCCTCACTGTTAAAGCACTTTTCATGCCAGGAAGCAGAACGCAGCGTACGGGTCTCGATAGCTTCTGCCGTCTTATAGACTGCATTACCATCCTTTCCATAGGTCTCGCCCCGCTCTGAAAGGATATAGGTGTCCTGCACAATACCGGCACCGTATCCGACGGTTCCGCCGTAAAGTGTGAAGGGTTCCAGATCGGTCTGCTTATAATCTTCGAATCCATACTTATAGATATCACCCACTGAAAGCACATTCCGGACGCGGCCGGAGTTGGAACCAACCGCCAGGCCGACCGTATTCATACTGGTTCCCTCTTCGATCTGCACCTGGCTTAAGGTGAAGCAGTTATACACGGTTCCGGAGTTGGAACCGGTGATACATCCGTTCGAGGAACGGCTTCCCATCTCGCCTCCATACACACCGCTTCCTGTGATCAGGCTTCCTCCATAGACATAACCGTTGCGGACGATTCCTTCATTGCCTCGCGTCACGCCGCCGGAACCGATTCCTACATACTGGCCATTGGCCGGAAGTTCCACGGCAAAATTCTCGATGACACCGCTCTGCCGGTTGTTGTAGACGATTCCGCCATAATAGATCGGAAAACGTCCTTTAAACTCTACATGAGTAATGATATTGCGAACAGTTCCGTAGTTATCATAAACAAGCCCGGACACACCAGATCGTCCGGATGCCACTCCGGTATACTTAAGTTCCAGATTTTCCACGATGCCGCGGCCGCCCAGGCAGTTAAACAGACGGGAACTTCCCGTTGTATTCCAGGTAAGAGTATAACCCTGGAAATCCAGGTGTCCATTGAACGGTTCCGTGTCAGAACCGGTTGATGCACCGGTTCCGGTACTCGTGATATCATTTAAGACAATAAATTTACCGTCTTTATGCTGATTTAAAAGTTTCAGGTCATCGGTTTTTGAGATGGTGTAGATCTTCTCACCCGTCTCAAACTTCACCCGCCCCAGCTGGACCTTATGTCCCTTAACCTCCACCAGAAGGCGGATCTCATAAGTTGTGAAGAGATCGACACTGTAATTAAACACCTGGTCAACCTGCTCGATGGAACCATCTGTGACCGCAAGCTCGTGGTGCTCCGTTACCGGCTCTGCCTCCGCAAGCTCTGCATCTGATACATCCAGTCCCTGTACCTTGCGGTACTCCAGCAGATACTCCGGTTTTTCGTCACCTGTGAAACTCTTTAAAAGATCGCTCTCCGGATCCTTGAAAATAACCCGGATCGCAGCTGTCTGGGCGTTATTCTCCGGCTCTGACAGGTCACGAAGTTCCACCTTACCGCTGATTCCGGCACCGGTTGTAAACTTCAGCCAGTTTTCCTTCGGTAACTCATAGTTCTCTTCTTTCCGGGAATCATCAAAATATTCATTATACTCGGATGCATAAAAACCGATGGTATAACTCATGTTATTGGTCAGGTTCCGGAAAATCATCAGATCTTCATCGGATGTATTATCTGCACTGTAGGTACGGTTTGTCTCTATGATACGGCTGTCTACCAGACGCTCTCCGGCATACAGACGCATATTGATTCTTCCATCTGTCACCGTGCCGTCCGGATCATCTATCCGGAAGTTGTAAAGCTCTGCAAAATCCGAGATAACCAAAAGCTCTCCGCACTGAATCTGTGGAGAATTTTTCAGTGTCTGGAATCCAGCCTTCGTAACAGCTGCACTGACATCGTATTCATCACTGGCCTGGGTTACTGTAGTCTGAATACTTACGTCATACTTGGTTTTTGATTTAAATTTTCCCTTCGGATACCGCACTTCCACGGTGGCATAAGCACAGATTGCATCCCACACACTGGTGCCTTCCGGGTCATTTCCCAGATAATGGAGTACCACCTGGGGAATACCGACCTCCGGGACAGCATCTGTCAGCACATATGCTTCTCCATCCCGGTTCAGCTGTGCAATTTTCTTGTTCATCCATTCAGAGCGGTTCAGCTCCACTTCCCTGCTTCCGGTCTCTGTATTAGAGAGTACCACCTTGATCCGTGACATCAGCTGAATCAGCTGTTCATTGGTATTGCTGGTCAGATGGAACCGTGCAGTCGCAGAGGACGCTGTGATGCTGTCTTCCGGAACTGTAAGCTCATAGGCTGCTTTACCAAGATTTGAGATAGACGCTGTGTAGAAGGTGGTCTGTCCTATCAAAGCATTTTCTGTTGCTGTTGCCGGTTCTGTATCCTTCAGATCGTAGGTTCCATGGATCTCCATACGGAAATTGCGTCCGGATGGAAGATCCCCCAGTATCTCCGTCAGCATATCCTGGCTCAGATCTACTTTTCTGCGAATCTTGGTAGCCGGATCATCACCGACCTGTTCAAACATAGAAAGCTCTGCTCCGGTCTGCGGATCGCAGAGCACGATATATCCGTCCCGAAGATTGATATATTGTTTATCTTCATTCACGATGGAGATACGCATCTGCTGTTTGCCGACTGCATTCGTGATCAGGGAAACCGAAGCGGTCGGTGCCCGGTAACTGGTCCAGGCGCTTCCCTTCTGCTCCTCCGGGTTCGTACACGGAAGTTCATTGCCGAAACGGTCTGTCAGCTTCAGTTCCCAGGTATAATTCGTGCCGGATTTAAGTACTGCATCTGAGTTCCAGGTTGTTTTCTGGCCCATACGAAGGCTTCGGATATCCGTACCTGCCAGCGCAAGTGGTTCATCCGTCACTGCTTTTCCGTCTTTCAGGACCGTCACGCTGCCTCTGGCTATATAAAGCATGTCAGATGGAAGGCTGCTGGTCATCTGCATATTGGGAATCTTAATCTTATCTGCATAGAAATCAACTGCCTGTTCCTTGCTGAAGGTGTAGGGTGCCAGATGATTCAGCGAAAGAGTATGAAGCGGAATATCTTCCATGAACTCCTCTGTCTCTTTCACCCCATCTTTATTTAACCAGACAAAGGTACCCTGTACCAGAATACTGGTATCCGGTCTTACGTTCGGAATCTTAATACTGCCTCTTGCTTTAAAGTTCTTTCGGGTGATCAGTTTCTTCTCCTGACCATTCTCTTCTTCGTAAACGCGAAGCACCACACGTTTCAGACGCATATCCGGATCCTGGATCTCCAGGTCGCCGTATACATTATATACATCTGCTTTGGCATTTGTGAAAGAAACCACTGGTTTTCGGACATTTCCATGGCTGGAGCCGTTGCCGTCGCTGGTACCGCCGCCTTCTGTGGTATTACCGCTGCTTCCGTGACCACCGTTGGTGCTTCCGCCGCTTTCCGAATCGCCGTGATCACCGCCGCCGGTTCCCATATCATCACCGGTTCCGCCGCCTCCGGAGGTACTGTTATTGTTTCCGCCTCCAGCACTGCTTCCGCCTCCGGCACCGGTTCCCCCCTGGGTACCACCGTGATCAAAATCGGAGCTGCCGCCGTTTTCACTGCCGGAATGATCACCGGAATTTGACTCACTGCTTCCATTGCTGGAACCGCTTCCCTGTGTATTACCGGAACCAGAAGAACCAGAACCGTCTCCGCTGCCTCCTCCGGCATTAGGAAGGCTGACTGACTCACCATTTCCCTGGAAGGAATCTCCTTCGTTAGGCTGATTGGCACCTTCTGCATCCAGTTCTTCACTGGAGAAAACGGTATCGCTGTCATTTTCTTCTTCCGGTGTATTTTCGAGAAGTTCATCCGTATCTTCAAAGCCGCTGCCATCGGTTCCGGAGCCATCCTTTGATGAGTCGTCCCCGTCCTCTGTTTCCATCTCTTCTGCTCCATCACCTTCTGACTGTCCGGAACCGGTATGTCTATCGGCTTCGCTGCGGATTCCTTCCTCTGCTGCCATAGTCTCCTCCGGCTTTTCGTCTCTTGCCGCCGACTCAGAGGGGTCGTGGACTGCACCGATGAGTCTTACGAAGGAATGATAATCGTAAGTATTATCTCGGATCACAACCTTCGCAGATCCAAGATTCTTCAGATCGGAATAAACCAGACACTCCCCTGCGTATCCATAGGCAGAGAGGTCATCTTCCCGAAAACAAATGAGCGATCCAAGGCGCAGGGCATGGTCTAGCCCGTTGCTCCGGATCGTGATCGGAACTGTATTCATATACAGACCATTGTTTAACTTTGCAAATATATATGTATCCTCATCCTGGCCTACACCTTCGTCATCAAAGGCCGTACCGTCACTGACAAACAGGCCAGCATAAGGCTCATATTCCATAAAATCATCGGTCATCAGGCTTCCTGTGGCCTGAAAATACCAGATACCGGTACCATCACCGGTATAAAACGGATATTCTCCCTGGATCCGATCTTTCTTCGGGCCCAGATAGAGATTGTTGCCCCGGCGGTATACCGTGTCACCGGCCCGGAACTTCTCCAGAGTAACCGGATCCGGCTCTTTATCACCGTCGGCACCTTTCTGCAGGGTTTTAGCCAGATTGCGGTCACTTACCGCCACCACATCTGTCTGGATCATGCCCAGTACCTGCAGCCGGTATGCGTATGCAAAACACATAACCGATAAAAGAACTGCTATCGCTGCAATGATTCGTTTCAAGGCTCTGCTCCCCCTTACTTCATTTCATTGATTCTTGGAAGCAGCTCCGGTTTTGTAAACAGAAGCAGCCAGGTTCCATTCGGAAGCCACAGCTTGTTGGTTCCAAGATTCACTGATCCTCCATTTTTGAAGGATGCTTTCACTTCTTTTTCATTGATGGATATCAAACGGGCTGAATCTTCACCGTACACATGCAGATTCAGCGTCTGTCCATACTGTACCACTGCAAATGACATGGCCGGCACTTCGATGGAATCATCCTCCCAGTCAATCTCAGCCGGCTCCAGAAAAATATAGGTTCCTTCCCCGTCAAAGAGAAAACCGCCTGCACCTTCCCGGACATCTTTTTGATCTTTAAGTACGACGGAACCGGTGCTGATATCTGCGGTGGAGAAAGTCTCCAGACGGTACATCGCGGCATTTTCCACATTCATCTGTACCCAGGCATAAGGCACCGGAAGAAGCATCTTATCGTCACTTCCCATATAGAGAGGTCTCGAACTGATGCTCTGGCCACCGGCGTTTTTCAGATATGTGGCATCATCGGTCCGCTGGAATTTGGTTCCTTCCGGATATTCCGTCTGAACCTCTCCCATATAGGTATACAATTTCTCCTCCGCCCGATACGCGCCTGCCTCCCGGTACATAATAAATACCAGGATAATAATCACAATAGGAATCAGAAACAGCAGCTTCTGAAGCTGAATTTTGCCTCCATAATTGATTCTCAACTTTCGATTTCTTTTTTCTTTCACTGCCTGTCACCTCCTGTTTCTGTTCCTTTTTTATAAAACAGCCGTTTTTTCTGGTTCTGTCTTTTCCGCCTTCTTCTCTTTCGCTTTGGTCTGCTGTCGCCGTCTGTCTTTTCATCCGCTGTCTGATTGGGTTCATCCGTTCCATTTTCCGGTGTTTCATCTTCTCCGGGTGCATCTTCTTCACGCGGCGGTTTCTCTTCTGCCACCGGTCGGTTCATCGCCCGATCCTTCGCAAGAAGATACATATCGCGAAGGGTAAAGTAAAGCGCATACAGAATGATGAAAACAATCAGAAGTCCCAGAATGATGAAAATCGGAAACTGAAAACGTGTCTCCAGCAGATAGGAATGCAGCAGATTTTCTGCCATCATCGCTGCAAACAGCAATACACTGTTAAATAAATCGCGAAGCAGCATCTGCATCCGCTTCCAGGCCGTGAACTTTGCCGCCGACAACAGAAGCAGCATCGCCAGATGGCACAGCTGCATATCCACGACAAAGAGGGCACTGGTTGCCGTAAAAAGCAGCCAGAGCCAGGAAGCTGCCAGAAAACAGCACTGTGGCCTTGTCAGGCCAAAGAAAAAACGGTAGATCCACAGGTTTTTTCTCTGCCATCCAAAGTGCTTCGTGCCAAAAAGCAGCGCTATCTCCATCGCCAGCGCCACTATGATCGCTGCGATTAAAAATACACGGAACTGCAGAACTATCTGCATTGCATCATTTAACATACATATCCTCTTCTATCAAAAGTTCGAACTGATTCTGCCGGAATACATAATATCCTTCGATATCATCCAGACTCTCCATAATATCCTTCCCCACGATCTGTACACTGCCTTTTACTTTACCGATGGTGGGCATATAATCCTTCAGAATCAGAATGTTGTAGTCGCGGCTGACGATCCGGACCATAGACACATTTTCATAGGTCTTCATACCACCGGACAGACTCAGCACACTGGCATGAATCGCCATTTCTTCTTTGTTTTCTTTATTTTCTTCCATGGAATTTACCTATCATATAGAATGCAGCCTCGTCCTCGTCATCGTAGACACCATTCAGGATATCTTCCACATCCTGAAGAACATCCTCGATGGCTACGAACTCACCCGGAATACCAGTGAAGTTCTCCGCTACGAACATCGGCTGGGTAAAGTAGTTTCTCAGCATTCTGGAACGATAGAAGATCTCCTTGTCCGCCTGGGACAGCTCTTCGATACCCAGAACTGCGATGATCTCCTCCAGTTCCTCATAACGTGCCAGATAACGGATGGACTCCTCCACCAGATGATAGTGGCGCTCGCCCACCTTCTCCGGATCAATAAGAGTTGATGTGGTTGCAAATACGTCAATGGCCGGATAGAGACCTTTCTCTGCCACCTTTCGTGACAGTACTACCTGTCCGTCCAGATGCTGCATGATGGTCTGTACCGCCTCGTCCGTCACATCATCCGCCGGGATATAGATCGCCTGGAAGGATGTGATGGAACCATGAGGAGTCGAGTTAATACGCTCCTCCACCTCGCTGACGTTCATCTCGATGGTTGCCGGATAACCGTTCTCGATGGGCATACGGTTCATCATGGCACTGATCTCCGAATAAGCCTGTACATAACGGTATATATTGTCGACAAACAGAAGCACATCCTGTTTCTTCTCATCCCGCAGATACTCAGCCAGTGTAAGACCACTGTAGATGGCATGGGAACGGGATGCGGAGTTGTCACCCATCTGTCCAAATACCATGGCCATCTTATCCAGAAGTCCTGCCTCTGTCATCTCGTCATACAGCTCACGACCCTCACGGGAACGCTCACCGACACCGATAAAGACAGAGTTGGAACCCAGTCCCTGGTATACGTTATGGATCAGCTCTTTAATCAATACGGTTTTGCCGACACCGGCACCGCCCAGAAGACCCATCTTAAAGCCCTTTCTCATAGGTGCAAAGAAATCCAGCACCTTGATGCCGGTCCAGAGGATCTCTCCATTGGCATCGATCTGGGACAGGCTGGGGCTTGACTGGTATACATTCTTCTGACAGATACTGTCAAGAGGCTGTTCATCGATCATGCCGCCGTAGGGGTTAAATACACGTCCTAAGATCTGGTCGGAATACTCCATCGTCAGACCATACTCTGCTTTCTCTACTTCCATGCCGCGCTTTAAGCCTTTTGTACTCTCAAAAGGAATTGCATTTACCACGCTTCCAGCCACGTCACAGACCTCAAAATGGCGTCTTTCCCCGTCTACTGTCGTGTAGAGCATATCACGCTCTGCCACGCCGGTGCCGTCCGTGAGAATCTCTACTCCCAGCTCCGACACGGAAATGATTTTTCCTATCATGACTCTCCTCCTACTTATACGCCCGGTTCTTGACGTAGTTATCTATGATTTTCTCGAATTCCTTGTTGTTCTTCTCACGGCGATCTGCCCGGACCTTCTCCTCCTCGATCTCATCGATCTTCTTTAAGGATTCCGTGGTTGTATTCTGACGCAGCACGTTTTCCGCTGCACGTCCGCTTACCACCGCCAGCATCACTTCGTAGTTTACATAAGATGCCGTCAGGTCTGCCAGCAGGTTACCTGCATCTTCTTCCATCGCAAAGTCATCGTAATATCCGTCTTCCTCACTGGTTTCAACCGGATAGATACGCTCCGTTTTAAAATAAATCGTCGTCGTATTCACATATTCATTGTATATGATGTTGATCTCCGAACATTTTCGTCCCCGGATCCCCTCGCCCAGAAGTTCCTTCAATTCATCAAACCGGTACTCCAATTCCGCGCAGGTAGAGGAAAACAGGATATTTTCCTTATCCCGGCAGTGAAGCTTGCGTCCGATCAGAATCTTCTTGTTCTCATGATCCTTGGAAATCTTTTCATTGACCAGCGAGTTGTAGTTGTTGCAGAAGCCAAAATCACTGCCCAGATAGATATTCCAGACCGGGGCAGAGGGATCCGGCTGCAGCAGCTTCTTGTCCAGAATCAGGTTCCGGTTATAGAGGATGGAAGCCATCATCTGCTGAAGCTGCTTCTGCATCATACGGTATTTGTCTGCCTTGCGCTTTGCGTTGTCCACGCGGATCAGTGCATGGAAATTCATAACTTTTACGATATTTCTTATGCTCATATCAGCCTCCCAGGATCTGACTGAATTTCGTGAGGAACTCTTCCGGCGCCTGGGGTGCAAATTTCTGCTGGTTCAATCCTTTCAGAATCTCTGCGCCTCGTTTCAGACGGTCGCGCATCTCCTGACTCATCTCATCCATATTCGCCATCTCATAGACCTCACGGGTCTCCAGATAACTTAAAAGTTCCCGGCGCACTCTGGCACCCAGCTTTTTAACCGGTGCATCCTGAACTGCTCCGCCCAGACGTGATACAGAAAGTCCGTACTGGATCGCCGGTTTCTGTCCTTTATCGAAATTCTTTCTGGACAGAACGATCTGACCGTCTGTGATGGAGATAATATTCGTCGGGATATATCCGGTGATATCTCCGCCCTTGGTCTCAACAATGGGAAGAATGGTGATGGAACCGCCGGTTCTGTGCTGGCATCCTCGCTCCAGAAGTCTGGAATGGATGTAGAAAACATCCGGCGGATATGCCTCACGGCCCGGAACCATACCGGCAAGCAGGGAGATCTCGCGGTGTACCGTTGCATGACGCTTCAGGTCATCGATCACCAGAAGGACGTCCCGGCCCTCCATCATATAATTCTCAGCGATGGTAGCTGCCACATAAGGTGTCAGGAACAGCACCGGTGGCATCTCATCATTGAAAGCTGCCATGATGATGGTATGTTCCATGGCTCCGCGGGCCATCAGGTTCTGGTATACTTCTTTCACATTTTTCTTGGTCTTGCCGATGGCCACATAGATACAGAGGACATTCTTGCCCTTCTGGTTCACGATGGCATCCAGTGCGATCTGGGTCTTGCCGGTCTTTTTGTCTCCGATGATCAGCTGTCTCTGTCCTTTACCGATGGGATAGCACAGGTCAATGCCAGCGATACCGGTCAGAAGCGGACGTTTTACAGTACCGCGCTCCATGATCGGAATCGGTTTTTTCTCGATCTCGATGGGAACTGCATCTTCAAACACAGCATCCTGCAGACATTCTGTACCAAATATATCGATGATATGTCCAACGGAGGACGGTGAATACATCGCCTTGAATTCTTCTCCGGTGGCTGTCACCACATCTCCTACATAGATCGGTGCCCCGCGGCGTACCACAGAGATCTTCACGCTGCCGCGTCCGATGGAATTAACATATCCCTCGGAATGTCCACCGATGATGACACGCTCCATAAAAGCCACATCTTCCAGTCCGTCTGCTTCCAGAATATACTCTTTTACAGTCGTGATACGGCCCGCGCTGTACACGTTGCCGCCGTTCTGGATCGCGGCGATCTTTTTACCTATCATTTCTTCCATATAATTTGCCATAATGTTATCTTATGCCCTCCTATAGGCTGTAATCGTACATCTTACCGGACTGCAGGACGCGCACGCCCTCGCAGATATTCTCTTCTTCATAAACCGCATGAGCACCCTGGGGAGCTTCTGCTGCATTGGCCATATAAAGCACGGGTTCCGGATTGTTCAGGAAACTCTCACCGCGGATCCACTCCCGGAATGCGATGATATCCATCCCTTTGCCCTGATCTAAGAACTTCTGAAGCACGGTCTGTTCCCGCACATCCAGAACCGAACGGAGCACTTCCTCCTGATCCGATGGTTTCAGGCCGGTCAGTGTAAATACGATATTAAAGGTAAGCTTATCGTTCAGCTGCTTTAATAAGGTGCTGTATGCCGCCATCTCCGGATCCGGGGCAGCCGCCTGTGCCACTGCCTTAAGAACAGCCTCTGTATCCGGACAGAAATTGTGGCGGATACTGCGGTAGTTCTTGGCAAAATCCCGGCTTCTCAAGGGAGCCGCCGGAATATCCGACAGGGACGCGGCCGCCTTCACCGAAGGCGCGGCCGCCTCCTGTTTCGGTTCATCGTCCGTTTTCCGGAGAATGTTGCGGTTGAATTTGTCGTACTCATCCTGAACTTTCTTCAGTTTTTTCGCTTTTTCTTCATAAAGTTCATCAAATACTTCCATTTCTTTCAGAAATGTCTTCCGCACCTGTCCCGACACATCCTCTGCGGTGGTGTTAATCAGAAAGAAGAAGAGGAGGATCACTGCCAGCATAATCAAAAATACGGCACCAAATACCAATATATATTGCATGGTCTCCTCCGATCCTTTACATCGTCAGCGGGTTAAAGAATAAAAGCAGAAATACAAAACCGAATAAAAGCAGTGTCAGTACCGTCAGTACAACTGCCACGATCATAATGCCCTGGACAACGTCGCTCTTGGTCTCCGGGTTTCTGCCAATTGCCTCAGCTGCCTTAGAACCCATGATTCCAAGGCCAATGCCGATACCTAAGAATGCCAGGCCCAGCATCCAGCCGATTGATGAAAGCGTAGCCGCTAAAATAGTCTCCATCTTTTTTTCCTCTTTTCTTCTTTTTTATGTATTATTCTACCGGTGAACCTTCGTCTCCGGCTTCCTCTGCCTGTCCCTCTGCTCCGTCATTCGAACTGTCGTCGGAGCTGTCATCCGAAGTTCCTTCTGACCGGCTGCTTTCGCTCTGGCTGGAACCGGAAGAATCACTGCTCTCCTCACGTTTCTCTGTATGTGCCGGTGCATGCTGAACTGTACTGCTTCCGCCGGTACTGCCACCTGCATTGCTTCCGCCGGTGCTTCCACCCGCACTGCTTCCGCCGGTACTGCCACCTGCACTGCTTCCGCCTCCTGAGCTGCTTCCACCGGATGAATCATCATCTTCAAAGAAGGAGTCCAGATCCAGTACTGCAGTCGTCGATTTCAGAGTCGTCCAGCTGGTACCATTGTCCGATACCTGGAAGTTAAGACGTATCTTCTTCGTGGTCGAATCCAGCCCAACCGTACTGATCGTTCCTGCATAGCCTTCCTTCGCATCGTCCACACTGAATATATCTTCCATATCGGTATGGTTGTGAATCACTACGCGGGTGAAGGATGTCACATAATCTTCATCCAACTGAACACTATAGCAAACATCATCCGAATTGACCTGTGTAATATAGAAAGAAATACTCACATCTTCGGTAGTTGCTCGGACCACATCCATCGATCGAAATTCTCCGTCCTCTTCCTCATCATAGTAACCAATGGTTACGGTATATCTTTTTCCAGCCGTCAGCTGATCAAAGGTTACTTCCTCATCATCTGGGCCAACTCTCTTAATAATCTCTTTTCCCGAACCGCTGCTTGGCTTTACTCGGACTTCGATCTCACCGTAATTGCCGAATGTATCGTTGATGCGGAAGTGTACAACCAGCTTGTTGGAGCTTTTATCGATGCTCTTGATATACATGCCCATTCGTCCGGTGATGTTCTGACTCTGATTGCTTCCGTTGATGGAACCGCCGTTTCCTCCGGCTCCGCCTGCTCCACCGGCTCCGCCGTCTCCACCGCTTCCGCCGTCTCCGCCGTTTCCACCGCTTCCGCCGCTTCCGCCTGCGCCTCCGTATCCGCCGATACCACCCTGGCCGCCGGCTCCGCCGATACCACCGGTACCGCCACGGCCACCGATTCCTCCGGCTCCGCCTTTACCACCTGCACCGCCGTTTCCTCCACGGATGGTGTAAGCATACTTCTTGCGTCCCAGATTAAAGGGATCCTCCACTACGTTCAATGCTGACATAACCGACTGCAGATCCACCACATTTTCACCTAAAGCCAAGGTTTCCTCTGCTATGTTGTACTGAAAATCACCTTCATTCAGAATCATTTCGTCCATCGATGTGACATTCATGACATCATTCATCATATGGGCATTGCCGGCTTTATCTGCAATGATGTACAGGAAGCCATCCGCCGTCACTTTTCCGCTGGCATCATGGATGTCATCCCCAACCAGAACATATTTCCGGTCGGAAAGCTTGATAAAACCACTCTCCGTCAGGGGAATTTCTTCAAAATTTGATAACTTAACAACCGTTCCGTCTTCCTTGAACTGCCAGCCGCCGCCGAACACTTTCAGCGAACCGCTTTGGGGCTCATAAGCGACTGTCTTCTTTCCAAGGTCGTACTTTTCTCCTCCGTCTACCTTCAGGTTCCAGTTTCCATTCAGTTCCCGGTGAACTTCACCGTTCCCTTCCAGATTGATCCGGCTGTAGGCATTGTCGTAAACCAGGGAACCTATCTCCATGGCATACTGATCGCTGACGGTGCCGGCAGCGCGGACTACCGCACCGCCCATGCCGCCCATACCAGCAAGCACAACGCCACTGAAGATTCCAAAGGATTTCTTCACTTTGCTGCTTAATTTTCGTGCCACTGTTTTCTACCTCCTGGTTTGATTAATACGGGATCGCATCCGAGTATGTCTTGATCAGTTTGTTGTCATCTGTAAACAGCTGTATCGTGATTCCCCAAAGTTTTCCATCCTTCTTAAGTCCGGTCGGAATCGTGATCAGGTCGAACTGTCCGGATTGTCCGCTGTTGTATGTGGTAAACAGTGACTTCGTGCCTTCTCTTCTAAGCTCACCGGAGATCTGACTCTCCTGAACATCACTGCTGGACCACGGCATCAGGGAATACTCGATTTTCGCTACCTTCTCCAGACCGTAGCTCTTTGCCAGAGACAGAGTCAGGTTTCCGCCGTCTAAGGAGATGTTCTCCTGTCCCAGGGAACCGCCCCAGGACTCCAGCCCCTTCTGTGTGCTGCTGGTTATGAGATACTTCTGTTGATCTGTTACTGACAACTTTTCAAATTCTGTCTTTGTCAGAGCTGTCTTTCCACCTTCGTTCTTCTGGTCTACTGCCGCAAAGATGCCGACTTCCCATCCTTTATTCAACTCCTCTGCTGTTGATACAATCTGAGTTGCGGAACTATTGTTAACCGGATAATTCGCCTTATATGTCCACCCATTATTCGTTCCTGCTTCGCGGTACGCAATCAGATATTCAGCATTGGCTGCTGTATCGGATACAACCACCCGGTTCGGGTCGGAGAGACTCACGTCGACCCAGAGTGTATTACCGTTGGTGATACGGAAAGATACGTTGCCAGTCGGTTTACGCAGCTCCGGCCAGTTGATCTGAATGTACTCCGGTTCTTTCGCAACCGACTTGCCACTTCCGTCTACTGCATCCACAACCAGAACATAATCGTATCCCGGTGTCATAAGAGTGCTTCCCGGTGCCAGATTCAGTTCCTCTGTCATATCACCTCTGAGACTCCAAGTAATTGCTCCCTTCTTCCAGGTCTTTGACTGGTCATCATAGGTATATCCAAGAAGCTTGCTCATAACCTCTTCGTGGTCTGCCACCTTTGTGTATTGAGTATAGGACGGATTTTCTGCCTGTATACCATCACCCAGCGGATACTGACGCAGGGTATATCTAAGATTATATCCATTGACACGATCCAGTTTGTAGCGGACAGTTACATTCTTCTTCTGATAAGTCTCATAGTTGATAATATTGGCTTCTCCATCTGAGATGGTGATGCTGTCAATGGTTTTGAACATGTAGTTAGCACGCTTATTTACTGTCTGTCCAAGCATCACCGTCGGCTTATTCTGGCCCTCTGACCAGGTATAACATACCAGCATATAATTTGTATCCTTATGCAGAAGTCCGTCTTTTATATACAGCTCCGGCATCTTGGTTTCATCCAGTTTATAGTAACTTTGATCCTTCGTGAGCGGAAGCGCCCGTTCCCATACTGGTGTCTTGTTATCGACAGGTGTATCGATCGTTTCGTCCGCATTCATCTCGTACAACTTCAGCCAGATATATTTTGTCGTTCCGTCTGCTGTTACCGCAGTACCATTGTTATTTGTACCAAGAGGAGTTCCATCCGCTGGCGGAGCAATCAATGCATAGCTTCCGGTGGTAAGTTCGATGTTAGCCGCTGTAATACCCGGACTGATTGTCATATAGGTGATAGAAGGCTGCAGAGTACCAACCGTAATGGTAGAACCAACAACTCCGTTCGGTCCGGTCATCTGATTAACAGGTACCAATGAATCACTGGATACAAGCTCACAGAATGCCATATTATAGCCGGTTCCGCTCTTCTGATCCTCTGTCTCCAGCCACTCCGCACCAGTTTTTCCGTAATACAGGTTCATGGTGTGCCAGAGGTCATTAACAGAACTATAGCTTAGTCTCTGGCTCTGCAGACGCAGCCTTCGATCTGCCTTCGGATCCGCTGTCTCCGTAGCATTCTCCTGCACCTTGTATTCACCCTGAGTCAGGTAAGGATTATTCATGACCTTATACTCGTACTTCTCTCCCTGGGTGCTGGAACTATAGTAATAGCTGTTCATAAAGTTGCTGCCATCTATTATCTTTGCTGCATAAACTTTATTCGTATCAAAGCTGTCCGGAAGTCCATACCTGCCATCTGCATACTTTGCCTTCACCTTAAAGGAATAGGTTCCAGCGAGGCTTTCATCGCCACGACGGGCATCGGTCAGGTCAACCGTTACTGTTCGGCTGTTTCCATTCAATCCATTTAACGATTTATCCCAAGCATATACCTTTTTTTGGGTTCCACTGTCCTCCTTATACATCTCGATCCCTAAAGCAACGATCCGGCTCAGCATGGTTGTATTGCCGCTCAGCGTGAAGGTAACCTCGTTGCTGGATTCCGGGAAGGAACCGGAGATCTTCACATTTCCGTCTCCATTCGCATCCGTCAGATTCAATTCCGCCGGCGGCAGGTATTCATGGGATGCCAGGAATTGTCCGCTGGCAGTAGTCTTATCCGTTTCCTTCTCGTCATAATACTTCTGATACATCTTGAACTGATAACGGTTCTGGGCAGATTTAACAGGAACAGTAAGCTGGTAGCTGTCGTTTCCACGATCCTGAATCTCTGCCTCTCTCGGAACACCATCCTTGAAAATCAGTCGAAGTCCATCCTTGTATTTTGCAGTGGTCTGATCGGAGTCTTCCCCTCCGAATGTTTTGTCCCAGGTATTATCCACATCCTTCAGGACATTCATCTGCCAGATTGTCTTATAGGGATTGGCATCCGTTCCATCTCCTATGGTGTCTTTCAGATACATTGATACGCTGGTGCTCTGGCGGGGTGCCCCTACCGAAAGGGAACTCAGCATACCGATACCGCCCACGATCTGCTGCTTATACTCATCCGGATAGAGGATACTGGTATTCTCTACCTGCATACGTACCTTAAAACCAAAGGTATAGTGGTATCCGCGTTTCATTCCGCCTGTCTGACCACCAGTAAATACGGTCTGATAACCATCCATGGGCATCTCGTAAGGCTGATCCGTCGACTTCATATCGACATTTTTAATATATTTACGATCATCCGAATCAAGGTCTGATGCTCCAGCCGGTGCCGTATTCGGAGCTTCAAGGAAGAGCACCTGCAGGGCCGGCATACCGGCGCCCTCGGATACCTTCAGCGGATATGCGAAATCATAATGATCTCCATCGTCCCAGTTAACCGGATCCGACGCATTGGAGTTCGCCGGGTCAAACTTATCCAATTCGGATGTCTTGAATCCAAAGTAACGAATCGCACGTGCATAACCGTTATCGTTGTTCAGGCGTGCCTGAATCCGGTAACCTACCACCGTGTCATCATCCAGATTCTCCAGCTGGTTTGCAATACTCTGATAAGTACTGTTGTCTCTCAGATCCTTAGCCTTGATCGTCGTTGTAGCGATGGCATCATTGACCGGCTGCGGAAGAGATGGCAGGGCGTTGCTGATGGGAAGCTGCACACCGCCCAGTACAAAGGGAAGTTCGTTCTTAAATCCAGACAGGTTCTCACCTTTTCCGTCCTCTGTGGCACCGTTCTTATAAAAGGATGCCGTATAGTCGTATGCTGCACGGACCTCCAGATAATAGGAGTCCGCCGTCAGGGCATTGTTAGCAAGATGGAAGTTCTCATTGGTAATCACATACTGCTTTGTCGCATCCGTTTCATTCAAGTATTCATCTGAGATGGAACTTTTATTGTGTAACGGGTTTGTATCATCCAGAGTGAAACTTCCCACAAAGAGTCCCTTGTTGTTGGTTCCCTGATACAGGCAGAATTCCAACTGGTCCAACACATCTGTTTCGACATTGGATTCTCCATCTTCTGTCGTCATCTCCATGCGGGCTGTAAAGCTTGCATTGATATTATCTCCCACACGAACCAGGTTGATGGTGGCTGCCTCATCTTTATAGGAAGTTGTTGATGCCACATAATCACCCAGGTATACGTTGGTAAATCTATTCGAATCCGTTGGATCCTTTGCAAATCCGGTTGCGAAGATCCGATAGTTCGTATTAGCCTTCAATCCATTTGCTTGAATCTCAACCGCTATTGCATCCGTAAACTTCTTATAATAATGTGAATCTGTAATCGTCCAGGTTCTGCGGTAGTTTCCGCTGCTCTCCAGTGTAACCTTCAGCGGATAATCCTGAGAGATTTCAAGATCCAGGTTCTTCGGTTTAATCATAACACGGCCCCAGATCATATTCTGATGTGTATAAATCTTGCCGGCATTCTCCGGTGCATTGATCAACTTATCATTGTAGTAGTTCTGCTGATCCTTCTCATCCGCATGGACAAAATAAATCAAAGAATCACCCTGGTCATCCATACGGAACGGATCCGAATAATCCGTCTCTATCTGAACATTCTTTTCGTTATCATAATAGGTCGCCGTTGTCTTAGCTGTATAGGTCTCATTGCGCTCAATCTTTCCCTGCTCCAGGTAGATCGCTACGTTGTTCGTGCTGGTGGACTCGATGGTCTTGACACATTCTGTTCCTTTGTAAATCTTATAGACATACTTGATCAGTGCATGGTTCGGGTCACTCACGATCGGCTGGGAAAGCTCGAAATAGCCGCCATTATTAACACTTACCTTCGGTTTATCCAGAGACGGCTTCTGTTTCAGGGTCTTCCACTTCTGTGTAACATCCTTTTTCACATTGGCCCCCGCCAATTTCATGGTCACAGTGTAGCTTCCGTCTGCCAGATCATTTTCGGATAATCCAGCTACATTGTCATCCTTCATATCGATCTTATAGGATGTCTTGCCGCTTGAAAGAGTATACTCCTTCGGTCCAAATACCGTATTGCCCTCTTTATCCGTGATCGTGAGGGTTGCGGATGTAACCAGTGCATACTCCTTCTTATCGATGGTAAAGGAAAATCCGGTTGTTGTCGCATTCTCCAGATTCAGGATGATACCCGTAGAATCTGTATAGAAGAGACGGTTGATAAAGTCCTTGGTACCACCGGAGCTGTTTCCATTCTCAGAAAGACTGTAGCCGGATGATACAATCAGACGGTACTGTGTATCTGCATTCAGATTTTTGACATTGAATGAGTATGTTTCATCTGCCGAGAAAGTAAGATTCTCTGCCTTATCCATATCATCAATCAGGACATCCACAGGAAGTCCGGTTGAAACATCGATTACTTTAATTGAACCGGTATCTGCCTCCAGTACACCATCCTCATCAATGACGGTGATCATACCGCTTGCGTTCGCTGAATCCACATCAAAATTGCTCAGCGAGATGGTCGCCTGCTCGGTTGCCTGGTTCTGGGGAATGGAACCGTTCGCACCATCGCCGCCCAGCTTACCGTTGCTTCCGGCACTTCCGTTTTTACCGCTGGAACCATCGGATCCGTCATCGCCATCGTCTCCGGATGCGCCTTCTTCACCGTCCACACCGTTCTCACCGAGTTCTCCGGATACTCCGGCTGCTCCATTTTCTCCGTTCTCGCCTGCCTGACCGGCTGCACCATCCTCACCGATCTCACCATCTTCACCGTCTACTGCGGTAAATTCAAATTCCGGCGGAACCCAGTCCTGGGCGGACTGGACTTTGATGTTGTCATCCGCATCCATCAGAAGTTCCCCCAGTGTCAGGCGGGCATCTCCCTGTGCATCGGAGATCATTTTGTTATCAAAGCTAAGAGTCGAACCGTCACCGGCCGTTGCTTTGGCACCGGCTGCGATTCCCTGCCAGGCTGTATTCTGGGTAGAAAGACGGATAATTCCATCTTCCAGATATTCAACCTCCACACCACCGGTGGTATCTTCCATCATTCCGTTGACGGTCTCTACCTTCAGGTCATCGGAATATACGTAATATTTATCATCGCTTAATTTCCAGACGAAGTTGTCAAAGGGAATCGAAGTTCCGTTGTTCTCCGCTGTAAATCCGGTGCCGTTGGATGTCAGCACCGTGCCCGCATCAAAGGAGTATGTGTTGACCAGGCCGCCGTTGACATCGTCCAGATTCAGTAACTACGCCCGATGTCATCGCACTCATGGATCCGTCCTGATAATGGACAAAACTGTCCTGATCGACTGTATATTTGGTTCCACGGATGTCTTTGAATACTGCTTCATCCGGATATGTCTTCTTATATTTGGTTCCGGCTGAGAAATAAACCGGCTCTGCGGTCAGACCTTCCTCGGTTTCTGCCACATTGACAATGTATCCATCGCCCTCAAAGGAGGACGCCATACTTCTGTTTCTCACAACACCCGTTGTCACAGCGCCGGTCAACGCTGCCACGGACAAAAGGGTAGTCACGATAAGACTTTTGTACTTCGCCATAACTGTTCTCCTCTTTTGCATTTCTGCTTTGTTTGCTGTTATCTATCACTTTTTGTATATTTTTCGGTAATCTGTATCAGCTTTCCGCTGTTGACCAATTCCTGCATCAAGCGGTTCATCTGGCTGCTCAGACCTTCTTTTTCATGCAGCACTGTGAGTACTCTGCCTTCTGCGTATTCCTGTGTGAAATCCCAATGCTGCGTCGGCTCCCGGGTCGGCGATTCCTCCTGCTCTGGCGTATCTGATATTACCTCGCCATTTTCAACTTCTCCATTCCCAGCGCTTTCAATTCCATCATTTCCACTTCCAGCGCTTTCGTTTGTCGCATTTTCATCCGCTTCCGCTATCTCTGAGCCGTCGGCTGAAAATCTCTCCGGCCACATCTCCCGAAAGACCTCCGGGGCTGTCTCGGCTGGCTGCCCTGGCTCTCCAGCTGCGTCATTCGCCTGATTTGAACCATCATTTCCAGCTTCGCTTTCTTCTCCTTCATTAACAGCTGCCCCATTTTCCGGGTCAGCGATTCCTTTTGAAGAAAGATTCAATTCTTCTGTAAACGGATCCGTCAGAGATTTAGCACCTATAAGCAAATCCACTTTACCATCATATAAAAGCGGTCCACCTGTCTGGTCGGTCACCGTCTGTATATCGACCGCATTGTTCTCCCTGGCTTCTTCCGGCGTGCATCCAAAAATACGGCTTGCCGCTTCATATGCCAGATCTACATCGATTCCACTCAGCTCTCCACTTACCGGATCCTCCTGATAATACGGTGGATCGCCGCTCTGGATTCCCACCCGCAGAACCCCGGATGCCCGGATGTTTTGCAGGTCCTCCGGCAGATCGCCCGGCGCGTCTTTCACATATAATATGCTTCCGTCCGACGGTGTGGCTTCTTCTCCCGTCTGGGATGCGCCATGACCGCACCCGGAAAGAAATACGGCTGTGGCCATCATCGCAGCCGTCACGACGGGAAGTTTCTGACAGACACGCCTGAACCATCCTCGGCTTTTTTTGTGTTCTTTCTTATATAAGTACATTTCTTATCTTCTCACCTCTGCTATCTTTTTTACTGCCTTTCTGTCATAGTCAGATGGAATATTTAATTTATGACATACGAAAAAAATGTCAGTGACACCTCTCGCAGACATTTTTCCTTTTTCATATTCGCCGCCGCTGTGCCACGTATCGTTCGATCGTTCCAGCCATCGTTCTCATCTTTCAAACAAAAAAAAAGCATAAATCATCCTCTTAAAAGACGGTCTTTCCGAAAACCTTTCTAATAAAAGAAGTTTATGCCATACCCAGTAGTCTAAAATATCCTTTTTCTTCAAACATTTAGGGCAACCAGGTTCAAAAATCTTATTTAATTCACTCATACTCATATCCCTGTCTAGCCCCCAGATAGAAGTGAATCCATAGGTACCATTTCCGTCCACAGGATCGATTTTCCACTTTTTCCACTATCTTTTTATATAATATCACGGTGTTTTGCAGATGTCAATTTGGGGGTTGAATAAATAATAACTGAATTCGGCGTTTTCATTACAGCTCAGGCGTCATTCATAACTCATTGTAAAAAATGACGAAATTTATTTTGAGAACACTGCATTGCACTTTATTTTACTTTACCCTATAATGTTTATAAAAACAATCCAATTCTTACAGTCATAAAAGATACGGAACGACTGCCCTGGCAGCCATATCCTATTTTTATATCATAAAGGAGATAAGCAAATGAAATTATCCCTCGGAATCGACATCGGCAGTTCCAGCACCAAGGCGGCGGCGCTGGATGAGCATGGCACTCTGCTTGATACGCTTCAGGTTCACGCGGATGACCCGCGCACCTCGGCTTACGGTGTTCTCGGGCGTTTCCTGGATCAGCAGGGCGCTTCGTTTGACGATATTGAAAAAATCGTCCTGACCGGGCTCGGTTCGACGTATTTCCATGAAAATATCTTCGGCATCCCGACCATCCATGCCCTGGAGCTGGATGCCATCGGGCGCGGCGGCTTATACCTGTCCGGACTTGATGAAGCGCTGGTGGTCAGCCTTGGAACCGGCTCTGCCTTTATCCGCGCTTCCAAGACAAACGGCTTCCGTCATCTGGGCGGAAGCGGTGTCGGCGGTGGGACACTTGTCGGCATGGCGGAGCGCTTTCTCGGCGTCACCGACATTTTTGCCCTCTCAGAGATGGCGCTGCGCGGCAATAAGGCCATGGCAGATCTCCGCATCGCCGACGTGCAGGAGGAAGATGTCCCGGGACTTGCCGCCGACTTAACCGCTGCCAATTTTGGGCGAATCAAAAGCGGCGCCTCGGATGCTGACCTGGCTGCCGCTCTTTTCAATATGATTTATGAAAATGTGGGTGTGATGGCGTCCCTGGCGCTCAGCCAGGACACCACCCGAAATGTCGTCCTGACCGGTTCTCTCGCCAGCCTTGCACCTGCTGCAAAGACCTTTGACATTTTCAATCAGATGCACGATGTCTTTGGAATCGACTATATCATTCCGCCTCATCCGTCTTTCGCCACGGCAGTCGGAGCGCTTTTATGTGATCCTCTGCCGGAGAACTAAGATCACGGACGGCTCCCAGCAGATCGAAGGCTGCGATCAGGGCGCTTCCTGCAAAGATAAAAAAGTCTCCCAGATTAAAGACGACCTTTTCCAGGTATTTACACCGGATGCTGAAATAATCTACCACATAACCGCGTTTGAGGCGGTCATACAGGTTACTTAAACCACCCGCCGTGATGAGAGCAAAACCGATCCGATCGGCTTTTCTGCCTTCGTCCCGGCACAGTAACCATGTCAGAATGCCCGCTGCCGCCGAGGTAAAGACAACCGGCACCATGCGGACCAGTTCTTTCTTTTCTTTTTTTACCCCAAAACAGAAACCGTCGTTGTGATTGCGGTACAGGCGGATCTTTCCATGGCTTTTTTCCATGTCGCGCGGAAAATCTTCCGGTTTCTGGGCTTCTATGTTTTCCTTGAAGAAATAATCGATGCCGAACAGGGCAGCTATCATATACAGGTATTTTTTCATAAGGGCACCTCCTCATATAATTGTCATTATCTAACTTATATTTATTATAACAAGTTTTTCCGACAGAGTATAGGGAAGCTTTCGCATTTTACCGCATATCTTATCTTAAATTCTAAAAAATCTCTATGGAAAACGCTATGAATTGCTCTTCTCTTCCAGACAACCAAACCGCTGATTTTATCGAACGTTTTTTTCCTTTTACCTATAACCAGATCTTGGAAAATGATTCCGGCTGCTATGATTTTGTCAATCATGAGTATGTGATCTGGCACCGGTCTCTGGCGGAGGCTCTACCGCTCTCAGTCCAGCAGTATGGCTATGACTCGATCCCGAATCTTTATACCATATTAGATACATCCAGCCTGGACAGCGCAGGAATTTCCCGGACCGCAGAACAGCCATTCCTGGGAAACAAGGGGCGCGGGACGCTGATTGGGATTGTGGATACGGGGATCGATTATACAAATCCCTTGTTACGCGATCCGGATGGAAGCACGCGCATCGCCGCCATCTGGGATCAGACGGTTCCGGGCGCGGGGCTTAGCACGCCGGATCCGATCGATGCGCTGCACTACGGAAGTGTCTACCAGCGTTCCCACATCAACGAGGCGCTGCGCTCGGAAGATCCGCATTCCATCGTCCCCACCTCGGATCCTCTCCGCCACGGCACGCAGATGGCGCTGGTCGCCGCCGGTTCCGAAGATGCCGATGCTTTTTTCTCCGGGGCGGCGCCGGAATCGGAACTGGTCGTTGTCCGCTTGAAACCAGCCAGAACCTATCTTCGCGATTTTTTTCTGATCCGCGAGGATGCCATCGCCTTTCAGGAGGACGACATCATGCTCGGAATCAAGTTTCTTCTTTATATTGCCAGGCAGGAGAAAAAGCCCCTTGTGATCCTGCTGGGTCTTGGCACCAATACCGGAAGCCACAGCGGCACTTCGCCGCTTGGTCTATATCTAAGCAGCCTGTCGCGCGCCAGCGGGCAGATTCTGGTCGCCGCCGGAGGCAATGAAACCGGGCGCGGGCACCATTTTCGCAATGTATTTCCTGCTTCCACCTCCTATGAGGATGTGGAACTGCGGGTCGGTCCCGACGAACGGGGATTTACGCTGGAACTGTGGGCGCGTGAATCGGAGCTTTACAGTGTCGGATTTTTATCCCCCTCCGGCGACGAAACGGGACGCATCCGGCTCTCCGGCGACGAAGAACGCCGGATTCCCTTTCTTCTGGAAGGAACGACCATTCACCTCAACTATACCAGCTCCGAGCTGGCGACCGGAAGCGAACTGATCCTGATGCGCTTTAATGCTCCCGCCGCCGGAATCTGGAAAATCCGCGTCTACCACACGCTCTCGATTCAGGGTGAATACCATATGTGGCTGCCGGTGCACGGCTTTATCTCGGATGAAACCTTCTTTCTGCGCCCGGATCCGGACACAACCATCACCGATCCGGGCAATACAGCAGCCATCATCACCACCGCCGCCTACAGCCACCAGACGGGCGGGATCTATCTGCATTCCAGCCGCGGTTTTACCCGCACCAGAACTATCAAGCCCGACCTTGCCGCCCCCGGCGTCCGGCTCCCGCTTCCCGATTATCAGGAGGTAACCGGAACCTCATTTGCCGCCGCCATGACCGCCGGAGCCGCCGCGATCCTGCTCTCCTGGTCTGCCTATACGCCATCAGCCCCGCGGATCAACACCTCGATTGCCAAGGCATTTCTGATCCGCGGGGCTGACCGCCGAAATTCCATCGAATATCCCAGCCGGGAGTGGGGGTATGGGACGTTAAACCTATATAACTCTTTTTTATCCATGAGAAGTTAATTAACTTCTGCTGTTTTCTCTTCACACACAAATTGCTTTTCCGGATCCTTACATCGCTAACTT
>OLGL01000218.1_pt1 | contig 74209 bp, 61 predicted proteins | sample 1605041 | NCBI WGS metagenome assembly OLGL01 (sample SAMEA3888905, study PRJEB22519) | human gut metagenome | biome: human gut; feature: human-associated habitat; material: faeces | place: Denmark | collected 2010 | reverse complement strand
GCCCGGGCCGCGCCGCCGTTGCCGATGACCAGGGCCCGGCCTGTGGGGGCGGCGCCCCGGGCGGCAAAGCCCGCCCGGATGCCGGGGGCGTCGGTATTATAGCCCACGGTGTGCCCGTTCCGGAAGCACACCGTATTTACCGCGCCGCAGGCCTCCGCCTCCGGGCTCAGCTGGTCCAGATAGCGGATGACCTCCTGCTTTAAGGGCATGGTGACGTTGCAGCCGTCCCATTCCCCGGCACGGCCTGCCGCCATAAAGTCCGGCAGCGTCTCCCGGGTGACGGTGACGGACTGATAGTCGCCTTCGATCCCCAAAAGGGCCAGCATGCGCCGGTGCAGCACCGGGGACATGCTGTGACCCACCGGGTCGCCGATCACACAGAGCTTCATTTCATATCCCCCTTGTGTATGCTTTCCAATAACTCCATGGCCTCCAGGTAGCCCCGGAAGCCGTGACCCACGATCTGGCCCCGGCAGGCCGGGGCGGTGACGGACGTCCGGCGGAACGCCTCACGGCGGCTGATGTCGCTGATGTGCACCTCCACCGCCGGAACACGGACTGCCAGCAGGGCATCGTAAATGGCGTAGCTGTAATGGGTATAGGCCCCGGGGTTGATGACGATGCCGTCATACACTCCGTCAGCGGCCTGAATTTCGTCGATGAGCACCCCTTCATGGTTGCTCTGGCGGATATCCGCCCGAATCCCCCGGGCGGCGGCATAGGCCGCGATCTCCGCGCAGAGGCCGGCGTAGGTGCCGGTACCGTAGACGCCGGGCTCCCGCTTGCCCAGCAGGTTCAGATTGGGACCGTTGAGAACAAGAAATTTCATTGCTGCTCCTCTCTCCACAGCCGGACGGCCTCCTCCGCCGCCTGACGGGCTGTGGGCTTGTTGACGGCATGGTGGGCGGCGGCCCGGTACAGGCTCCGCCGCTGGCGATACAGGCGGAAGATGGCGTCATCATCCGTCAGCAGGGGGCGGCCCTGCCGCCGCAGGGTCCGGCGGATGGCCCAGGGGGAGCGGTCCAGAAAGATCACCAGGCCGCTGCCCTTCAGCAGCGTTCGGTTCTCCCGACGCAGCACCGCCCCGCCGCCGGTGGCCAGGACCATGCCCTCCCGGCGGCACAGGTCCGTCAGCACCCGGGTCTCCAGAGTGCGGAAATATGACTCGCCGCCGTCGGCGAAAATGTCCGGTATGCTGCGGCCCTCCGCCTGCTCCAGGGCCTTGTCCGCGTCCACGAAGGGAAGCCCCAGGGTCCTGGCCGCCAGCCTGCCCACGGTGCTTTTGCCGCTGCCGGGCAGGCCCACGAAAATCAGGTTTCTCACGACTGCTCCTCCCGGCTCAGGGCCATCAGCGTTTCATACAGCCGCTCCACCTGCTCCCGGCGCTCCGGGGCCAGATCGCCCCGGCTGCGCAGCACCTGGGCCTCCCGCTCCGGGTCCTGCACCGGCAGGCCGCAGGCGGCCTTATAGGCTCCGATGTCACGGGACAGCTCCTGCCGCCGGACAAACAGCTGCACCAGCTGCCGGTCTATGCCGTCCAGCCGCAGCCGCAGGGTGTCCAGATCGCCCGCCTGGGGGTCCAGCACCTGCCACAGGGCCAGGGCCGCAGCCGCCTCCACAATGGGGGCCGCCCGCAGGGCAATGCAGGGATCGTGGCGGCCCTGAACCGTTACGGTGCAGTTTTCCATGCGGGCCAGGTCCACGGTGTCCTGAGGAATGGCGATGGAGGGGGTGGGCTTGAAGGTCACGGTGAAGGTCACCGGCATGCCGTTGGTGACGCCGCCGTTGATGCCGCCGTTGTGATTGGTGACGGTCCACACCCGGGTCCCGTCGGTGCGCAGGGCGTCGTTGGCCTGACTGCCCCGCAGGGCGGCCAGGGCCGCGCCGTCGCCGAAGCCCAGGGCCTTCACCGCCGGGATGGCGAACAGGTGACGGGCCAGCTCCGATTCCACCGCCTCCCGCCAGCCGGGACCGCCCAGTCCCGCCGGAAGGCCCGTGACGGTGCAGCGCACCTGACCACCCACGGAATCTCCGGCGGCCTTGGCCGCCTCCGCCTGCTGCCGCAGCTCTTTTTCATCAATAAGCTGCGCTTTTATTTCAATATCCTGCGCTTTCAGCCAGCTCTTTACCATGGCTCCCGCCGCCACCAGGGGCGCGGTCAGGCGGCCGGAATAGGGCCCGCCGCCCCGGGGGTCGTTGTGCCCCCGGCTGCGGACATGGGCGGCGTAATCGGCGTGGCCGGGGCGGGGCTTGTCCGCCAGAGCGGCGTAGTCGCCGGAGCGGACGTCCCGGTTTTCCAGAATCAGGCAGATGGGGTCCCCGGTGGTGTGTCCATTGTATACGCCGCTGAGAATGCGGAGCCGGTCCGGCTCCCGCCGGGCGGTGGCCAGGGGGCCATGGGGGGCCCGGCGCTGAAGCTCCCGGGCGATGAGCTCCCGGTCCACCGGCAGGCCCGGGGCCGCGCCGGTGACCAGAACGCCCACGGCGGGGCCGTGGGACTCTCCGAATATGGTGTAATCCAGCATGTTACAATACCTCGAATTGCCCGCCCAGGCGGCGGTAGTCCGCCCAGAAGCCGGGATAGGATTTGGCGGTGCATCCGGCGTTCCGCAGAACCACCGGGCCGGTGCAGAAGGGGGCGGCGCAGGCGCACAGCATGGCGATGCGGTGGTCGCCGCAGCTGTCGGCTTCGCCGCCGGAGAGCCGCTCCACGCCCCATACGGTGAGACCCTCCGGCTCCTGCCGGACACGGCCTCCCAGGGCGGTCAGCGCCGCCGAAACCGACGCCAGGCGGTCGCTCTCCTTATCCCGCAGCCGGGCCGCGCCGGTGAAGCGGGTTTCCGTTCCCGGCCGCAGCGCCGCCAACAGGGCCAGCGGCGGCAGCAGGTCCGGGATATCCGTCAGGTCTACCTCCTCCGGCAGACAACGGCACAGGGCCGCCGCCGCTCGGTCCCCCTGGAGGGAGTCCCGGCGCAGACCCGTGACGGCCACAGCACAGCCCAGGGCCCTTACCGTCAGCCAGAAGGCCGCTGCGGACCAGTCCGGCTCCGGGTCCAGGGGCACGGTCCGGAACCGCTGCCCACCCGGTATCGTGAAGCCGCAATCCGTTTGGCCGATGTGCACGCCGCAGCGACGCAGCACCGCCAGCGTCAGGTCTACATAGGGGCGGGAGGCCAGGGGGCCGGTCAGCACCAGCTCCGAGTCTGCCGCCAGACCGGGCAGGGCCATCAGCAGCCCGGAGAGCAGCTGAGACGTCCGGGTCCCGTCCACCGGAATCTGCCCGCCGGACAGCGCCCGGGTCACCCGCAGACCGCCCGCCGTGGCCGCAAGGCCCCAGTCCCCCGGCAGGGGCCGCTCCAGCAGCCGCTCCGTGCCGGTGAACACCGTGCCCACCTGGCCCCGGGCCATGGCCAGGGGCAGCAGAAACCGCAGGGTGCTGCCGCTGGCCCCGCAGTCGATGACGGGGGCCTTTTCGTGATACAGGGCCCACAGCCCCTGGACCGTGGCCTCCACATCGTCGGAGGGGTCCGGCGGGCAGGGAAACTCTCCCGCCTGGGCCAGACAGATCAGCTGCCGGTGCAGCAGGCTTTTGGACGGCGGCGGCGTCACCGCACCCCACAGCGGGGCCGGAAGCAAGCGCACGTCCATCATACGTCCTCCATCAGGGCCGCCAGGGGTACCGTCAGCAGACGGCCCTGGCCGGCCCGCTCCGCCACGGCGATGGTAATGCCGTCGCCGCCGCGCTTTTTGTCCCGGGCCAGATAGTCCGCCGCCCCGTCCCAGGGCAGCCGGGTGGGCAGGTCCCACCGCCGCAGCAGGGGGGTCAGCCGCTCCAGCAGCTGCCCGCCGCCCAGACCGTGCCGCACCTGCCAGCGCAGCATGTGCATCATCCCGGCGGCCACGGCCTCGCCGTGGGTCCGGGTATCGTATCCTCCGGCGGCCTCATAGGCGTGGCCGAAGGTATGGCCGAAGTTCAGCACCCGGCGCCCGCCGCCGTCCCGCTCGTCCCGGGACACCACCGCCGCCTTATACCGGCAGCAGCGCGCCACCAGCCAGGGAAGATTCGGCTCCTCCGCCGTTTCCAGGTGGTGCAAAATGGCCTCGTCGCCGATGACGCCGCACTTGATGACCTCCGCCATGCCTGAGGACAGCTGCCGCCGGGGCAGGGTGGCCAGGCACGCCGTATCTGCCAGCACCAGCCGGGGCTGGTAAAAGCAGCCGATGAGGTTCTTCCCCTCCGGCAGGTCCAGACCGGTCTTGCCGCCGACGCTGCTGTCCACCTGGGCCAGCAGGGAGGTGGGCAGCTGGGCCAGAGCCACGCCCCGCAGCAGGGTGCCGGCTATAAAGCCCGCCAGGTCACCGGTGACGCCGCCGCCCAGGGCCGCGATGCCGTCCTGCCGGGTGAAGCCGTCCGCCAGCAGCCGGCGGCACAGGTCCTCATACACCGCCAGACGCTTGCTGCCCTCTCCGGCGGGGAAGGTGTATACCGGCAGGTCCAGGGCCCCGGCGTACAGGGCGGCGGTGTTGTCGTCGGCGATAACGGCCCACCGCTTAACCGGCAGAGCCTCCAGCCGGCGGCGGGCCTCCCGCAGCAGGCCCGGGCCGATCTCAATGGGGTAGGACCGCTGCCCCAGAGATACCGTGATTTGTTGCATAGACCATTCGCTCCTTTGCCCGTCAGTTGTCCTCCACCAGCCGCCGCCGGCCCAGGGCGGCCCTGCGGTAATACAGCAGGGTGGCGGCGCTGCACACCAGCCATCCGGCGGGATAGCCCATGGCCAGAGGCAGCAGGGCGTTGCTGATATAGTGGGACATGATGTACAAATAGATCTGGCGGAACACCACGAAGGAGCCCAGCATGATGACCATGGGCACCTGGCTGTTGCCTGCGCCCCGCAGCGCGCCGGAATAGATCTGGTTGATGCAGCACAGCAGGTAGAAGGGCGAAATGTACCGCAGCAGCAGGGTGCCGTAGGCCACCACCTCCGCCTTGCGGTTGAAGAAGGCCGTCAGCTGGGGCGCAAACACCAGCACCGGCACCATCAGCACCGCCGTTACCGCCAGGGAGATCGCCAGTGCACGACGGGTGCCCTGGTGGGCCCGCTGGGCGTTCCCGGCTCCCAGATTCTGCCCCACGAAGGTGGTGGCGGACAGGGCCAGGGACTGCATGGGCAGGAACATCAGCTGGTCGATCTTGGTATACGCCGTCCAGCCGGACATGCAGTCCGGACCGAAGCGGTTGATATAGGACTGGACAAACACATTGGAGAAGGCGGTGACGGCCATTTGCAGAGCCGCCGGGATGCCTACCTGCATGATCTTGCCCAGCATGTCCCAATGGACCCGCAGCCGCCGCAGCTCCAGGCGCACGCAGCTGTCCGTCCGCAGCAGCACTGCCAGCACCAGCACCGCCGACGCCGCCTGGGCGATGATGGTGGCCCAGGCAACGCCTGCAACGCCCATGCGGAAGCGGATCACGAACACCAGGTCCAGCACCGTGTTCAGCCCCGCCGACACCACCAGAAAGTAGAAGGGACGCCGGGAGTCGCCCACTGCCCGGAGAATGCCGGAGCCCATGTTGTAGATGAGCAGCCCCGTAATGCCGGAAAAATAGATGGACAGATAGGCCGTGGACTCCGGCAGCACCTCCGCCGGGGTGTTCATCAGGGCCAGCATGGCCGGGATCAGGGCCAGACCCAGGGCCGTGAACGCCCCGCACAGCACCAGCGTCAGCACCATGGCCGTGTGGACGGTGTCCCGGACTCTGTCCGGCTTATGGGCCCCGTAATACTGACTGATGACCACGCCTGCACCGCTGGACAGGCCCATGAAAAAGCCAATGAGCATATTGATGATGGGCCCCACGGTGCCCACAGCGGAGAACGCCTCGTTGGACACAAAATTGCCCACCACCCAGGTGTCCACCATGTTGTACAGCTGCTGAAACACGTTGCCGGCCAGCAGCGGAAGGGCGAACTCCACCAGGTGGCGGGTGATGCTGCCCTGGGTCATGTCCACGTCCCGACGGACGGCCGGATGGGCGTGGTGATGGGTCCATGTCATAGAAGCGATCCTCTGTTTCTCTGTATTCAACAATAGGATAGCACCATTTGCCGGGGAAATCAACTGACCCGGGAGGGGAAACGGCGGCTCTACAGCAAAAATTCCTCCGGCTCCGCCGGACGCATGATGGATACCTCGTAGGCGGTGCGCTCCTGGCCCACGCCGTCCACGGTTTTCGTATAGCCCCGGCTCTGGACCCGGCCCTCCACCGTCAGGCGGGAACCCACCGGAAGCCGGGCCGTCTGCTGGGCGATGGCCCCCCAGGCGATGCAGGGCAGATAGTCCGCCCGCCCGTACCGGCGGTTCACTGCCAGGATCAGGTCGCAGATCTCCCGGCCCAAGGGCGTCCGCCGCAGGGAGGGGGCCTTGCACAGCACGCCGGAGAGCTGAATCTGGTTAAAGGGGGCTGCGCCGCCGGGAGTCAGCTCCCGGACAAACACGGAGATCACCAGCCGGGGCCCCTGGCCGCTGCGGTTGTTGAAGGAGCGCAGCTGACCGGTGAGGGTCAGCGTGTCGCCGGTATGTACGGGGTGCTCCTCCAGCAGCCGCCGGGGCAGAATCACCGGCAGCAGGTCCTCCTGGCCCGACAGCCGCTCCACCGACAGGGAAAAGCGGTAAAAGTGCTCGCCGTGGTTTATATGGGACAGGGCAGGCTCCCCGGCGGCCCGGCCGCACAGGCGCACACGGTTGAAATTGTTGTCCATAAAATTCCTCCTCGTTTGTTGAAGCTGGTCCAGCTTATGCCGGAGCGGCACAAAATAGACCCTTTTCAAACCGGGAAAAGTATGCGATAATAGCGGGGAAAAGGAGGAATTACCCATGCGATACAAGGGAAAGGTCTACCGTCCCCCCAGCGAGGCATACAGCCTCATCATCCAGGTGACTTATGGGTGCAGCCATAACCGCTGCGCCTTCTGCGATATGTATGACGATAAGCGGTTTGCCCTGCGGCCTATGGAGGAGATCCGGGAGGATTTCCGCCTGGCCCGGCAGGTATACCGCCGGGTGGAGCGGGTCTTTCTGGCCGACGGCGACGCCCTGATGCGGAAAACCGATGAGCTGCTGGAAATTCTGGCCATGGTGTACAGCCTGTTTCCCGAGTGCCAGCGGGTCACCTGCTACGCCTCGCCCCGGAGTCTCCAGGTCAAGACGGAGGAGGAGCTGCGGCGGCTGCGGGAGGGCGGCCTGAAAATGGTGTATATGGGCCTGGAATCCGGCTGTGACGCGGTGCTGGAGCGGATGCAGAAGGGGCACACGGCCGCGGCCATCGTGGCGGCAGGGCAGAAGGCCCGGCGGGCGGGACTTGCCCTGTCGGTGACGGCCATTTCGGGACTGGGCAGCCGGGAGCTGCTCCGGGAGCACGCCGTGGATACCGCCCGGGCCCTCAGCGCCATGAACCCGGAATACATCGGCCTGCTGACGCTGATGGTGGAGCCGGGAACGCCGCTGGAGCGCTGGGTCCGGGAGGGCAGCTTCCAGGTGCTGGGTCCGGCGGAAATTTTGCAGGAGACGGCCCTGCTGCTGGACCATATGGACAGCCCGGGCAGCGTGTTCCGGATGAACCATGCATCCAACTATCTGACCCTGAAGGGAACCCTGAACCGGGACCTGCCTGCTCTGCGGCAGCAGGTGCAGGAGGGACTTATGGGACACGGCCTGCGGCCAGAGAGCTGGCGTGCCTTGTAAATACAGAGAGAATAAAAGGAGACGAGAGATGAAAAGCAAAACTGCGGGGGCGGCATACAAGACCGCACGGGGCAATCTGCTGGCGATGCTGGTCCTGACGGCGGTAAATACCCTTCTGGCCCTGACGGGGTCGGACAGATACTATCTGTTCACGGATTTTGCCGCCTACATCTGGGCGGTGTTTGCCCGGGGCTTTTATGACTTTACCGGGGAGGCCAAGTGGCTGGCGCTGGGCGCGGCAGGCGCGGTGCTGGTGATGGCGGCGTATTTCCTGTGCTGGCTGCTGTCCAAAAAGCGGCGGGGCTGGCTGACGGCGGCGCTGGTGCTGTTCTCCGTGGATACGGCGGCGCTGGTGGCGGGCCTGGTGACGGCCTTCGAGGCGTCCAGCATCCTGGATGTGGTGTTCCACGGCCTGCTGCTGTGGTATCTGGCCATGGGCGTCCGCCGGGGCCGGGAGGCCATGGAGGAGCCGGAGGGGCAGAGGGAGACGCCGGAGCCGCTGCCCCAGAATACGGAGTTTTACGATGCGTCCATGGGGGAACGGCCCAACAGCCCCTCTCTGGGCCAGCCGGCGGAGGGGAAGCACCGGACTCTGCTGACCGCCGCATACGGCAGCCATGAGATCGAGGTCCGCCGCAGCTATGGCCTGACGGAGCTGATCGTGGACGGAAGGGTCTACGGACGGCAGGAGGGCGTCGTGGAAACCGGCTATACCATCTGCGCCCGGGTGAGCGGTCACGATGTGGAAACGGAGTTCACTCCCACCGGCAAGCAGCTGCTGCGGGTGGACGGCCAGGTCATTGCCCGGAAGCAGCGCCTGTTCTGAGTCCTGCATGAGTCCTGCATGAGTCCTGCATAGGAAAAGCACCGATGCCGCGCATCGGTGCTTTTTTGCTATTGTTTTTTCATTTGACGCAGGAACAGCAGCACGGCGGCGGCCAGGGCTGCGGCGGCATAGGCCAGCACCCACCACAGATGAGGCGTGAGCCCCGCCCAGTCTCCGGCCAGAGCCGCCCGGTCCAGCTCCACCGCGTGGACAAAGGGCAGGGCATAGGCAATGCGCTTGAAGGCGCCGCCTACCAGCTCCAGATCGAACCAGGTGCCCGACAGCCAGGCCGTCAGATTGGTCAGCAGAGCGCCGCAGATGCCGCCTGCCTGCTTGACGTTCAGCACACTGCCGCACAGCAGGCCCAGGCCGATGAACAGCAGCGCCGCCGGCAGGTCCAGCAGCACCGCCCACAGCATCCGCACCGATACCGTCAGTCCCAGGGGAATGGCCGCCAGGTAGCAGACTGCCACCTGCACCGCCGCCATAGGCAGCAGCGGCAGCATATAGCCGAAGATGAAGCCCCCGGCAGTAAGAGGCGTGGTGTACAGCCGCTGCAAAAGGGCACTCTCCCGGTCACGGGACACCAGAGTGGCGGAGAACAGGGCCACAAACGCCAGACCGAACACGGTGATGCCCGGGGTCAGGCGGTCGATCTCAAACAGGCTTACGGGGATGTTGGCCTGGATGGCGCTGAGCAGAAGCAGCAGCACCAGGGGAAAGCCCAGGCCGAAGCCCAGCGTCAGCGGATCCCGCACCAGCTCCAGCGTGGTGCGGCGGCAAAGTGCGCGCAGCTTCATCTTCCCGCCTCCCTTACCATGGCGATAAACGCGTCCTCAAATCTGTCACAGCCGGCCTGGCGCTTCAGCTCCTCCGGCGTGCCCAGGGCCAGCAGCCGGCCGTCCTTCATAATGCCCACCCGGTCGGACAGGGCCTCGGCCTCCTCCAGGTAGTGGGTGGTGAGGATCACGGTGATCCGGCCCTTCAGCTGCCGGACCACGTCCCACAGCTCCGCCCGGGCCAGCACGTCCAGCCCCAGGGTGGGCTCATCCAGAAACAGGATCTCCGGCCGGGCGATCAGAGCCATGGCGATGCTCAGCCGCCGCTGCCAGCCACCGGAGAGCTTCCCGGCCCGGCGGGCCAGAATGGGCTCCAGCCCCAGGGCCCGGGACAGCTCCTCTGTGCGGGCGGCGGTCTCCTGCCGGGACAGATCGTGGACGCCGCACAGCAGCGCCAGATTCTCCCGGGCGGTGAGGTTGGGGGCCACGGCGGTCTCCTGGGGGGATACGCCGATGCAGCGCTTTACCCCGGCGGCATCCGACACAATGCTGCGGCCCAGCAGCCGGGCGTCGCCGCCGTCGGGCCGGGTCAGGCACGACAGCATTTTGATGGTGGTGGTCTTGCCTGCGCCGTTGACGCCCAGCAGGGCGAACAGCTCCCCCTGACGGACCGTCAGGTCCAGGCTGTCCACGGCGGTGATGGCCCCGTAGCGTTTGGTGAGACCCTGTATTTCAACGGCGTTCATTCCTGCGCCTCCTTTTCCTTGAATCGAGCCAGCAGACCCCTATAGGCGTCGGTCAGCGACGCGCTGATGAGCTCTGTGTCCCAGTCCAGAAACGACGTGGCCGCCATGGCGGCGATGCCATGGACATAGATCCACATCTCCAGGTGGAACATCCGGGCGCTTTCCCGGCTGATGCCGGCGGCCTGCTGGATCAGGTCCAGCAGGGGCTCCACATCGTCTCCCAGACGGGGAGACGCGTCCTCGTGGCTGCGGTCCCGCATAAACAGCAGCCGGAACAGGGGCTTTTCCTGCTGGGCAAAGGCAATGTAGGCCATGCCGGAGGCCTTGTAGGGGGGATATTTCCCGGCCTCCATGGCCTGGGCGATGGTTTGGCCGTACAGCCGGTATCCGGCGGCCAGAACCTCCTGCTGCACCTCCTCCATGCTCCGGAACAGACCGAAAATAGGCTTGACGGAGCAGCCCAGCCGGGCGGCCAGACTCCGGGCGGTAAGGCCCTCCGGCCCCGTCTCCCGGACAATATCCAGAGCAGCCCGGATGATCTCCTCCCGGGTAAATTTGACCTTCGGCGGCACAAATGCTCCTCCCTTCGTGATGAAAACTCATGTTGCGCAACAAGCGTTGCTTATTATAACAGAGAAAAATGCCCCTGTCAAGGGGCGGAATGGGAGAAGGCGCGGCCCGGAGCGGGCTGGGGGCAGCCTAAAGAATAGTTAAAGGCGAAGAAAAAACGGCATAGGGCAGCAGCCTGAATAGAAGCATACGCCCCCTGGAACCGATTTCTCCGGTTCCAGGGGGCGCTGTGTGTCGATAGAAAGACGGTTATTCCGCCTTGGCCTTCTTTTTCTGGGGCATGGGGATCTGGGCCAGGATCACGGCCGCAAACATCAGTACGCAGCCCAGATATTCCCGGGCGGTCATCTGCTGGTGCAGGACAACGGCGCCGGCGATGACGGCGAACACGCTTTCCAGGCTCAGCAGAATGGTGACCACCGTGGGGTTGGAGCCCTTCTGAGCCAGGATCTGCAAGGTGTAGCCCACGCCGCAGGAGAACACGCCCACATACAGCAGGGGCCAGATGCAGTCCAGCAGCACCTGGAAGCTGATGGTGTCGAAAAACAGGGCCAGAAGGGTGGACCAGGTGCCGGCAAACAGAAATTGCAGGCAGCTGAGCTTCACACCGTCACAGGTGGCGGTGAAATGGTCGATCACCAGGATATGTACGGAAAAGCATATGGCACATACCAGCACCAGCAGGTCGCCGGGGGCCAGGGAGAAGCTGCCCTTGATACACAGCAGGTACAGAGCGCCCACGGACAGAGCCACGGCGATCCACACCGGCAGGCTGACCCTCCGCCGGAAGAACAGGCCGAACACCGGCACCAGCACCACATACAGGGCGGTGATGAACCCGGCCTTGCCGCCGTCGGTACCGGCCACAAGGCCTGCCTGCTGGAAGTTGGAGGCAATGGCCAGCACCGTGCCGCAGCAGAAGCCGCCCAGCCACAGCTGCCTGCGCTGGGCCTTCTTCTCCGCAGGGGAGAGCTGGGGCCGGTCCTTCCTGAAGCCACTTGAAACGGCCAGAACCACCAGCAGGGACAGCACGGCGATGTAATACCGGGTGCCGTTGAAGGTAAACGCGCCCATGGCGTCGGCGCAGACGTCCTGGGCCACGAAGGCCGTGCCCCAGATAAAGGCCGCCAGAATGGGAAATACCACCTGGCGAAGCTGATTGTTTTTCATACGAATGCTCTCTCTCTTTCTTCTTATGCTTGCGGGCCGTCCTCGCCTCCGGCCGGGGCGTCGACGTGCCAATGAAACTTCTTTTCGGTGCCGGACAGCAGCCGCTGGATGTTGCCCCGGTGGCACCAGATCACAAGGGCCGCTATCGCCGCAGACAGGACGGTATACAGCCAGTTATGGCCCAGCAGGAAAAACACGGATACCGGCATGCTGGCCGTGGCGGTCACGGAGCCCAGGGACACATAGCGGGTCAGCAGCCACAGGCTCACAAACAGGCCCCAGGCGATCAGAGCCACCCGCCAGTCCAGCAGCAGCACCAGCACGCCGCCGGAGAGGATGCCCTTGCCGCCCCGCAGGCCGAAGAACACCGGGAACATGTGCCCCAGCTCGCAGCCGATGCCTGCAATCAGCAGGCCCAGGGTCCAGTCACCTACTACCCAGTGCATCAGATATCCGCCGATGAGGCAGGCCAGCACGGTTTTCCCCATGTCGCAGATGATGACGCACAGGGCATACCGGGCGCCGTAGGTCCGGTAGAAGTTCGTCAGGCCCGCGTTGCCGCTGCCGTGCTGGCGGACATCGTCCCGGATGATGAAATGGGAGGTCATCACCGACCCGTTGAAGCAGCCCAGCAGATACGACACCAGCAGCGTCAGGGCCACGGTAAATACCACAGACACGTCAGCTATCCTCCTCGCCCTTCTGGCGCACGGTCATGATGATGGGGGTGCCCTCCAGGCCGAACACGCTGCGGATCTGATTTTCCAGATACCGGCGGTAGGAAAAGTGGAACAGCTTCTTGTCGTTGCAGAACACCACGAAATGGGGGGGACGGATGCCCACCTGGGTCATATAGTAGATCTTCAGGCGGCGGCCCTTGTCCGTGGGGGGCTGGACCCGGGTCTGGGCATCGGCCAGGACGGAGTTGAGCATTCCGGTGGTGATGCGCATGGACGCCTGCTCCCGGACATAGTTGATGAGCTCAAACAGCCGGCTGACCCGCTGACCGGTCATGGCGGAGATGAACACAATGGGGGCGTAGGGCATATAGCTCAGGTCCCGACGGATGTCCTCCCGCATACGGTCCATGGTCTTGCCGTCCTTTTCCACCAGGTCCCACTTGTTCACCACAATGATGCAGGCCTTTCCGGCGTCGTGGGCCAGGCCCGCCACCTTGGTGTCCTGCTCGGTGACGCCGTCCTGGGCGTCGATCATAATGAGGCACACGTCGCTGCGCTCAATGGCCATGGTGGCCCGGAGGACGCTGTATTTCTCGATGGCGTCGTCCACCTTGGACTTCTTTCGCATACCGGCGGTGTCGATGAAGTTATACTTGCCGGTGGCGTTTTCAAAGTAGCTGTCGATGGCGTCCCGGGTGGTACCGGCCACGTCGCTGACGATGACCCGCTGCTCGCCCAGGATCCGGTTGGTGAGGCTGGACTTGCCCACGTTGGGCTTGCCGATGATGGCCACCTGGACCACGTCGCTGTCCTCCTCCTCGTCCGTTTCCGGGGGGAAGTATTGCAGACAGGCATCCAGCAGGTCGCCGGTGCCGTGACCATGGACGGCGGACACAGCGATGGGGTCGCCCAGACCCAGGTTGTAAAACTCATAGAACTCCGGGTCCGTGACGCCGGTGGAGTCCATCTTGTTCACTGCCAGAACGATGGGCTTTTTGGACCGCTGGAGCATTCCGGCCACCTTCTGGTCGGCGGCGGTCATACCGGTCTTGATGTCCGTTACCAGGACGATGACGGTGGCGTTGTCGATGGCGATCTGGGCCTGTTGGCGCATGAAGGCCAGGATCTGGTTGTCGGTGTTGGGCTCGATGCCGCCGGTGTCCACCAGGGTGAACTTGCGGCCGTTCCAGTCGGATTCACCGTAAATACGGTCCCGGGTGACGCCGGGGGTGTCCTCCACAATGGAAAGACGCCGCCCGATGATTTTGTTGAACAGCATGGACTTGCCCACGTTGGGCCGGCCCACGATGGCGATCAGGGGCTTGGACATAAGGGTTTACCTCCTTCTATTTGGATGCGGCGGTCATTCCGCCGCGAACATGGCGTCCACCAGGGCGAAGCCGTCCTCGTCCACCACCTGGACGGGAACGCCCAGCTCCCGGCTCAGACGCTCCACGGTGTAGTCGTCCAGAAACACGGTCTCGCCGTGGCGCATCATGTGGATGGGGATCAGCACCCGATCCCCCAGGTCCCGTCCCCGCAGCTGGGCGGAGATATCCTGCCCGGTAAGCAGGCCCGCCACATCGATGGTGTGGCCGAAGAAGTCGTTTTCCACGGCGATGACCTGCCCCCGCAGCCCGGGATAGTCCGCTTGGGCCCGCTGCACCAGGCCCCGGAGAAACGGAGCCGCCGCCGTGCCGGTGGCGATGGTGAAGGGGGAGAAGCGAACGGGCACGTCCACAGTGGCAAGGCCCGCCAGGAAATCATCCTCCAGAGAGCGCATGAGGCCCACGCCGTTTTCCAGCTGACGGTAGCCCTCGTAATACTCTGCCCGGGGCAGGGGACGGCCTGCCCGCAGGTACAGCTCGTCGGCGCAGAAGAAGCGCCGGGTGCCGAAGCGCTCCAGATTCTCCCGGCCGTATTCGTCGGCGATGTCGATGATCTCGGCGGCGGTGGCCGCATCCACGGGCCGGAGCTTAGCCAGGCCCTGGCGATATTTGGTGATGCCCACCGGCACCAGGGAGCAGCTGGAAAACTGCATCTCCGTCAGGTCCCGGAGGGTCCGGCGCAGCTGGTCCCCGTCGTTCCAGCCGGGGCACACCACGATCTGGCCGTTCATCACGATCCCCGCCTTGCAGAAGGCCCGGATATAGTCCAGGGAGCGCAGGGCGTTTTTGTTGCCCAGCATGGTGCAGTGGAGCTGAGGGTCCGTGGTGTGAACGGAGACGTTGATGGGGCTGATGCGCAGGTCGATGATCCGCTGGGCCTCCCGGTCCGTCAGGTTGGTCAGGGTGATGTAGTTCCCCTGGAGGAAGCTGAGCCGGGCGTCGTCGTCCTTGAAATACAGGGTCTTGCGCATACCGGGAGGCATCTGGTCCACGAAGCAGAAGATGCAGTGGTTGGCGCAGGAGCGCATATCGTCCATGAGGACGGTGTCAAAATTCAGGCCCAGGTCCCGGCCCTCGGGCTTGCGCAGGGACACGGTGCGCACGGTACCCGCAGGCTCCCGCAGCTCCAGGCAGCAGTCGGTATCGTAGCCGTAAAAGCGATAGTCCAGCACGTCGATGATCTGGTGCCCGTTGATGGTCAGCAGCTGCTCCCCGGGGGTGATCCCGGCCCGCTCCGCCGGACTGTGCCGGTCCACGGAGGTGATGATGGTGCTCATGTGTTGTTCCTCTTTACCTCAGGCGGCATAATACCGCAGTTTATCCAAACTATTATACCCAAGTTCTGCCGGTTTTGCAAGCACGATTCCGAGTTTTTGGGTAAGGGCAGTGTAGGACTACAAATTTGCGAACTATTTTGTAGTTGACTTCACTACATTTTACGTGATATACTATAAGAAAATTGGGTGGGCTGCTTATGATTAACTGATTCAAAGCCAATATTATCAATGTAGTGCCTGTGGTCATGAACAAATATACCCGGAGCAACGAGATTGCAGAGTATCCCTTTTCCGGTATGATCTCGATTAGAAAGGAAGGTAAATGAAGATGAAAAAGCATTTATTTCCCCTGCTTGCGGCCCTGCTGTGTATGGTGATGCTGATGGGCTGTATGGCCCATGCGGGGCCGGAGTCCAACAAGCTGACGGAGCCGGAGTCCAACAAGCTGACGGAGGCGGAGCTTCAGGAGCTCCAGGAGCTGTTTGCCCCGGGCAGCTGGTATGCCCAGGCCTGCACCAGCTACTATGAAGGGGCGGAGGCCGTGAATCTGCGCCGTCTGTTCTACGATGGCATCGGCTACGCGGGATTGATCTATGGACAGTGCTATGTGACCGATCGGGAGCGGGACTGGGTGCTGGAGCAGGAACCTGCGGCAGAGAATTATGGCATTTTCCGGGCGCCCCGGGCGGCCATGGATGACGTTCTCCGGCAGTATTTTGACATCTCCCTGGACGATACCCGGAAAATGGGGCTGGATAACCTGCTCTATTGGGAAGAGGCCGACGCCTGGTACGCCACCCACACGGATACGGGCCTGAATACGGTGACGCTGACCGGTGGTGAGCGCACGGACGATGGCCTGCTGAAGCTATACTATTCCGGCGGCTGTATCACCCTGCGCCCCACGCAGGACGGACAGAGCCCGCAGCCCTATTTCATCGTTTCCAACCAGCCGGAGAGTTGATGCTGGTATCCCGGATATAATAGATATAGTGGTAGATATAGGAAAGGGGAGAGCGATCACGCTCTCCCTTTTATCGTATTGGTTTACAAAGTCGACCAAAAGAAAGGGTTCCAAGCATCTCTGCTCAGAACCCTGACATTATGGAGGTGACACCCAGATTTGAACTGGGGAATGAGGGTTTTGCAGACCCTTGCCTTACCACTTGGCTATGTCACCATATAAGAGAAACGGCTTTTTCAGGCCGTTTCTCTGTTTGGAGCGGGCGACGAGGCTCGAACTCGCTACCTCGACCTTGGCAAGGTCGCGCTCTACCAGATGAGCTACGCCCGCAAACGCAAGATAGATTATAACCCGGCTGGCGGGATTTGTCAACCCCTGCGTTCTGCTTTTTTCAGCTTTTTTTCAGGATGATCTCGATGATGCCCACGTCGCCGCCCTCGGGATAGAAGTTCACGGTCCAGGGCTCCTTTTCCTCCGGGGCCTCCATGGCCTGCACCTGGTCCACAATGGCCCGGACCTGCTCCTCCTGGTGGTCAAAATACCCCACCTGCACCACCAGCTCGCCGCTTCCGCTGCGGGCGGCGGAGGTCAGCAGGTCGTGCAGGGCGGAGATGCTGGTGGTATACACCATGGAGGCGATCTGCTCCGGGGTCCGGCGATAGCCGATGGTCAGCTGGATGGCCGTGTAGTTCCGGGCGCTGTCGTCCACGGTATAGGTCAGATACTCCACGGCATAGGCCCCCAGGGGCGTCTCCTGCTGCACCTCCTTGCAGGCCCGCTCTGCGGCGGCGGAGGCGTCCATAGGCTCCGACCCGGCATACAGCCAGACGGTGCCCTCCTTGGCCCCGCCGGTCAGCAGCAGAAGAAGGTCGTTCACCAGGTCCTGATAGCTTTCTGCCCGGAGAACGGACCGGTCCTCGCTTTCGTAGTAGGTGGAGCTGTGGGGCCGGACCACGCTGTAGTCCCGCTCCAGAAGCGAGCCGCACCCGGAGAGCAGCAGCGTCAGCGCCGCCAGAACGGCGGCCAGCACGGTTTTTCTCATGGCCGCCCCTCCGTTACAGGCCCGTGGGGTCATAGGTGCCGAAGCCCTCGCCCAGAATTTCATGGGCGTCGCAGACGATGACAAAGGCGTTGGGATCCACGGCCTGGACCAGCTTCTTCACGGGGATGATCTGGCGGCGGCCGAAGGCGCACAGAATCACGCGCTTGTCCTTGCCGCTCCAGGCGCCCTTGCCCTCCAGCAGGGTCACGCCCCGGTCCAGCTGCAGCAGCTCCCGGGTGATGGCCTCATACTGCTCGCTGATGATATAGGCCACCTTGGCGGCGTTGGGGCCGTACACCACCCGGTCGATCAGCAGTGACAGAATATACAGGGCCACAATGCCGTACATGGCCCGGGACAGGTCCCGGAAGCACAGGGCATAGCCCAGGGTCACGGCCACGTCCAGCGCCAGACACAGGTTGCCGATGGATAGTCCCTGGAACTTCAGCTTCAGGAGCCGTGCGGCCATTTCCGTGCCGCCGGTAGTGGCGCTCTCATGCAGCAGCATGCCGCAGCCGATGCCCACCACGATGCCCCCGTAAATGCAGGCCAGAATGGGATCCATAGCCGGGAAGGTATACAGGGAGGCCAGCACGTCGATCATCAGGGAGCTGACGGCGGTGGCGTACAGGGACGAGATCAGCAGATCACGGCCGATCTTCCGCCAGCCCAGGATAAACAGGGGGATGTTCAGCACCAGGGCCACGGTACCCACCGGCAGCATGGGCAAGAAGTGGTTGATGATCTGGGCAACGCCGGTGAACCCGCCCACGGTGAAGCGGTTGGGCACAAAGAACCAGTTGAAGCCCAGGGCATACAGGCCGCAGGCCACGGTAATCAGCGCGTAGCGCTTGAGAATTTTGGCAGCAGACATAGGGGACACCTCTCTTTCTGTTGTATGGAAAAACGCAGGGATATCGGTCGGGGGCGGAAAACACTTTATATGGTGCGTAGGGGGCGGCGTCCCCGGCGCACCGCCCGATTTTCGCATTACAGCAGCGTCAGCTGCTCCTCGCCCCGGTCCTCCGGCTTCAGGATGGCTCCGGCGGCAGGGATGGTGCGGGTGCGGTAGCGGGCCAGGTTCACGATGCCGCTTTCCTCCGCCGGCAGCACCCGGTCCAGGTGATACTTGGGCTTCAGGGTCATCACCGCCACACCCTGGACATTTCGGGTGGTCTTGGGGGCCAGCAGGGACGTGTGCACCAGCAGGGCCCGGGGCTCTGTGGACACAAGGGCCAGCTCCCGGTCCTCCGGCAGGGGCAGGATGCTCACCAGGGGGCTCTTGTCGGAGTAGGCCCCCGTCAGCTTCCGGCGGTTGGACACCGTGGCATAGGCGGACAGCTCCACCCGGGCGGCCTTTCCGTTTTCATAGAAGAACAGCAGGCACCCGGAATAGTCCCCGGGCAGCACCATGAAGATGACCCGCTCGCCCTCGTCCATGGCCAGTCGGCCCGGCAGGTAGTCGCCCAGGACGCTGGCCTTGCTGTCGCCGAACTCCGACACCCGGGTCTTGTACACCTGGCACCGGTCGGTAAAGAACATGATCTCGGCGTTGTTGCCGGTCTCCGCCTGCTGGCGCAGGCCGTCGCCCTCCTTGTATTTCTGCTCCCCGCTCATGCGCAGGGACTTGGGAGTGATCTTCTTGAAGTACCCCTCCCGGGACAGGAACACCGTCACGGGGTAATCCTCCGGCTGGTCGTCCTCCACGTATTCCTCCACCTCGTGACCGTAGAGGAGCTCTGTCCGCCGGGGCACAGCGTACTTTTTGCGCACCTGCTCCAGCTCATCCACGATGATCTTCCGGATCCGGGCAGGCTTTTGCAGGGTGTCCTCCAGGTCGGCGATCTCCTTTTGCAGGTCCTCGGTCTCTTGGACCCGCTTGAGGATGTACTCCTTGTTGATATTCCGCAGCTTGATCTCCGCCACATATTCCGCCTGGACCTGGTCGATGCCGAAGCCGATCATCAGGTTGGGGATGACCTCGGCCTCCTCCTCGGTTTCCCGGATGATGGCGATGGCCTTGTCGATGTCCAGCAGGATACGCTTCAGGCCCAGCAGCAGGTGCAGCTTGTCCTTTTTGCGGTTCAGCACGAAATACACCCGCCGCCGCACGCACTCCGTGCGCCAGGCCGTCCACTCGTTCAGAATCTCCCCCACGCCCATGACCCGGGGCATCCCGGCGATGAGAATGTTGAAATTGCAGCTGACCGTGTCCTGCAGGGGCGTCAGGCGGAACAGCTTGGTCATCAGCTTCTCCGGGTCCGCGCCGCGCTTGAGGTCGATGGCCAGCTTCAGGCCCGACAGGTCCGTCTCGTCCCGCATGTCGCTGATCTCGCTGATTTTCCCGGCCTTGATGAGCTCCGCCACCTTGTCCAGAATGGCCTCGATGGAGGTGGAGTAGGGGATTTCATAGATTTCGATGAGGTTTGCCTGCTTGTCATACCGCCACCGGGAGCGGACCTTCACGCCGCCCCGGCCGGTACGGTACAGCTCCCGCAGCTCCGCCGGGTCGCAGATGATCTGGCCCCCGGTGGGGAAATCCGGAGCCAGCAGTGTGGAGGCCACGTCGTGGTCCGGGTTTTTCAGCAAGGCGATGGTGGTGTCGCACACCTCCCCCAGGTTGAAGCCGCAGATCTGGGACGCCATGCCCACGGCGATGCCCTGGTTGGCGGACACCAGCACGTTGGGGAAGGTGGTGGGCAGCAGGGACGGCTCCTTCATGGAGTTGTCGTAGTTGTCCACAAAGTCCACGGCGTCGCAGTCCAGGTCCCGGAACAGCTCCGCACAGATGGGGGCCAGCTTTGCCTCGGTGTACCGGCTGGCGGCATAGGCCATGTCCCGGGAGTACACCTTGCCGAAGTTGCCCTTGCTGTCCACGAAGGGGTGCAGCAGGGATTCGTTGCCCTTGGCCAGGCGCACCATGGTCTCGTAAATGGCCTGGTCGCCGTGGGGGTTCAGGCGCATGGTCTGACCCACGATGTTGGCGGACTTGGTGCGTCCGCCGGTGAGCAGTCCCATTTTGTACATGGTATACAGCAGCTTGCGATGGGAGGGCTTGAAGCCGTCGATCTCCGGAATGGCCCGGGAGACGATGACGCTCATGGCGTAGGGCATATAGTTTTCGTCCAGAGTCCGGGTGATGGGCTGCTCCACCACCGTCCCCCGCAGTCCCAGCACATTGGGGTCTGCGGGCCGGTGAACGGCTTTGGGTTCTGTTTTCTTCTTTGCCATAGGAAACGGGTTCCTTTCGTTGTGGGGTTATTGTCAGCTTACGTCGATCATGTCCAGGTACAGGTGTCCGTTCTCGGCGATATAGTCCTTTCGTCCGGCCAGGTTGTCGCCCAGCAGCAGGTCAAAGACGCGGGCCGTCTCCTCGGCGTCGTCCGGCAGTACCTTCACCAGCCGCCGGGTCTCCGGGTTCATGGTGGTCAGCCACATCATCTCCGGGTCGTTTTCACCCAGTCCCTTGGATCGCTGGACGGTGAATTTCTTTCCCTCCAGTTGGCGGACGATGTCGGCCTTCTCCTTTTCGGAGTAGGCAAACCACGTCTTTTCCGCGTTCTTTTCCTTATAGGTGATCTCAAACAGCGGCGTCTCCGCAATGTAGACGTACCCCTCCCGGATCAGGGTGGGACACAGCCGGTACAGCATGGTCAGGATCAGCGTCCGGATCTGGAAGCCGTCCACATCGCCGTCGGTGCAGATGACCACCTTGCTCCAGCGGAGGCTGCCCAGGTCGAACTGGTTCAGCTCCTTGGCCGCCTTGCCCTGCACCTCCACGCCGCAGCCCAGCACCTTCATCAGGTCCGTAATCACATCGCTTTTGAAGATCCGGGGATAGTCCGCCTTCAGGCAGTTGAGGATCTTGCCCCGGACGGGCATCAGCCCCTGGAACTCCGCGTCCCGGGACTGCTTGCAGGCGCCCAGAGCGGAGTCGCCCTCCACGATGTAGATCTCCCGCCGGTCCACGTCCTTGGTGCGGCAGTCCACGAACTTCTGCACCCGGTTGGCAATGTCGATCTTCTCCGTCAGCTTTTTTTTGGTGCCTAGGCGGGTGCGCTCCGCCGTCTCCCGGCTGCGCTTGTTGATAAGCACCTGGGCTGCCATGCGCTCGGCGGCATCGTGATTCTCGATGAAATATACCTGCAGCTGCTGGCGCAGGAACTCGGACATGGCGTCCTGGATGAACTTGTTGGTGATGGCTTTTTTCGTCTGGTTCTCGTAGCTGGTCTGGGTGGAAAAGTTGCTGCTGACCAGCAGCAGGCACTCCTGCACGTCAGGGAAGGTGATCTTGCTCTCGCCCTTGGTGTATTTGTTGTTGTCCCGGAGATATTTGTCCAGTGCCGCCACAAAGGCCAGGCGGGTGGCCTTGTCGGGGCTGCCCCCGTGCTCCAGGAAGCTGGAGTTGTGATAGTGCTCCATCAGGTGCACCCGGTTGGAAAAGCACCACGCAATGTTCAGCTTCACCTTATACTCGGGCTTGTCCGCCCGGTCCCGGCCCTGTCGCTCCGCCTCCCAGCACACGGGCTCGGTGATGGGGTCTTCCCCGGCCAGCTCGGCAATATAGTCCCGGATGCCGTTTTCATACAGAAAGTCCTGTGTGTCGAACCTTCCGGCAGATACCTCGCTGCGCAGCCGGAACGTGACCCCGGCATTGACCACCGCCTGCCGCTTCATCACATCCCGGTAATAGTCCAGGGGGATGTCGATGTCGGTGAACACCTCCAGGTCCGGCAGCCAGCGAATGGTGGTGCCGGTTTTCCTCCGGGTCAGGGGCGTGACCTCCATCTGACCCGCGATCTCGCCCCGCCGGAAGTGGAGCTTATACTCGTTTCCGTCCCGGCAGACGGTGACGTCCATGTAGCGGCTGGCATACTGGGTGGCGCAGGAGCCCAGGCCGTTCAGGCCCAGGGAGAACTCATAGTTTTCCCCGGTGGGGTCGTATTTGCCGCCGGCGTACATCTCGCAGAACACCAGCTCCCAGTTGTACCGCCCCTCCTTTTCGTTCCAGTCCACGGGACAGCCCCGGCCCTGGTCCTCCACCTGGATGGACTTGTCCAGGAAGCGGGTCACGGTGATGAGCCGCCCGAAGCCCGCCCGGGCTTCGTCGATGGCGTTGGACATGATCTCAAACACCGCATGCTCGCAGCCCTCCAGCCCGTCGGAGCCGAAAATGACGCCGGGCCGTTTCCGGACCCGGTCCGCACCCTTCAGGCTGGATATGCTGTCGTTGTCGTATACTTTTTTCTTGGCCATAGATTCCCTCCGGCGGTCAAGGCCGCCAAAACTCCGATTATACAATCTATTGTAACGCAAAACTCCCCGTCTGGCAAGTGCCGCCGCCGGACGGGGCAAAAATGTTTTGCCGGGTCAAAAAGTTACGCAGGCCGGGTCCCCATAATTCTTTTGCAACCGGGCCGGTATCCGGTATCCGCAAGGGTTTTGCACATTATCCACAGGGTTTTCCACATAATTATGTTAACAGGAACATGGCGCAAAAAATGCCGGAACCCGAAGAAAAGGGATAACAAACCGCCGGCCTGCGCGGAAAGCGCAGACCGGCGGCGCGCGATGATTTTTTTACAGCCAGCTCTGGTCGAAGCCGTAGGGCAGCAGCTCCCGCAGACGGAAGCTCTTGGCCTGGCCCCGGCCGTTGAGACAGATGACCTCCATCTCCGGGGCAAACTCCATCATCACCTGGCGGCAGGAGCCGCAGGGCACGCAGTAGTCCTCGCTCCGTCCGGCGATGACGATGCGCACAAAGTCCCGGTGCCCCTCGCTGACGGCCTTGAAGATGGCGGTGCGCTCGGCGCAGATGGTGCAGCCGTAGGCGGCGTTTTCAATGTTGCAGCCGGTAAACACCGTTCCGTCGGCACACTCCAGAGCCGCCCCCACCGGGAAGTGGGAATAGGGGATATAGGCCCGGTCCAGCATGGCCACAGCGGCCTGGCATAGCTCGTCTCTTGTCACGATGTGGTCCTCCCTTTCGTGGTGTTTTTTCTGACACGCTTTTTACCGGGCGTTGTAGCGCTGGATGCCCAGGGCCAGCAGGTCCATGGCCCGCTCCAGATCCGCCTGCTTCAGCACATAGGCAATGCGGATCTCGCTGCGGCCCCGGCCCGGGGTGGCATAGAAGGGCTCGCCCGGAGCGAACATCACGGTGTCGCCGTTGTCCTCGAACTCCTCCAGCAGCCAGCGCTGGAAGGTGTCGGCGTCGTCCACCGGCAGGTGGGCCATGACGTAGAACGCCCCCTTGGGACACTCGCAGATGACGCCGGGGATGGCCTGGAGCTTCTGCATCACCGTATCCCGGCGGCGCTTATACTCCTCCCGCACGGCGGCAAAATACTCCGGGCCAACATCGTACAGGGCGGCGGAGGCCACCTGGTCCAGGGTGGGCACCGACAGGCGGCACTGGGCATACTTCATGACGTGGGCCATCAGCTCCCGGTTGCGGGTGATGAGGCAGCCGATGCGGGCGCCGCAGGCAGAGAACCGCTTGGATACGGTGTCGATGACGATGACGTTTTCCGCCGCGTCCGGGAACTGTCCCAGGGATTGCAGCGGCTCCCCGGCGTAGACGAACTCCCGGTACGCCTCGTCGCCGATGATGAACAGGTCGTGGGCCTTGGCCACGTCCACCAGCATCCGCATTTCCTCCGGCGTCAGCACCACGCCGGTGGGGTTGCCGGGGTTGGTGCATACGATGGCCCGGGTATGCCGGTTGATCTCCGCCTCCACCCGGGCCCGGTCGGCGTAGCGGTAGCCCTCGTGGGGGCTGGTGGGAATGGGGTGGATGGACGCGCCGCAGGTGCGGACCATGGTGTTGTAGTTGGGATAGAAGGGCTCGGGAATCAGAACCTCGTCGCCGTCGTCCAGGATGCAGTTGAAGGCGATCTGCAGCGCCTCGGAGCCGCCGTTGGTGATGAGGATATCCCCGGCGTCGAAGTGCATGTCCAGCTTGTCGTAATATTTCTGAATGGCCTCCACCAGCACCGGCATACCGGGGGAGGGGGCATATTCCAGCACCGGCAGGTCAAAATGCCGCACGGCCTCAAAATACGCCTTGGGCGTCTCGATATCCGGCTGGCCGATGTTCAGGTGATAGATTCTCCGACCCTTGGCCTGGGCCGCCACAGCGTAGGGGTGGAACTTCCGCATAGGGGACAGGCCGCATTTCTGGACCTTGCTGGAAAATTTCATATCTGGTGACCTCCTACAATTTTGACAGAATCGCGTGTCCTTTCTACCCTCCATCTTAGCCTATTTTCCGAAAAAGTCAACCGCAACTTTTCCGTGCCTTTCCCCACGGCCTCCGCAGTTGGTTTTGTCATAATTTGTAACATTTTGTTTCCGCCTTTTAACTGGACATTTTCTCCGGCCCGGCCTTATAATATGCTCTGTGAGTTCAGCCGGGGCTGCGGCCCTGCGAAGATAAAAAGAGGAAAACCATCATGGGATTTAATACGCTTGCATTTGTTTTCGCGTTTCTGCCGCTGTTTCTGGCGGCGTTTTATCTGGTCCCCGCCCGCTGGCGGGCGGCGCTGCTGTGTCTGGGGAGCCTGGTGTTCTACATCATCGGCGTGTGGAAAAGGCCCTGGTGCCTGGCTCCGCTGCTGGGCCTGGCAGCGCTGGTATATTTCCTGGGCCGGGGGATGCAGCCCCGGAAAAGCCGGGGGCTGCTGGTGCTGGGCTTGGCGGCCCTGTTCGGCTGCCTGTTCTTCTTCAAATATGCGGGGCTCCTGGGTCTGGGAGTGACGCTGCCCCTGGCCATCAGCTTCTATTCCTTCCAGCTGGCGGCGTATCTCATCGACGTGTACCGGGGCCGGGTGACGGCGGAGACGAAGCCTCTGCTGTTTTTCACCGGCGTGCTGCTGTTTCCCAAGCTGCTGTCCGGCCCTCTGATGGACCCGCTGTCCCTGCAGCAGCAGCAGCTGTCCGCCCCGCCCCGGCCCGGTCTGGAGGACTTCGACAGCGGACTGCGGGACTTCGTGCTGGGTCTGTCCATGAAGGTGCTGCTGGCCAACCAGATCGGCGGCCTGTGGCGTCAGGTGGGCAATATCGGCTACGAGAGCGTGTCCACGCCTCTGGCATGGATGGGCATCGCAGCCTATTCCCTGCAATTGTATCTGGACTTCTGCGGCTATTCCTGGATGGCTCTGGGGCTGGGCCGGATGCTGGGCTTCCGCCTGCCCCGGAACTTCGAGCATCCCTATGCTGCCCGGTCCATGCGGGACTTCTGGCGCCGGTGGCATATCAGCCTCAGCTCCTGGTTCCGGGATTATGTATACATTCCCCTGGGCGGCAGCCGGGAGGGCAAAGCCCGGACGTATCTGAACCTGTTGGCGGTATGGGTTCTGACGGGCCTGTGGCACGGCAGCACTCTGAATTTCCTGCTGTGGGGCCTGTTTCTGTTTGTCCTCATCGCTCTGGAGCGGGCAGGCTGGGACCGGGTGCTGGATAAGAGCCGGGTGCTGTCCCGGGTCTACATGGTGCTGATGATCCCCCTGAGCTGGATGCTGTTCGCCATCCCGTCGGTGGGCCGCATCGGCGTGTACCTGGGCCGCCTGTTCCCCATCGTGTCCCGGGGGGTGGCCGTCAACGCCGGGGACTGGCTGCAATACGGCAAACAGTATTGGTGGCTGCTGGTGCTGGGCATCGTGTTCTCCACTCCGGGGCCGGAGAAGCTGTGGAACCGCATTCGCAGCTCCTGGCTGGGCACGGTGATCCTGGCGGTGCTGTTCTGGGCCTGCGTATACTGCATGTCCGTGGCCACCAACGATCCGTTTCTGTACTTCTCGTTCTAAGGGGGCAATTCTCATGAAGCATATCCACAACCTCCGCCCCTTGGTGCTGGCTTTTATCCTGGTGGTCACCGGCATCGCCGCCGCCGTGTGCGGCCTGGTGATGAAGGGGCAGCTGCAAAAATATGTGGGAGGCTATGACGACAAATGGGCCGTGGCGGTGCCGTTTCTGATGCTGCGGGACGACACGGACTGGCAGCGGATGCTGGCGGCCAAAAATGCGCCTGCGCCGGACCCCCAGCCGGACCCCGAACCGGCACCGGAGCCTGAGCCTGAACCGGACCCCGAACCGGAGCCGGAGCCCCAGCCCCCGGTGGTGGTCACCAATGCCGTGTACGGCCAGGACGAGAGCTTTTTCGACGATGCGCTGTTCATCGGCGACTCCCGGATGGTGAACGTGGCCAACTATGCCCGGCTGGGCAATGCCGACTATTTCGCCGACGTGGGCATGACGGTGTTCAAGATGTTCTCCACCACCGCCTCCGACAAGGACTTCGGCGCCACGGACCTGGCGTCGCTGCTGCGTTCCCGGGAGTACAGCCATATTTTCATCATGCTGGGCCTCAACGAGGCCGGGTATCCTCTGGGGAACCTGTTCGACGCCTATCAGGAGGACCTGGACCAGCTGCGCCAGCTCCAGCCCAACGCCACCATTTACATTCTGAAGGTTTACGGCGTCACCGCCGACATTGCCGCCGGGAATCCCAGCTTTGCCCACAGCCGCCTGACGGCGGTGAACAAGGGCTTTGCGGACCTGGCCGACGGCAGCAGCATCCGCTGCCTGGACTCGGACGAGTTGTTCTGCGGCAGCGACGGCTTCATGCTGCCGGAATACACCGGCGACGGCATCCACCCCTATGGCAAATACGCTTATTTCTTCTCCCAGTGGCTGTGTGAGCAGATCACCCAGGGAAAATAACCGCCGGAGAGTGAATAAGACGGATCGGGAAGCACGCCCTCCGGCTGAGGCCGGAGGGTGTGCTTCGGGGTTTGGCTACAGGTTACCGGGGAAGCGGGGAATGGAGGCAAAACCCCGCTGCAGCTCCTCCTCCGAGGGGACGTGGTCGGTCATCCGGCCATCGTTGTACTGGCCGTAGGCCGCCATATCGAAGTAACCGGTGCCGGTGAGGCCGAACAGAATGGTCTTTTCCAGGCCGGCTTCCCGGCAGCGGATGGCCTCGTCTATGGCTGCACGGATAGCGTGACTGCTCTCCGGTGCAGGCAGGATGCCTTCGCACCGGGCAAACGCCTCTGCTGCCTGGAATACCGCCGTCTGCTCCACGCTGCGGGCGGTGAGATACCCGTCGGCGTACAGCTGGGACAGAGTACTGCTCATGCCGTGGTACCGCAGGCCACCGGCGTGGTTGGCGGCGGGAATGAAGCCGCTGCCCAAGGTGTACATTTTCGCCAGGGGACATATCCTACCGGTATCGCAGAAATCGTAACGGAACCGGCCTCGGGTCAGACTGGGGCAGGAGGCGGGCTCCACGGCGATGATCTCATACCGGGCCTCGCCCCGGAGCATTTCCCCCACAAAGGGGGCGATGAGTCCCCCCAGATTGGACCCGCCTCCGGCGCAGCCGATGATTATGTCCGGATGTACGCCGTATTTATCCAGGGCCAGCTTTGTCTCCAGACCAATGACGCTCTGGTGCAGCAGCACCTGGTTGAGCACGCTGCCCAGCACATAGCGGTAGTCCTGTCGGCCGGCAGCGTATTCCACTGCCTCGCTGATGGCGCAGCCCAGGGAGCCGGTGGTCTCCGGAAACCGGCGCAGGATATCCCGGCCCACCTGGGTGGTATCCGAGGGGGAGGGGGTGACGCAGGCGCCGTAGGTACGCATGACCTCCCGGCGGAAGGGCTTCTGCTCATAGGAGCACTTTACCATGAACACACGGCAGTCAAGCCCCAGGTAGGCGCAGGCCATGCTCAGGGCCGTGCCCCACTGGCCGGCTCCCGTCTCCGTGGTGACGCCGCGCAGACCCTGCTTTTTGGCGTAATAAGCCTGGGCGATGGCGGAATTGAGCTTGTGGGAGCCGGAGGTGTTGCTGCCCTCGAACTTGTAGTAGATTTTTGCCGGAGTCCGGAGCTTTTCCTCCAGACAATAGGCCCGAACCAGCGGGGAGGGACGGTACATCCGGTAAAAATTCCGGACCTCCCGGGGGATTTCGATATAGGGTGTCCGGTCGTCCAGCTCCTGGGCTGCCAGCTCCCGGCAGAACACCTGCTCCAGCTCCGCCTGGGTCATGGGGCGCAGAGTGGCGGGGTTCAGCAGCGGCGCAGGCTTCGTCTTCATATCGGCCCGAACATTGTACCAATACCGGGGCATTTCCTCCTCGGTGAGGTAGATCTTGTAGGGGATGTCCTTCATGCTGTTTGCTCCTTTCAAAAAATAAAAAACGCCTGTCCCACGGAATCTTCTCCGTGGGACAGGCTGTTTGTGAACATAAAAACCTGCGGTACCACCCACATTGGCGCTAAAGCGCCCACTCTGCGCGCACCATCATGCGCTCCGCCGGGATAACGGCCGCGGATGCCGTCGGGTATTACAGGCCGTGATGGCTTTCTCCCCGCCCTCGTAAAGTCCATTCGCCGCAGCTTCCCCTGCCGCCATCCCACCACCGGCGGCTCTCTGAAAGGCTCCCCTGCGGGTACTCCTCTTACTCATCGGTTTTTGTATTACCCGTACTCTACCACCGCTGCGGCAGTTTGTCAACCCTCTTTTTGCCCCGGGCCGCAACCCGCCGGGAGACGGGACGGTCCCAGCGGGGAATTTGCATCTGTGTTTCGGTACAGAGAAAAATCACCGTTTGGGCAGCAAAAAAGCCCGATATAATCGGGCTTTTCGCAGGAGACATCTTTTTGTCTCCACATTATGGTGGACCTGAAGGGATTCGAACCCTCGACCTCTCGGATGCGAACCGAACGCTCTCCCAGCTGAGCTACAAGCCCATGTTGCAGGGCGTCGCACGCCCTGCTCAATTATTATACACATTCTGCGCCAGAATGCAAGCTTTTTCTTACCTGGCCCGGAAAAATTCACTCTATTCCGGAAGCTCTCCCTCCCCGCTGCCCATTTCCGCCTCGGCCCAGTCGGACAGGGATTCCAGCACCGGCAGCATCCGCAGGCAGCGCTCCGTGGGGCTGTACTCCACCCGCACCGGCACCTCGGGATATGCCTGCCGCCGCACCAGCCCGTCCCGCTCCAGCTCCCGCAGAGCCGCCGCCAGCACCGTGTTGCTGATGCCGTCCAGCTTTCCCCGCAGGGTATTGTAGCGGATACTCCCGGCATTGGCCACGGAGCACAGGATCTGCACCTTCCACTTGCCGCCGATGCGGCTCATGGCCCAGTGCAGCGGACATTTCTCCATACAGGGGCAGTCGTAATGGGACATGGTAAGCTCCTCCTGACCTGGTCAGTTCTTTCTGCGTGCTTGCTTTTTTCCGGGACTGTGCTACTATTGTATCAGATAAGGAAAAAGGAGTAAATAGCAAATGCACATTTATCTTCGGGGCCTGACCATGGGCCTTGCGTATGTGGCCCCCATTGGCCTGCAAAATCTGTTCGTCATCAACAGCGCCCTGACCCAGAAGCGGACTCGGGTCTATCTCACCGCCCTGATCGTGATCCTGTGGGACGTGTCCCTGGGTATTGCCTGCTTCCTGGGCGTCGGCGCCCTGATGGAGGCCTTGCCCTGGCTTCAGAAGGTCATCCTGGGTCTGGGCAGCCTCATCGTCATCTGGATCGGCGTGGGGCTGCTGCGATCCAAGGCCTCCCTGGAGGGCGGCAAGGACGTGAACGTGCCCCTTTGGCGTCTGTTCACCACCGCCTTTGTGGTGACCTGGATGAATCCCCAGGCCCTCATCGACGGCACCATGATGCTGGGGGCCTTCCGGGCCAGCCTGCCCCAGGGCGGCGATCTGCCCTTTATCTTCGGCTTCGGCAGCGCCTCCGTCCTGTGGTTCCTGACCCTGTCCACGGTGGTATCCCTGCTGGGAGGCCGGTTCAACGAAAAGGTCCTGAACATCATCAACAAGGTCTGCGGCGCGGTGATCATCTTCTATGGCTGCAAGCTGCTGTGGAGCTTTGTGAAGCTCATGGGTTGGCTTTGATCCGCCGGGACGAGGCAATATACAGGGGGATGGCTGCCAGCAGAGGCGCCACCGAATGCCCCACAAACGCGAAAATGGCAAAGGGGGGCGGACAGTACGATGAAGGCCATGGCCTGGGACATTTTCTTTTTCTTACCGCGCATAATGGTTTCCTCCCTGCCGGCTGCTTTTCTCACAGTCCATGTACCCCAGCCTCCCGGTTTGTCAAGGCCCCGGCGCAAAAAAGGAGCCGCCCTGCAAGCAGAGCGGCCCAAGCGGGTGGGATATTGGAAAGCTTCCGATACTTATGATACGCCATTTTGCCTGCCGTGTAAATAGGAACCTTTGTCACATCTGGTCGAACGACAAAAAAATCTTAAATTTTTGTGAATCTCTGCCAAAAATGCCCGTGCCTACTTTTCAAGGCCCGGGCATTATGTTATAATGCGGATAAGGATAAGGGGAACCATCTCCCCGACCCTTGCCCCGAAAGGGATACCTGCGAAAGGAGCAACCAACTATGAAGTTCACATTTACCTGCAAGAAGATCGCCCTGAACGACTCCATCAAGGACTATGCCGAAAAGAAAATCAGCAAGCTGGATCGGTATTTCCCGGAGGAAGCGGACGCATTTGTGACCTTCGCCGTAGAGAAGAAAAACCGCTGTGTGGTGGAGCTGACCATCCGCGCCGCCAACGGCACGCTGTTCCGCGCCCAGGAAGAGGACCCCGACGGCGACATGCGGGGCGCCATTGACGAGGCCGTTGCCTTTATCGACCGCCGTATCCGCAAGAACAAGACCCGTCTGGCCCGGAATCTGCGGCCCGATGCCCTGGCGTCCACCGTTCCTGCCGAGTTTGACGTGGTGGAGGAGCCGGAATTCGACGTGGTGCGCACCAAGCGCTTCGCCGTGAAGCCCATGACCACCGAGGAGGCCATTCTGCAGATGAACCTGCTGGATCACACCTTCTATGTGTTCCGGAACATGGACACCTCCGCCGTGTGCGTGGTGTATCGCCGCAACAACGGCGGCTACGGCCTCATCGAGACCCAGGACTGATTTGTGTATATACTGCGGGGGCGGACACAAGTCCGCCCCCGTTTTTTGACCGCCAGAATGCCATCGCCCACCTGAAGGAGGTGGGCGATGGCATTCTGAGTGTGGAGAGAAACGGTAATGAGGAAGCTGATATCTGTGTGTCAGGACGCGGACTCGCTGTCGTTGACAGCGGCGGCAGCAGCCTGCTTCTTGGCCTTCTTGCTGGCGATCACCGTCTTGATGACCGGAGAGAACAGGGAGACGGCGGCCAGGATGATGAACACACAGCTGATGGGCCGGGTAAAGAAGGTGCCCACGTCGCCGTCGGACAGGATCAGGGCCCGGCGGAAGTTCTTTTCGATCATTCCGCCCAGAATCACGCCCAGGATGATGGGCGGCAGGGCGAAGTCCAGCTTCTGCAGCACATAGCCCACAATACCGGCAATAATCATCATGTACACGTCGTTGATGCTGCGGTTGCAGGCGTAGGTACCCACGAAGCAGAAGGTGAAGATCAGGGGCAGCAGGATCTTCTGGGGAATATCCAGCACCCGGGACCACAGCCGGATACCGGCAAAGCCCAGGAGACCCATCAGAAGGTTCGCCACAAACAGACCCACGAACAGCATATACACGCTGTCCTTATGCTCGGTGAACAGCAGCGGGCCGGGGGCCAGACCCAGCATGGTCAGGGAGCCCAGCATGACCGCCGTACCGGCGTCGCCGGGAATACCCAGAGACAGCAGCGGGACAAAGGCGCCGCCGGAGATGGCGTTGTTGCCGCTCTCACAGGCCGCCAGACCCTCAGGAGAGCCGTGGCCGAACTCCTCCTTGTGCTTGGACCAGGACTTGGCCTGGCTGTAGCTGACCCAGGAGGCGATATCGCCGCCGGTGCCGGGCACCGCGCCGATGAAGGTGCCGATGATGGAGGAGCGGATCAGCGTGAGGAAGATCCGCTTCAGATCGGCCTTGGAGGGGAAAACGGCTCGATCTTCATCCTGTTTTTCTCCGCCTTGTAGCCCTTGGCCATCTCCTCAATGGTGTTCAGGCCCTGGGAGAAGGCGAACAGGCCGATCAGCAGAGGGATGAAGCTGATGCCGCCCATCAGGTACACAGATCCGAAGGTAAAGCGGTTCACGCCGCCCATGCCGTCGACGCCGATGGTGGCCAGCAGCAGGCCGATGACGCCGCCGATGACGCCCTTGATGACGGATTTGCCCGTCAGGCCTGCCACAATGCTGATGCCGAACACGGCCAGCGCAAAGTATTCCTGTGCGCTGAACTTCAGGGCTACCTTAGCCAGCAGGGGGGCGAAGATGCACAGGCAGATGGCGCTGAACAGACCGCCGAACAGAGAGGCCAGGGTGGAGATGCCCAGGGCACGGCCGGGCTGACCCAGCTTGTTGGCCATGGGATAGCCATCCAGAGCCGTGGCAGCGGAGGCGGAGGTGCCCGGGGTGTTCAGCAGGATGGCGGAAATGGAGCCGCCGTAAATGCCGCCGCAGAACACACCCAGCAGCATGTACATGCCGCCCATGCCGGAAAAGCTCAGGGTAAAGGGAAGAAGGATCGAGAGGCCCATGACTGTAGACAGGCCAGGCAGAGCGCCGATGACGATACCCGCGAACGTGCCGATAAACACGGCCAGCAGATTCATGGGCAGAAAGACGTTCTGAATCGCAGCCAATACATATTCCACAGCAAGCACCTCACTTAAACAGGATACCCTGCGGCAGTCTGACACGCAGGCCGAACTTGAACAGTGCGTACACAGCGGCCGTAGCGATAACGCCTACCAGGATGGCACGAAGCCACTTTCTCTCACCCAGCACCCACATAACGGAGGGGATGAAGATCACGGACGCCAGGATGAAGCCGCCGAAGTGCAGGACCACGCAGTACACTGCAAAGATCAGCAGCATCCAGTAAATACCCTTCATTTCAGGGGCTTTCAGATTGATAGGAGCTTCATTATTGTCGCGGTAAGCCTTGCTGACAAAGCCTTCAATAACCATGCCGATGGACAGCACCGCCAGCAGCACCGCCAGGCAGCGGGGCCAGATAGCGGAGCCCGGGTCCTGGCCAATGGTATTTGCACCGATGGGGTGCGCGTACTCAGCCGTGGAAACAAAGACGAAAGCGCTGATTGCAAAGAATACCGCCGCAGCTCCGATGTTCCATTTTTTCATAATTCAGATTCTCGCAGCTCGGAGGTGGTGGATAGGGGTCAGTTCAGGGTGATACCGGTGCACAGCTCGGCATACTTGGCATCGTCGGCCTTCAGCATGTCGTTCAGAGCGGTGCCGGTGAGCTCAACGGGCTCCATGCCCAGGTTGCGGATGGCAGCCTTGTACTCGTCGCTGGCAACAGCCTTGGCAAAGATATCGCTCAGATAGTCGATCTTGGCCTGATCGGTGCCGGCAGGAGCGCAGACAACAACCCAGCCGCGGAAGTTGGTGTCGCTGTTCATGGTCTCGGAAACGGTGGGGATGTCGGGATAGCTTTCCATACGCTGGTCAGCCAGGAAGCCCAGCATCTTCAGGGTACCGGCCTCCACCTGGCTCTTGGCAGGCTGCATCTGGGTGAAGGAGGCGTCCAGATGACCGCCGGCCATAGCGGCCACCACGTCGGCGGAGCCGTCGTAGGAAACATGGTTCAGGGTGATGCCGAAGTCACGCTCGAAAGCGATGGCAGCCAGATGGGTGGCAGTGCCCACGCCGGAGTTGCCCACGGTGACCTCACCGGGATGCTCCTTGCAGTAAGCCACGAACTCTTCCACGGAGTCATACTTGCCGTTGTTGGCGGCAACCAGCAGGCCGTAGGGGTCAGCCATGGTGGCAGCCAGGGGGACGAAGGAATCCAGACCCAGCTGGGTCTTGCCCTCGTACTTCATCATCAGCAGGTCCACAGCGATGGGGCCAAGGGTGTAGCCGTCGTTGTCGGATGCTGCGGTGGCGGACATACCGATCAGGCCGCCGGCGCCGGTCTGGTTCTCAGGCATGAAGCTCACGCCGCTGGGCAGATACTTGCTGGCAGCGTCCAGCAGGGCGCGCACGGACATGTCGGTGGGACCACCGGCGGAGTAGGGAACGATCACGGTGATGTTTTCCTTGGGATAATCAGCCTTGTCACCGTCGCCGTTACCGGAGTTGCTGCAGCCGGCCAGGGCCAGGATGGCCAGGGACGCCAGAAGCATTGCGACAAATCTCTTCATTTGGTTTTTCATTTTCGTCCTCCTAAAATGTAATATGAACATTTTGACAGCGTTCGTTTCTGAAAAACTATCAAAATATCACACAATATTTTTGCGGAACTCCCCTGTCCCGCTTGACTTCGCGTCCATTTCCTAACATCTTCTATATTTAGATTTTATAAAGGATGTCTGGAAATGTCAAGGGAAATGTGATGCAATTACCAAAGACCAGCGCAATGAACAAAAAAACTTGTCTAATTTGTTCAATGTGCACTTGCGTATGTTAAAAAATGCGCATTCTGGGCCACAAACATAGTGATAAGGCGAAAATAATAACACATCCTGAGAAAAAATGGTATTTCAGAACATTTTTCTCTCAGGATGTGTTACATACGATCAAACAAAATGAACAATTTTCCCCGCGTCCCGTGCCGCCAATGATACGCCGGGCGGTCACGGGCAGGGGGCATGGAGGGTTCATCAGCCGTTTACGGCGTCGGATGCAATGAGGGCCTCGGCCTCTTCTTCCGTAAGGCCCAGCTTCTCCATAAACACCTCTTTGCTGTGCTGCCCCAGCAGCGGGGCCGGTGTGAAGGTGTCGATCTTGTGGTTGGTGAGCTTGATCTGGTTGCCGGTGAGCTTCATACGGCCGGCCTTGGGGTGGTCCACCTCCACGAACATTTCGCGTGCGCCGGCGATATGGGGATCCTTCACCACCCGGTCGATGGTGTTGATGGGCGCGGCAGGAATCCCCTTGTCCAGCATGGCCTGCACCGCGTCGTCGATGGTCCAATCCTTCAGCCAGTCCTCGATAATGGGCTTGAGGTCAGCATGGTGCAGCACGCGGTCGTTGTTGGCGGTGAAGCGGGGATCCGTCTTCAGCTCGGGCTTGCCCATCAGGTCGCACAGCAGACCATACAGCTTGTCGTTGCCTGCGCCGATGACCAGCATGCCGTCCTTGGCCTGGAAAGAGTCATAGGGATACAGGGCCTCATAGCGGTTGCCGATGCGCTGAGGGATCTTGCCGGTGGCCAGATAGATGATGTTGATGATCTCCAGAGAGGAAACCATGGAGTCCACCAGGGCCACGTCCACCTTCTCGCCCTCGCCGGTCTTCAGGCGGTTGATATAGGCCGCCAGGATGCCCACGCAGCAGCTGATGCCGCCCATGACGTCGGCAATGGCGGTGCCGGTGCGGGTGGGGGCGCTGTCGGGCCAGCCGGTGGTGCTCATCAGGCCGCTGATGGCCTGACCAACGATGTCATAGCCTGCCCGCTCATGGTAGGGGCCGTAGTGGCCGAAGCCGGAGACGGAGGCATAGATGATGGCAGGGTTGATCTTGCGCAGCTCCTCATAGCCCAGGCCCAGGCGGTCCATAACGCCGGGACGGTAATTCTCCAGAACCACGTCGCTCTGGGCCACCAGCTTGCGGAACACCTCTTTACCGGCCTGGCTCTTGAGGTTCAGGACGATGCCGCGCTTGTTGCGGTTGAGGTTCATATAATAGGCGCTTTCGCCGTTGACAATGGGGAAGTTGCTGCGGGCGTCATCGCCTTTGCCGGGACGCTCGATCTTGATGACCTCGGCGCCCAGATCCGCCAGCATCATGCCGCAGTACGGGGCGGCAAGCACGCGGGACAGATCCAGCACCTTCATGCCGGACAGCAGACCTTTATGCTCCATAGTGTGTACTCCTTTTTTTTGCGCAGGTGCGCCAGTCAGATTTGCTTGATTCAGATGCGGGCCACGCCGGACTTGCGGGCGGCCTCGGCCACGGCCTTGGCCACGGCGGGACCCACCCGGGGGTCAAAGGCAGCGGGGATGATATAGTCCTCGGACAGCTCGTCGCCCACCAGACCCGCCAGGGCCTCGGCGGCGGCCATCTTCATCTCCTCGTTGATGTCGCTGGCGCGGACGTCGAACGCACCCCGGAAGATGCCGGGGAAGGCCAGAACGTTGTTGATCTGGTTGGGATAGTCGCTGCGGCCGGTGGAAACCACCCTGGCCCCGCCCGCCTTGGCGTCGTCGGGGAAGATCTCCGGCGTGGGGTTGGCGCAGGCAAAGATGATGGCGTCCTTGTTCATGGTCCTGACCATTTCGGTGGTGACGGTGCCGGGAGCGGACACGCCGATGAACACGTCTGCGCCCACCAGCATATCGGCCAGGGAACCGTCCTTGCGGCCCAGGTTCGTGACCTGCGCCATCTCCTCCTTGATCCAGTTCAGGCCCTGGCGGCCGGCATAGATGGCGCCCCTGCGGTCGCACATGGTGATATCCTTGAAGCCCGCGGACAGCAGCAGCTTGGTAATGGCAATGGCGGCAGCGCCGGCGCCGGAGGTGACGATCTTCACGTCCTCCTTCTTCTTGCCCACCACCTTCAGGGCGTTGGTCAGACCTGCCAGGGTGATGACGGCGGTGCCGTGCTGGTCATCGTGGAAAATGGGAATGTCGCACTTTTCCTTCAGCTTGCGCTCGATCTCGAAGCAGCGGGGAGCAGCAATATCCTCCAGATTGATGCCGCCGAAGGAGCCGGAGATGTTGTACACAGTCTCCACAAACTCGTCCACGTTCTTGGTCTTGACGCAGAGAGGGAAGGCATCCACGCCGCCAAAGGACTTGAACAGCACGCACTTGCCCTCCATCACGGGCATACCGGCCTCGGGGCCGATGTCGCCCAGGCCCAGAACGGCGCTGCCGTCGGTGATGACGGCGCACAGATTGTGGCGGCGGGTCAGCTCATAGCTCTTTTCGATGTCCTTCTGGATCTCCAGGCAGGGCTGGGCCACGCCGGGGGTATAGGCCAGGGACAGGTCGTCCTTGGTCTTGACGGGCACGGTGGCCACCACCTCGATCTTACCCTTCCACTCGCCGTGGAGTCTCAGGGATTCCTTTGCGTAATCCATAGTGCAATTCCTTTCTTATTGTTCGTCCATGGCATGGGGCAGAGTGGACCCGCCGTAGGGCATTACCAGCACGGAGGCGTCGGGGCCCAGCTTTTGGAAGGCGTAGTCCAGAGCGCTCTGCACATCGGAATAGGGGGTGAGGAAAATGGACCGGACGAAATCGGGCTCCATTTCGCTGACCAGGCAGATCTCCGCATTCTGCAGGACCATGGCAATGGCGGCGGCCTTGTGGCCGCCCAGCTGAAAGTCCCGGCCGATGCGCTCCACCATGCTCTCGGGAGAGGGCATGGTGGTCATCCACTCCTGGAAGGTCGTGCCGCCCAGACCCTCCCGGCAGGAGCCCACCAGGATCACCACGCCGCCCTTGGCGACGGCATGCTTGGCGTTGTCCAAAGCCTTCTGGGTCTGGTAAAGGTTCAGGTCCTTGGGCGCGCCGCCCTGGGACACGATGACGATATCCGCACGGTGGTCGATGTCCTTGCGGTAGAGCCTGTCCAGATAGCGGCAGCCCTCCCGGTGGGCCAGGGTCACATCACCGGCCACGGCGCAGACGATCTGCTTGTGCTCATCCAGCACCACGTTGAGGATATAATCCACCCCGCACATGGCGGCGGCCTCCTCAATGTCCCGGCGCAGGGGGTTGCCCTCCAGATTTCCGGCGCAGGCGCTCTCCCGGACCATCATGGAGTGATTGGACTGGATCGCGCTGGGAGTGGAGACGCCGGGCATAATGGCCTTGGCGCCGCCGGAATATCCGGCAAAGTAGTGATATTCGATGTTGCCCAGGCAAATGCGCCGGTCCGCCTCGGCCACCACCCGGGTGATGTCCACCGGCGTACCGGCAGAGGTGACGCCCAGATGCACCACATCCGCGGGGTCGCTGTCCACGCAGCGGATCTGCGCCCAGGCCTGTTCACCGGCCAGATGGCGCATTTCCTCCGGGGTCTGGGCGCGGTGGCTGCCCAGTGCGAAAACCAGGGTGATATCCTCCGGCCTGGCCCCGCCGGCATACAGCTCGTCCAACAGGGCAGGCATGACAGTATAGGTGGGCATGGGCCGGGTGATATCGCTGGTAATAATGGCGATCTTCTCGCCGGGGTGGATGACCTCCCGCAGCAGAGGAGCGCCAATGGGGGAGGAGAGGGCCCTGCGGACCTCTCGCTCCCCGGTAAGCGCATGGGGGACTGGGTTGGGAGTCAGAACACCCTGAAGATTCCGTTCAGGGACGGTAAAGCGCTGTACGCCGTTACCGAAACCAACTTCAAGTTCCATCCAGAGCCTCTCCTGTTGTTCAGCCCCAGATCTCTTCGTCCGTGGGCATGGTGGAGCCGGGACGAACCTTGGCCACACGGCTGACGTTGAACAGGTGGCGCCAGCTCAGGTTCTCGCTGATGGAGTTGTTGCCCCAGCTGCCGCAGCCCAGAGTGGTGGTGGCGGACAGGCTGTTGAAGAAGCTGCCGCCGTTGTTGGTGGAGCAGATCTGGTTGATCAGGAACCGGGATACCGGCAGGGTCTCGGCAGCGTAATCAATGTGGGCGTCGTTATAGGAGTGGATGCAGACGCTGTGGCCCTTGCCCTCCACGTTCAGGTTGGCGTTGGCGATGGCCACGGCCTCCTCCCAGGTGTTGTAGCGGTAGGCAGCGATGCAGGGGCACATCTTCTCCTTGGAGAAGGGCTCACCGGCGCCGGCCTTCTCCACCTTCACCAGCAGAACCACGGTGTCGGCGGGAACGGTCAGACCGGCCATCTTGGCGATGTGCTGCGCGCTCTGGCCCACGGCGTCCTTGTTCATCTTGCCGCCAGGGAAGATCACGTTGCGGACGGCGTCGATCTCCTCGGGCTTCTCCACATAGTAAGCGCCGTTCTTCTGGAAGGTCTTGACCATGTCGTCATACATGGCGGCGGGGGTGATGGCGGTCTGCTCGCCGGAGCAGATGATGCCGTTATCGAACTTGCGCCCGGCAACGATCATGGGAACGACCTTCTCCAGGTCCACGTCGTCGTCGATGATGCACTGGACGTTGCCGCCGCCCACGCCGTAGGCGGGCTTGCCGGAGGCATACGCGGCCTTGACCATGCCGGCGCCGCCGGTGGAGATGCACACGTCGCACTGCTTCATGATCTCGCCGGAGATCTCGATGGTGGGCTCGGCCACGCACTGCAGCAGATCAGCGGGAGCACCCAGCTTCACGATGGCCTCCTGCATCAGCTCGCAGGCCCGGGTGGAGCACTTCTTGGACCGGGGGTGAGGCCCAACGATGATGGCATTGCGGCCCTTCAGGGCAAACATGGCGTTGCACATGGGGGTGACGATGGGGTTGGTGGTGGGGGTGATGGCGCCCACAACACCCATGGGCTTGGCCACCTCGGTCAGGCCCAGCTCAGGCAGCTGGCGGATGATACCAACGCTCTTGCCGCCCTTCATGTCGCTCCAGATCACGCGGGCCTTGCCCTTGTTCTTGTTGACCTTGTCCTCATAAACGCCCATGCCGGTCTCGTCCACGGCCATGCGGGCCAGAGGCTCGGCGTTGTCAAAGATGGCCTTGGCCATGGCCTTGCACAGGGCATCCACCTGCTCCTGGGTGTAGTTCTCGATAACGGCCTGGGCAACGCGTGCCTTCTCAACCAGTTCGCTTACATACTTGGCAGCTTCCATTGTAATGTACCTCCATAAAATTTTTATATAAGTGCAATGATAAACGGGTATCGCCTATTTTGCCGGGAAAAACCGGGTCCTTTACAGGCCCAGGCGCTCGATGCGCAGCTCCTCCTCGCGGGTGAAGTTGCTCTTGGGCGTGTAGCCGGGCAGAGGCATCAGCTTCTCATGGATGGCGTCGATGAACCAGTGCTCATTGGGGAAGAACTGCTCCTCCATTTCGGGGCAGGGAGTGATCCAGTTGCGGGCGCCCAGCACCACGGCAGGAGCGTCCAGATCGTCGAAGGCCAGCTCGTTGATATGGGTGGCCATGTCGTTGATGATGCTGCCGCGGACGCAGGCGTCGGAGGCTAGGATGATCCTGCCGGTCTTTTTCACGGAGGCCAGGACCTTCTCATAGTTGAAGGGCACCACGCTGCGGGCATCGATGACCTCAGCCTCCAGGCCGAACTGCTCCTTCAGAATGTCGGCAGCCTTCAGGGCCTTGTACAGGGTGGGGCCGATGGTCAGGATGGTGATATCCTTGCCCTGGCGCTTGATGTCGGGCTCGCCGAAGGGGATCTCATAGGACTCGGTGGGCACGCCCTCCAGGTGGAACTCCTCGCCCTTGTCGTACATGGGCTGGCTCTCCATGAAGATCACGGGGTCGGTGCCGTTCAGGGCGGTGGTCATCATGCCCTTGGCGTCATAGGGGGTGATGGGGTACACAACCTTCAGGCCGGGCACATGGGCGGGCAGAGCGGTCCAGTCCTGAGAATGCTGAGCGCCGTACTTGCGGCCCACGGAAACCCGCAGGACCATAGGCAGCTTCAGCTGGCCGGCGGACATAGCCTGCCACTTGGCCATCTGGTTGAAGATCTCGTCGCCGGCGCGGCCCATGAAGTCGCAGTACATCAGCTCGGTGACGCTGCGGCCGCCGCACATGCCGTAACCAACGGCGCTGGCCACGATGCAGGACTCGGAGATGGGGGAGTTGAACAGACGGTTGAAGGGGATGGAATCGCTGAGGCCCTGATACACGCCGAAGGCGCCGCCCCATTCGCGGACATCCTCACCGTAGGAGACCAGGGTGGGATCCTCGTAATACTTGTCGATAATGGCCTCGAAGATGGCGTCGCGGATGGTATACTGCTTCAGCTTGGACACGGGCTTGCCGTCCACAACGGCGGCGCGCTCCTTCTTGGCGATCTTCTGGACCCGGGGGTTCTCGGACTTGGGCGTCAGCACGAAGGGAGTGCCCTGGGCCATGCTGACCTGGTGACCGTTGTTGAAGGTGAAGCGGGAGATGGCATCGGGATCCTTGATAAAGTCCAGACGGGGGGAGATCTCCAGATCCTTGGACAGCTTCATGACCTCGGTGATGCGGGTCTTGATGTCCTCGTTGATCTTGTCGATGTCGGCATCGGTGGCCACACCGGCCTCAATGAGCTGCTTGCGGAACAGCAGGATGCAGTCGTTCTGCTCCCAGGACTCGATCTCCTCCTTGGAGCGATAGGCGTTCTGGTCGGAGGTGGAGTGGCCGCCCAGACGATAGGTCAGCACGTCCAGCAGCACGGGGCCCTTGTTCTCCTTGATAAGCTGCAGCTTGCGGCGATAGGCGTCGATAACGGCCAGGGGGTTCACGCCGTCCACGCGCTCGGCATTCATCTGGTTCTCGGTGATGCCGGCGCCCACCCGGGCCAGCTGGCCATAGGCCATGGTCTCGCCGTTGGTGCGGCCGCCCATGCCGTAGCCGTTGTCCATGAAGTTGAAGATCACAGGCAGGCCGCCCTTGTACTCGTCGGGCCACAGGGTCTTCAGCTGATCCATGGCGGAGAAGTTCAGTGCCTCCCACACGGGGCCGCAGCCCAGGGAGCCGTCGCCGCCGTTGGCGATGACCACGCCGGGCGCCTTCATATTCTTCTTATACAGAGCAGCGCCGGCGGCGATGCAGGGGGAGCCGCCCACGATGGCGTTGTTGGGATAAATGCCGAAGGGCAGGAAGAACAGGTGCATGGAGTTGCCCAGGCCCCGGGCAAAGCCGTTCTCGCGGCCGAACAGCTCGCAGGTCAGGCCGTACAGGAAGAAGACGATGGCCTGCTCCTTGACGCTCTTTTCGGGCAGGTGCTTCTTCACCACCTCATAGGGCTTGCCGTCGAAGGTGGTCTCCATGATGTGGAGCAGCTCCTCGTCGGACATCTTGGTGATGGCGGACAGGCCCTTGGCCAGCACCTCGCCGTGGCTGCGGTGGGTGCCGAAGATAAAGTCATTGCTGTCCAGCAGATAGCTCTGGCCCACGGCCGCAGACTCCTCGCCGGTGTACAGGTGGGCGGGGCCGGTGTAGGTATACTCCACGCCGTTGTAGGCCTTGGTCAGGCGGACGGACTTCAGCATGGACTCAAACTCGCGGATATACTCCATATCGCGATAGATACGCAGCATATCTTCCTTGGTGAAGCTGTCACCCTTCAGCTCGTCGGCCACGGTCTTCTGATACTTGCAGACGTCGATATCCTGGAAGTGGATCTCGCCGGGGGCACGCAGCTGTTTGGGATCATAGAATTGTGCTTTGGACATGGTGCAACACTCCTATATTTTCTAAATAAAAGTATATCGGTTGGAACGGGTGAAATCAGAGCTTCACGGCGAAGGCCGCCTCGCGGATGATCTCGCTGACGGAGGGGTGGGGATACACGATCTCCCGGATGGCGTCCACGGTCATCTCCTTCTCGATCATCACGGCACAGGCCAGGATGAACTCGGAGGAATAATTGCTCATGACGTGCGCGCCCACCAGGGTGCGGTATTTCTTGTCGAACACGAACTTGGCGATGCCCACAGGGCCCTCGTTCTCGGCCACATAGCGGCCGGCATAGGCCATGGGCAGCTTCACGGTAACGGCGTCGATGCCGGCGGCCTTGGCCTGCTCCTCGGTCATGCCCACGCAGGCCACCTCGGGGTTGGTGTACAGCACGCTGGGGATGGCCTTGTAGCGCATCCGGTCCTTCTTGCCCAGGATGGTGTTCACAGCCACCTCACCCATGCGGTAGGCGGAATGGGCCAGCATGGAGGTGCCGTTGCAGTCACCCACGGCGTAGACGTTGACGGCGTTGGTGCGGCAGCACTCGTCCACCTTGATGGCGCCGCGCTCCACCACCAGGTTCAGGTTCTCCACGCCGCAGGTGTCCGCCACGGGCTTGCGGCCGATGGCCAGCAGCACCTTGTCGCACAGGACCTTCTCCTCCCTGCCGTCCTTCTCGTACACGACGCCGTCGGCGTCAATGCGGACCACCTTGGACTTCAGGCAGAACTTCATGCCGTCCTTCTCATAGCCCTTCTGCAGCAGGGCGGAGATCTCGTCGTCGATGGGCCCGGCGATCTTGGGCAGCATCTCGATGACGGTGGTCTCGCAGCCCACCACGCCGTAGTAGGCGGCCAGCTCCAGGCCGATAACGCCGCCGCCGATGACGGCCAGGCGCCGGGGCAGCTCCTTCAGTGCCAGAGCCTCGCGGTTGGTCATCACGAAGCCGAAGGCCAGACCCTCCTTCACCCCGGGGATGGGGGGGACGAAGGCCCGGGAGCCGGTGGCAATGATCAGGTTCTTGCCGGTGTAGACCTTACCGTCGGCCTCCACCTGGATGCCCTCGTCGCCGCGGCCGCGGATCATGCCGGAGGCATTGACCACCTCCACGTGGCTGGCCTTCATGGCCGCGCCCACGCCGGAGACCAGGGTGTGGATGACCTTTTCCTTGCGGGCCACCACGGCAGGCTGGTCCACATGGGACCCCTGGCACACCACGCCGAACTTGCGGCCGTACTCGGTGGTATAGTGATAGATCTTTGCGGAATTCAGCAGGACCTTGCTGGGGATGCAGCCCTCGTTGAGGCAGGTGCCGCCCAGGGCGCGCTGCTCGATCAGCAGGGTCTTCAGACCGGCCTGACCGGCGCGCTCTGCGGCCACATAGCCGCCGGGGCCGCCGCCCAGGACAATAACGTCATAGCTCATGGTGATATTTCCTCCAAATCAAATCTGGCAGCGTGTGCCGCGTCCTTATTTCGCCAGCAGCAGGTCGAAGTTGGCAATGTTGTTGGCCAGGGCCTGCAGGAAGCGGGAAGCGGGAGCGCCGTCCAAAGCGCGGTGGTCATAGGTCAGGGACAGGTTCATGGTGGGATAGAACTCAGGCTGGCCATTCTTCATCCGGATACGGGTCTCGATGTTGCACACGCCCAGGATACCCGTCTGAGGAGGATTGATGATGGGGGTGAAGGTGGTCACGCCGAAGGCGCCCAGGTTGGACACGGTGAAGGAAGCGCCGGTGAGCTTATCGGGAGAGATGGAGCCGCTGCGGCACTCGGCGGCCAGCTCCTTCATCTTCAGGCTGATCTCGGCCAGGCTCATCTCGTCAGCGTGCATGATGGTGGGCACCAGCAGGCCCCGGTCGGTATCCACGGCCACGCCGATATTGGCGTGCTTGAACAGCTTCATCTCATTGTCGCTGTAGTGGGCGTTCAGGGCGGGGAAATCCAGGATGGTCCGGGACACGGCGAAGATCACCATGTCGTTGAGGCTGATGCCGGGCAGACCGGCCTTTTCGCCCTCGGCCTTGATGCGGGCCCGCAGCTTCTGCATGGCGGTGACGTCCGCGAAGCTGTTGTGGGTCAGCTGGGCCATGTTGGACAGGGAGTCGTGCATGTTCCGGGCGATGAGCTTGCGCAGGTGGGTGTTCTTGACGGTCTCAAACTCCGCCTCGGCGGCAGGAGCGGCGGCAGCGGCAGGAGCCGCAGCAGTCTCCGCTGCGGGAACGGCGGCCTTGGTGCCCAGATCGGCGGTGGTAACGGCGCCGCTGAGACCGGTACCGGCCTCGCTGCCGGTGGCATAGGGACGGGCGGCGTCGGTGATGAAGGGCCCGGTCAGCGCCATAGCGGCGATGTCCCGCTCGATGATGCGGCCATTGGGGCCGGTGCCCTTGGCGTAACGGATGTCGATGCCCTTTTCCTCGGCCATTCTGCGGGCCCGGGGAGAAATGCGGATGGCTTCGCCATGGTTGACCATGGTGGGAGCCGCGGCAGCCGCGGCAGAGGCGGCCGCAGGAGCGGCAGCAGCCGCAAGGGCAGCCTCAGCAGCGGGAGCGGCCTTGCCGCCCAGGGAGAAGGGCTCGCCGGGCTTGCCCACCACGCAGACGATCTCCTTGACGGCGATCTCGTCGCCCTCCTCGCCGATGCACTTGAGGACGGTGCCGTCCTGCTCGCTCTCCACGTCGAAGGTGGCCTTGCCGGTCTCGATGGCAAACAGATAGTCGCCGGTCTTGACGGTGTCGCCCTCCTTCACATACCACTTGCTCAGGATGGCGCTGTCCTCGGACAGGCCCTTCTGGGGCATGCGGACGAACAGCACGTTGCCGGAGGGCGCAGTCTCGGCGGCAGGAGCCGCAGGGGCAGCAGCAGGAGCGGGAGCTGCCGCAGGGGCGGCAGCGGCGGGGGCATCGTCCGTCTGGAAGCTCTCGCCGGGCTGACCCACCACGCACACCAGCGCCTTCACGGGGACCTCGTCCCCCTCCTCACCGATGCACTTGAGGACGGTGCCGTCCTCCTCGCTCTCCACGTCGAAGGTAGCCTTGCCGGTCTCGATGGCGAACACAAAGTCGCCCTTTTTCACGGTATCGCCTTCCTTGACATACCATTTGCTCAGGATGGCGCTGTCCTCGGACAGGCCCTTCTGAGGCATACGAATCAATGAAGCCATAGTAGCGCGTTCCTCCTTTTACGCCTTGAAATCGTCCTCGATCTCCTGATAGGCGGCGGTGAAGTTGTTGAAGAAGCCCACGAACGGGGGATAGGAGAACAGGTCCTCCCAGGTCAGCAGACCCTCCTCGGGATCGGAGTAAGCCTGGTTGAACACCTTGCTCTGCTTCAGGACCTCCATGTACTTCTCCTCGGTGGGCTGGTCAATGATGGAAGCCAGCGGAGTGGGGTTGGCATCGAATTCCTCCACCTTGCCGGTGACGGTGGTGATCAGGAAGGGCGCGCCGTCCACAGGAGCCATGGAGTTCTGGATGTGCCAGGGGCCGCGGACAGCGGCGGACATAATGGACAGGTTCTTATAGCCGCGCTGGGCCAGCATGCGATAGGACTTGCGCATAACGGCCTCGGAGCCGTGGCGGGCGATGACCTTGGCGTCTGCCACGCCCTTGGACTCCAGCTCGGCGGCGATCTTGTCGTCCAGCTGGCCGGCCATCAGCACCAGATACTCCTGGTCGCGGCCCTTGCTCAGCAGCTCGGCGAAGGCCATGTGCTGGGTGATGGAGAAGTTCAGGGTCATGCACAGGCGATAGCCCTCCTCCAGCAGCACCTTCACGGCGGGCAGGGATGCCTCAACGGCAGGCAGCTTGTACACCACGTTGGGCTTGTCCATGTTCAGCTCCTTGGCCATGGCCCGGTTCCAGAAGTGGACCTGGTCGATCATGGCCTGGGTGTTGCGGATCTCGCGGGGGTCGACCTGCAGGCACACAAAGCCGTACTGGCCGTTGGTGGCCTCATAAATGGGAGCCAGGGCCCGGGCGCTGATGGCGCAGACCTTGGTGAACATCTGGGATGCCATGTCGGCGGTGGAGGCGCCGGGATTCTCGCGCTTGATCTGCTCCACCAGGGAGGCGTACTTCTCGGGGAAATCCTTCTTATAGCCCTGGATCTTGCAGGGGTTGCTGGTGCACCAGCGGGCGCCGCGGCGCAGGGAGTGATCCAGGCCGGAAGCGTAGTCATGACCCCAGACGGTGTTCAGCTTGCCCTGGCGGTACAGGTCGCCCATCTTGCGCATGGAGCTGTTGGCGATGGACTCGATCTCCTGGCGGGCAGCCTTGACGGCCTCGCCGCAGCCAAAGCCCTCGGCAAAGGCCAGCAGGTCCTCGGAGGCGGCCACGCGGGTGTCGTCGTCCACCAGCTTTGTCAGGGTCCAATCGGCCAGGGCAGAGCGCAGATCAATAGCGATCTCCACGGCGGTCTGCACATAGGCGTCCTTATTCTGAAGATCATCGGCAACCAGGGCCTTCAGTTCTTCCTTCAGAGAGAAGATGCTGTCATGGAAGCTGCTGACAGAGTCAGGGAACAGGATCGGACGGCGCTTCAGGGTTGCATACTCACTCATGATGAATTCTCCTTTTCAAATATGGTTCTATATTGAATAAAGGTATGACTGGTTCGATCCGGCCGGGCCGGAGCACAGGCGCGTTCATTTTGTTAAGAAATAAACATTTTTTACATCGTTATAAAACATTTTCAAACGCCTTGGAACACTCTTTTATCATAATTTGATTTTAGCAATGAAGTGTCTCAGAGTCAACATGGAGTATTCGCTAAAAAAACGAAAATGCTTTTGTTAAATGTGCATAATAAATTTGTAAATAACATGTTCGGACATTTTTCAGACGCAAAATAACATGAAATTTGCTTCATTCGAACAAAGCAGCGTATCCTGGCAGAACTCGCCGGGACGGAACCGCCGGGCAGATTTGGGAGCCGACCCCTGGATGCCCGGTGTTTTGCCGAAAAAAGTATGCAATTTTCATATAGGCGAACAATCAAACGGTTTCTTGCCTTTTTTTCTTGACAAAATAACGTCAATGGAATAAAATAACAAGTGAACATTTTGCCCTGTTTCTCGGGTCTTGTCCGAACGGGCATCTGTTGGGATAGAAAGAATGTCCGCGAGGTCCGGCGCAGCAGCCGTTTCTCCGGAGGCAGGAGTGCAACAATCATGAAAAACGAACGACGAAGCCAGATCAAGGCTTATATTTCCGAACACAAGAGCGCCCGCATTGAGGATCTGGCCAAGCAGAATCCCGATGTGTCCCTGATGACTCTGCGCCGCGACCTGGCTGCGCTGGAGGAGGAGGGCTTCCTGGTCCGCGTCCGCGGCGGCGCCTACATCAACAGCACCCCCCCTGCCACCCAGGCAGAGGACCTTTACAGCCGGCGCGAGATCTCCAACGTAGAGGCCAAGACCATCATCTGCGAGAAGGCGCTGCCCTTTCTGGAGGAAAAGCGCTCCATCTTCTTCGATGCGGGCACCACGCTGATGACCCTGGTGCGCAGGATCCCCGATCAGGATCTGGTGGTGTTCACCTCCGCCCCCAACATCGCCATGGAGATCGTCATGCGCACCACCATGCCCCAGGTGTCTCTGCTGGGTGGCAGCCTGTCCCGCAATACCATCTCCTGTTCCGGGCATCTGACCCTGGAATACCTGCGCTCCATCAATATCGACGTGGCGTTCATGGCCACCTCCGGCTATTCGGTGGAAAATGGCTTTTCGTCCGGCAACCCCTATGAGGCCAGCATCAAAACCGAGATCGTCCGCAAGGCGCACAAGGTCATCATGCTGATGAGCAGCGACAAGGTGGGCCGCAATCTGCCCTATACCTTCGCCCGCATGGAGGATATCGACGTGCTGATCTGCGAACAGGAACCGGAGCCCGACGTGATGGCCGCCGCCCGCCAGGGTGGTGTCACCGTGCTGTAAGCGCACATATGCAATCAAATCAAGCAGCCGCCCCTGTGCCGGGGCGGCCGCTTTTCTGTGCCTTTATCACAAAAACAGATCAAATATTCTGGTATATATAACAGTATTTTGAGCTATTTATTGTTTCTTCTTGCAAAGAAGATGCGATGATGTTATTTTTGTGTTAGAAAAGGCGGCCAGACCCCGCCACCGGCATTTTTTATGGAAAAGGAGAGCACACATCATGAAAACCTATGAAAGCCCGCTGCAGGAGGCGGCGGAGCGCTTCCCCCAGACGCTGCTTTGGAACGACTCCTGCGGCGTGGCGGATCTGAATCTGGCCCTGCGTCACGGCGCCACCGGCGCCACCTCCAACCCCGTCATCGTGGGCAACGTTCTGCGCAAGGAGATGGCCGATTGGAAGGATCGGCTCAATGCCCTGATCCATGTGGAAATGCCCGACGCCACGGATGAGGAGATCTGCTGGGCCCTGTCCAAAGAGGCCGCCCTGAAGGGCTCCAACATGCTGCTGCCCATGTTCCGGGAGAGCGGCGGCGTCAAGGGCTGGCAGGCCATGCAGGTAAACCCCCGCTTCTACCGCAGCACGGAAAAGACCGTGGCCCACGCCGCCGAGCTGTCCGCGCTGAATGAGAACATTCTCATCAAGATGCCCGTGTCCACCGCCGACATTCCCGCTCTGGAGGAGTGCGCCTATCGGGGCATCTCCGTCAACGGTACCGTCTGCTTCGGCATCCCCCAGGCCGTGGCCGTGGCCGAGGCCGTGGAGCGCGGCCTGAAGCGCCGGGAGGCCGAGGGCAAGCCCATTGACAACGTGCATTGCAGCTGCACCATCATGACCGGCCGCCTGGACGACTATATGAAGGCCCTGGTGGCTGAGCGGGAGGTGCCCATCACCCAGGAATATCTGGATTGCTGCGGCGAGGCCCTGTTCAAGAAGGTCTACAAGCTGTACAAGCAGCGGGGCTATCGCCTGAAGCTGCTGGTGGCCAACAACAACAGCCACTTCCTGTGGAGTCGTTTCCTGGGCGGCGATATTCTGATGACCATCAATCCCCTGTGGTGGCGGCGGATGAACGGCGCCAGGCTGCCCATCCACGAAACCATCAACGAAGAGGTCCCCCAGTACATCGTGGACGAGCTGCTGGACAAGCTGCCGGAGTATCGGGCCGTTTACTTTGAGGACGGCCTGCAGGTCTCCGAGTTCAACCAGTACGGCGCCTTCAAGCGCACCATGAATGAGTTCTTCACCGGCTATGCCTCCTTCCTGGAGTATCTGCGCGGCTTTATGCTGCCCTGAGCACGCCGGCCATCTGAATAAGCAAAAAGCGCCGCGAAGCAAATGCTTCGCGGCGCTCAGCCTGTCAAAAAAGGGCGGCGCCCTTTTTTGACAGGCTGACAAGCATTTTCAAAGCTTTTGTAAAAGTTCTGAAAATGCGGTGATTGAAAACCCGGGACGGCCAGGCCGTTCCGGGTTTTTCGTTGGGGAAATGCATTTACAGGACGATCACGGAGGCGGAGACGGTGAGGCGGCCGTTTTGCACCGTGACGGCCTCGCCGGTCAGGGCGTTTTCATAGCTGCCGTCGGCCAGGGGGACGGACACGGTACCCGGACGGCCCGCCAGGGGGAACACGCCCACGGCCAGGTGCTGCCCATCCTGATAGAAGGCCACGGCTATGCCCTGGGCGTCGTCGGCGTCCACATGGAACACCGCGTCCGTGGGCAGGCGCTTTTTGATGTCGTACAGCCGCCGCAGCAGGGGCGACAGGTCCTCCCCGGCGGTCCAGTCGATGGGCTCCCGCTCAAACAGCGAGGGCGTGTGGGCGGCGGAGACCTCCTGCCCGGCGTAGAGCAGCGTGGTGCCCTTCTGGAAGTAGCACAGGGCCGTCCAGGCCAACAGGCTGTCCCGATTGGGGAAGCGGTCCGCCGCACGGCGCTGGTCATGGTTTTCCAGGCAGCTGAGCTTGTTGTACCAGGTGGGGAAGCTGAGCTCCTGGAAATTCAGGGCGGAGAAATACCGGCTCAGGGGCAGGGCACCGCCGGTGGCTCCCTCATACAGGGGCCAGATATCGTAAGGGTACAGCACGTCGAAGGCATCGTACAGTTCGTTATCCGTGGCAGCATAGAACCCCTGGCGGCGGAAGGCCAGAATGTGGTCCAGATGAACGCTCTCGCCCAGCCAGATAGCCCCGGGACGTACCCGCTCCACCGCCTGGCGGGCCTTCTTCCAAAAGGCCACGGGGACCGTGCTGGCTACGTCGCAGCGGAACCCGTCCACATACTGGGCCCAGTAGCACAGGGACTCGATCTGATAGTCCCACAGTCCGGGGACGTCATAGTCCAGGTCCACCACGTCGGTCCAGTCGCCCACCTTGTTGCCGCGCTTGCCGTCGGGCCTGCGGTAGAAATACTCCGGGTGCCGGTGGACCAGGGTGGAGTCCGGGGACGTATGATTGTATACCACATCGATGATGCACTTCATGCCGTTGTCGTGAATGGCGTCCACCAGGTGCAGGAAATCCTCCAGGGTGCCGTATTCCGGGTTCACGGTGCGATAGTCCCGGTTGGCGTAGGGGCAGCCCATGGAGCCCTTGCGGTTCTCCTGGCCAATGGGGTGGATGGGCATCAGCCACAGAATGTCCGTGCCCAGGGCGCGGATCCGGGGCAGATCCGGCTCCACGGCCCGGAAGGTGCCCTGGGGGGTGTGGCTGCGGACGTAGAGCTCATAGATGACGCTGCGCCGCAGATCGGGGTTGGTTTGGATGGACATGTCAAAGACCTCCCATACAAAATTATTTCAGCGTGCTACTGTTGTTCAGCACGGAGGTGCTGTAGAGAAACCATACGTCCTGGCGGTCAAAGGTCAGGAAATTTCCCAGTTGGGACGGGGAGAGATAGCGGATATCCACCAGGGTCACCCGGCTGTAGCCCTCCAGCAGCAGAGGGGCCAGGCTGGACCCGAAGGAATCCCGGAAGATCACCAGCTCCCGATCCGTCCGGGCGTTGGGGTTGTCCACCGTCAGCAGGGATACGGACCCGGACAGGAACAGCTCATAGGGGTCGCTGCCTGCGGCCTTATCCAGGTCGTATACAGGGCCGGTTTTGTCGGTCTCGTAATTGGTGACCCGGCAGGCGTCGATGGTGTCGTTGGTAAGATAGCTCAGGCGCTCGCCTGCCAGAGGCAGGGCCGCATAGCCGGAGTACACCCCGTAGAAGGGGCGCTCCAGCGTTACCTCCCGATAGGAGGCGTCGGCGTCCGTCCCCATGGCGGCGGCGATACGCCGGGCCACCGGCTCCAGCCGCTCCTGCCGCCAGTGGGCGTCGGTGCGGTAGTAGTCGTCGATGGTCAGCAGGTCAAACAGGTCAATATACGTCATATACGGCGTGCTCTCCCGCAGCTGTGACACCAGGGCGGCATAGTCCATGGTGGGCCGTCCCGAGGACGGGGCCATGAAATATCCCTTGTCCGGGATCACCGACAGATAGACCTTGGTGTCGGTGCCGGAGAGATATGTGTCGTACACATACCGGAACCGGTCCGCCGCCCGTTCCACGGAGGTGGTATTCAGGGGGAAATCCAGCTTGGCGGCGTAGCCCTGAGACAGGTACACGCCGTTTACGTCCCGCTGCCCCATCACGTCATAGGACACCAGAGAGCGCAAGGTCCGCAGCTGCTCCCGCAGAGGGAACTGGTCGGCGGCGAAATCGTCCAGAGCGTCGGAGAACTTGCCGGACAGAAAGCCCGCCGCGGTGAACGCCGGCCGCTGGGCCAGGGGGCGGCGTTCCGCCTGGGACACGGCATCCGGCGTCCGTAGAACGGACCACAGGCCAAAGCCCGCCAGAAACGCCGCCAGCAGGCACACGGTGATGATTTGCTTGGTCTTCATGTGCACCTCCTCAGAACCGGAAATACAGGAAGGGGTTGGCAGAGCCGCTGACCAGGAACGCCGTGCACACGGCCAGCAGGGCCAGCAGCGCTATGGGCTCCAGAGCGTCCAGCACACGGCCTGCCCGTCCGGCGGCCATGCGGCGGCACAGGACGGCAGGCAGCGGCGTGGACCCCACGGCAGCTGCCAGCAGCACCGGGGTGTAGCTGTGCAGGTAGTACAGGGTGCCGCCGTCCCACATGGGCAGGTGCCCCAGGCCCAACATGGCCCCGGCGGCGCCTATGGCGGCGGACAGAGAGGAGGCGTCGAACAGCACAAAGCTGAACAACGCCGCCGTCAGCACATAAACGTGCCGCAGCACCGGCAGCCGCCGGAGCAGCCGGCCCAGAAACAGCTTTTCCAGCAGCAGAAATACGGCGAAATACAGGCCCCACAGCACAAAGGTCCAGGCGGCTCCGTGCCACAGACCTGTCAGGCCCCATACCACCAGCAGGTTCAGCACCCAGCGTCCCAGCCGCACCCGGCTGCCGCCCAGGGGGATATACACATAGTCCCGGAACCAGGAGCCCAGGCTGATGTGCCACCGCCGCCAGAACTCCGTGAGACTCCCGGAGATAAAGGGATAGTTGAAGTTCTCGGCGAAGCGGAAGCCCATGATCCGGCCCAGGCCGATGGCCATGTCGCTGTAGCCGGAGAAGTCGAAGTAAACGTGCATCATATACGCTGCGGCGTACATCCACGTCAGCAGCACGGTTTTCTGCCCGCTCTGCTGATACACCGTCACTAGCTCATACAGGACGTTGGCCAGCAGCACCTTTTTGCCCAGGCCCAGCACGAACCGCCGGGCGCCCAGGGCTGCATCCTGTACCGTGTGGGTGCGGCTTTGCAGCTGGGGAGCCACATCGGTATAGCGGACGATGGGCCCGGCCACCAGCTGGGGAAACATGGCGATATACGCCGCCAGGTCGATGAGGCTCCGCTGGGCCGGGGCGTCGCCCCGGTACACGTCGATGACATAGCTGAGGATCTGAAAGGTATAGAAGCTGATGCCGATGGGCAGGGTGATCCGCAGCAGGGGCACCGACAGGCCGGTGACGGCGTTGAAGCCGGAGATCAGAAAGTCGGCGTATTTGCAGTAGCCCAGAAGCCCCAGGCTCAGCACGGCGGACAGGGTCAGCAGCAGCCGCCTGCGGGCGGGATACCGCTCCATAAGCCGGGCGGCGGCATAGCCCTGTAAAATGGCGGCGGCCATGAACAGCACGAACCGGGGCTCGCCCCAGGCGTAGAACACCAGGCTGCACAGCAGCAGAGCGGCGTTTTTCAGCCGCCTTGGGGCCAGAAAATAAAGCCCCAGGGCGCAGGGAAGAAAATAGAAGAGAAACGGCAGACTGGAAAACAGCATGACCGCGGCGGGTTACTGGATGGGCTCGTCGCAGGCGGTCTGGACGCCGGTGTAGGTGGCGGTCATGGTGTTGACAAAGTCGTCCACCAGGTCGTCGGCGCCGAACAGGGCCACCACATACTCGCCATAGGTGAGGACCACCAGCTTGTCAGGGAAGCCGCACATCCACTGGGTGTTCTGGACATTCTGGCGCAGAGCGTCGGTCACGGCGGAGACGTCGGCGCTGTTTTTCACATGGAACACGCCGCAGGTAAAGCTGTTGGCGTTCATCATGTGGGTCAGCGACGCGGCGTCGTCAATAAGATCGGCCTTGTCGGCGGGGAAGTGCAGCATATAGTCCAGATTGTCGGCATCGTCCACCGGGAAAGTGCCGGGGGCATCGTCCACGGGCTTATCCAGGCTGCCGCCCACCACGGGGAACTTCTCGCTTTCGGGATAGGCGTTCCACACGGCGGTCAGCAGGTCCACGGCGCTGACGGGGGAGCCGCCGTTGACGTCGCCGCCCTTCTGGGAGGAGCAGGCCGCCAGGGGCAGGACCATCACCAGGGCCAGCAGCATAATGAGAAACTTTTTCATGGGTAAATACTCCTTTGATGTCGTTTTCAAAAGCCATCCGTGCATTTTTGGAGGGCTATTGGCAATGCATCATATCATATTCCCGGAAAAAGGTCAAGCCGGACAAGGGGGAATTTGCCCCTCCCGGAGATTTTCCGCCCCGAAGCCGGACTGCCCGAGAGATACATCCGCCTGCCGAGGGCGGACAGCGATGGATAAATATTTCACATTCCCGCAAAAAAGTGGGAAAAAACCCTTGCAATTGCCGGGAAAATGTGGTACAGTCCACTTCGACAATTGAATAGGGACAGCCGCGCTTGTCCGCGCCGCTGTCCGACACCATTATTTCTGGCTTGCCGCCAAGGTCGCGGCAAGGAAAAAGGAGAAAGCTATGAAGAAGAAACTATTGGCTCTTTTCCTGGCGCTGGTAATGGTCGGCGCCGTACTCCCGGGATGCGGAGACGGCAGCAAGGACCCCGGCGGACAAGGAAATAACGGCGAGACGGGCGAACCGGTCAAGGGTGGCGAGATCACCGTTGGCATCGCCCAGGACCTGGACGACAGTCTTGACCCCCACCAGACGGTGGCCGCAGGAACCAGAGAGGTCTTGTTCAACATCTTCGAGGGCTTGGTAAAGCCCAATTCTGACGGCGAAATGATCCCCGCTGTGGCGGAGAAATATGAGCTGTCCGAGGATGGGACCACGTACACCTTCACCCTTCGTGACGGTGTGAAGTTCCACAACGGCCAGACAGTGACCGCAGAGGATGTTGTATACTCTATCAATCGCTGCGCCGCTGTGCCGGAGGGTCAGGAAAAGCCTCTGGTAGCGGCGTTTTCTGCTGTCAAGAGTGTGGAGGCCCTGGACGAAAAGACCGTCACCGTTACCATCGCGCAGCGCGACCTGGAGTTCATCAGCTATATGACGGTGGCCATCATTCCCGCCGGCTATGCCGACCAGGCCACCGCCCCTGTGGGCACCGGCCCGTTCAGGTTCGTGTCCCGCACCCCCCAGGAGAACTTCATCATGGAGCGCTTTGAGGATTACTGGGGCACCCCCGCGTGGCTGGACAAGGTCACCTATAAGATCTGCGAGAACGCCGACGCCCTGGTGATGAACCTCAACGGCTCGTCCATCGACCTGTGCGCCCACCTGACCTCTGCCCAGGCGGCCCAGCTCAACAGCAATTTCAAGGTGCTGGAGGGCACCATGAACCTGGTGCAGGCCATCTATCTGAACAACCAGGCCAAGCCCTTTGACAACCAGCTGGTGCGCCAGGCCCTGTGCTATGCCATCGACCGGCAGGGCATCATGGATATGGTGGCCGACGGCCACGGCACCGCCGTGGGCAGCAGCATCTATCCCGCGTTTACCAAGTATTTCCTGCCGGAGCTGGTGGATAAGTATCCCCACAGCGTGGAAAAGGCCAAGGAGCTCCTGGCCCAGGCCGGTTATCCCAACGGGTTCGACATGACCATCTCCGTGCCCAATAACTATCAGCCCCACATGGACACCGCCGAGGTGGTGGCCGAGCAGCTGCGGGAGACGGGCATCAGGGTGACCATTCAGCCTGTGGAGTGGAGCACCTGGCTGGATACCATTTATAATGGCCGCCAGTTCCAGGCCACTGTGGTGGGCGTGGACGCAGCCAACATGACCGCCCGGGCCATGCTGGAGCGATTCACCTCCGACTATGCCAAGAACTTCATCAACTACAGCAACCCCGCCTATGACGCCCTGTTCCAGCAGGCCATCAACGCCACGGACGAGGCCACCCAGACGGATCTGTACAAGCAGATGGAGACCATGCTTGCGGACACTGCCGCCAACGTGTATATCCAGGACCTCAGCGACCTGGTGGCTATGCGCCAGGACCTGGGCGGCCTGAAGTTCTATCCCATTTATGTGCTGGACCTGTCCACCGTGTACCTGACCCAGCAGTAACGTTATACTGAATTGAAAGAGGCGATGACCATGAAATATGCGGCCAAGAAGATCGGACTGATGCTGCTGACCATGGTCATCGTCTCTTTTCTGGCTTTTCTGGCGTTTCAGGTGATCCCCGGGGACCCGGCGGTGAAGCTGCTGGGCACCGAGGCCACACCGGAGCGCATCGCCGCCCTGCGGGCGGAAATGGGACTGGACCGTCCGTTCCTGGAGCGGTACGTTCAGTGGGTGCTGGGGGCCCTGCACGGGGACTTCGGCACGTCGTACAGCTATAAAATGCCGGTATCCGGCATGCTGGCCGGAAAGCTGCCAGTGACGGGGCTTCTGACGGGGATGTCCTTTGTGCTGATCCTGGTCTTTTCCATCCCCCTGGGCATTTTCACCGCCCGCCACGCCGGGGGACGGATGGACAAGGCCCTGACCAGCGTGAACCAGGTGCTCATGGCCATCCCGGCCTTTGTGACGGGCATCCTGCTGACGTATGTGTTTGGTCTGGTGCTGCGGTTGTTCGTGCCGGGAAACTACGTTTCTCCCGGCGACAACTTCGGTGCCAGCCTGTGGTATTTTCTGTTCCCGGCCGTGTCCATCGCCCTGCCCAGGGTGGCCATGACCGTGAAGATGCTGCGCTCATCCATTCTGTCGGAGATGGAAAAGGACTATGTCCGCACGTCTCACAGCCGGGGCAACAGCGACCGGGCTACCCTGTACCGCCATGTGCTGCGCAACGCCATGGGGCCGGTGGTGTCATTTCTGGCCATGACCGTGGCGGATATTGTGGCGGGCTCCGTGGTTATCGAGCAGGTGTTTTCCCTGCCGGGCCTGGGCCGCATGCTGCTGACGTCCATCGCCAACCGGGACTATCCCGTGGTGCAGGCGGTGGTGGTGATCGTGGCGTTCTGGGTGGTGCTGGTGAATCTGCTGGCGGACCTGATCAACCAGCGGCTGGACCCGAGACTGCGGCTGCAATAGAGGGGAGGGACCTACCTTGCTGCTGAACGAAAAAAAGAATCACTATCTGCGGGCGGGTCTGGTCCTGACGGGGCTTATGGCGGCTCTGGCGCTGCTGGGCTGCGTGTGGACCCCCTATCCCCCCACGGCCATGTCCGGCAGCGAAAAGTTCGCGGCCCCATGCCTGCGGCACCTGTTCGGCACGGACAACTTCGGCCGGGATATTTTCAGCCGGGTGCTGGCCGGCGCCGGCACCACCTTCCTCATCAGTGCCGCCACCGTGGTGATCGGCGCGGCGGTGGGAACGCTGGTGGGGGCCTTCACCGGATATTTCGGCGGCTGGCTGGACGAGGCGCTGATGCGCATCAACGACGCGGTGACGGCGTTTCCCAGCATCCTGCTGGCTCTGGTGTTCATCTCCCTGCTGGGCTTCGGCAAGTACAACGTCATTCTGGCGCTGGGCGTTGCCTTTGTGCCCAGCTATGCCCGGGTCATCCGCAGCGAGTTTGCCCGGCACCGGGAGATGAATTATGTGAAAAGCGCCCGGCTCATGGGAGCGGGGCACCTGCGCATTATGTTTCTGCATATTCTGCCCAATACCCGGCAGGTGCTTCTGCCTACCCTGGTCATTGGGTTTAACAACGCCGTGCTGGCGGAGGCCAGCATGAGCTATCTGGGCATCGGCGTGAAGCCCCCGGACGTGTCTCTGGGGTATATGCTGTCCGAGTCCCAGAGCTATATGGCCAGGGCCCCCTGGTATATGCTGACGGCGGGCGGCGTCATCGTGCTGCTGATCTTAGGCGTCAGCCTGCTGGGCGAGGGGCTCCAGCGAAAGCAATGGGGGAGGTGACGATATGCTGGAAATTCGCGATCTGCATGTGCAGTTCCACGGGTCGGACCACGAGGCGGTGCGGGGCATCGACCTGACGGTGGGCGACGGCGAGATCGTGGGGCTGGTGGGCGAGTCCGGCAGCGGCAAAACCGTTACCGCCATGATGATCTCCGGCCTGCTGCGGCCGGAGCAGGCGTCGTTCCGGGGGCAGATCCTGCTGGACGGGCGGGACCTGCTGACCAGCAGCGGCGACACCCTGCGCAGCATCCAGGGCCGGGACATCTGCGTGGTGTTTCAGGAGCCCATGAGCGCCATGGACCCCACCATGCGTATCGGCCCCCAGGTGGAGGAGTGTCTGCGGGTGCACACGGATCTGCCGCCCAAAAAGCGGCGGGAGCTGGCCCTGCAAGCCCTGCGGGACGTGGACCTGCCGGATGCGGAGGACGTGTACCGCCGGTATCCCCACGAGCTGTCCGGCGGCATGCTCCAGCGGGTGATGATCGCGGCGGCCATTCTGCCCCAGCCCCGGCTGCTGCTGGCGGACGAGCCTACCACGGCTCTGGACGTGACCATCCAGGCCCAGATCCTGGAGCTGCTGCGCCGCCTGAACCGGGAGCGGGGCATGTCCATTCTGTTTATCTCCCACAACCTGGCTGTGGTGCGGAAGCTGTGCACCCGGGTGGCGGTGATGGAGAAGGGGCACATCGTGGAGTCCGGCCCGGTGGACCAGATATTCTTCCACCCCCAGGCCCCCTATACCCAGCGGCTCATTGCCGCCATCCCCACAAGGAGGAAGCTATGAGCGATGATCTGGTTTTACAGGTCCGTGACCTGAACGTGTGGTACCGGCCCTCCGGCACTGTGGGCCGCAGAAAGCGGCAGCAGGTGCTGCACGATGTGAGCTTTGAGCTGCACCGGGGCGAAATCCTGGGTTTGGTGGGGGAATCCGGCAGCGGCAAGACCACCCTGGCCCGGACAATTCTGGGCTTTGTGCCGGACTATACCGGCACCATCACCCACTACACCAAGCGCCCGCAGATGGTATTTCAGGACCCGGCCAGCAGCCTGAACCCCAGCCGCACCGTGGGCTGGATCCTGGCGGAGCCTCTGCGCATTTACGGGAAGTACGGCAAGGAGGAGATCGCCCGCCGGGTGGAGCGCACCATGGAGCTGGTGGGCCTGGACCCGGAGTGCCGGGACCGGCTGCCCCATCAGCTGTCCGGCGGACAGCGGCAGCGGGTGTGCATCGGGGCGGCCCTGATCGTGCACCCCCAGCTCATCGTGGCCGATGAGGCCGTGTCGGCCCTGGATGTGACCATCCAGGCGCAGATTTTGCAGCTCATCGCCCGGCTGCGCCGGGAGCTGGGCATATCGTATCTGTTTATCTCCCACGATCTGAACGTGGTCTACGAGATCTGCGACCGGTGTCTGGTGATGCACCATGGCCGCATCGTGGAGCAGGGGCCGGTGGAGGACATATTTGACCACCCGAAGGAGGAATATACCCGCCAGCTGCTGGCAGCGGCGGAGTGAGCGACCTATGACCGAAGAACTGAGACAGAAATTGCTGCATTCGGCGGAGGGCCCCGGGGCGGAGCCCTTCAGCCAGTATAATCATATGAAGGTCATCGCCGTGGACGACGGCACCGCCACCGTGGAGCTGGAGCTGCACCCGGACAGCCTGAACTGCTGGGGCACCCCTCACGGCGGCGCGCTGTTTACCATGGCCGACGTGGCGGCGGGCATGGCCCTGCTGACCCGGCGGCAGGAGGTGACGTTTACGGTGTCCTCCAGCATCGAGTACCTGTCCGCCGCGGCGGGAACGGGAAAGCTCACCGCCGTGGGCACCGTGGAGAAAACGGGCGGCCACATGGGCTTCAGCCGCACGGACATCCGGGACGAGAGCGGCAGGCTCATTGCTGCCCTGCGGACGGTGATGTATCTGACCGGGCGGCCCCTGGAGCTATGAGGGCCTTTTTCAGGCGGCACCGGGGCCTGCACATCTGGTTTCTGGCGGTGTGCGGGGTGCTGTGTCTGTATTTTGCCCTGCGGACTGTGCCAGGGCTGATGAACTGGGTCAGCCGCCAGGTGGTGATGCCTCTGGAGCGGGCGGTGGCGTCGGTGTGCTACCGGGCGTCCTTCTCCGTGGCGGAGCTGCTGTACGCCATAGCGGCGGGAGTGGTCCTGCTGTGGATGGGGGCCACCGTCCGGCGGCTGATCACGGATCAGGGCCGCCGGGGCCGGGTGCTGTATCGCTTTGCGCTGACCGCCGTGTGCATCGTGCTGACGGTGTATGCCGGGTTCAGCCTGCTGTGGGGCGTCAACTACTACGCCGAGTCCTTTCAGGAGCAGTCCGGCGTATATGCCCGGGAGTCCACCCCGGAGGAGCTGGCCCGGGTGACGGAGTATTTCGCCCGGCAGCTGGCCGGCTGCGCCGATCAGGTAAAGCGGGACGAAAACGGCCTCTTTGCCGAAAGCCGGGCGGACATCTTCGCCCACAGCATGGAGGTGTTCGACGGGATATATGAGGAGTTTCCGTGCCTGGTGATGGAGGACCATGTGCCCAAGGGAGTGCGGTTTTCCACGGCCCTCAGCGCCATGGACTTCACGGGGTTTTACTTCCCCTTTACCGGGGAGGCCAACCTGAACATCGACAGCCCCGCCTGCTATCTGCCCAGCACCATTGCCCATGAGATGGCCCATCAGCGGGGCATCGCCTCGGAGCAGGAGTGCAATTTCATCGCCATTGCCGCCTCCACCACGGCGCAGAGCCCGGCGTATCGCTACTCCGGGTGGCTGATGGGGTTCACCTACCTCTCCAACGCCCTGTACCGGGCGGATCAGGAGGCCTGGAAGCAGGTGCGGGTGCTGCTGCCGGACACGGTGGTGGCGGACCTGCGGGACAACTCCGCCTATTGGGCGGAATTTGAGGGTCCGGTGAACGACGCGGCCCAGAAGGTGTATGACTCCTTCCTGAAAAGCAGCGGCGAGTCACGGGGGACCCAGAGCTACGGCACCGTGGTGGATATGCTGATGGCGTACTACGGGTAAACGGTACAAAAGGATATAAAAAGAGCCTCCCCACCCGGGGAGGCTCTTTTGCAATGTTACAGGTCCAGGAGCTGCAGCTCCTCCTCGTTGACCTTCCGCAGGTCCCGGCGGCTGAGAATGTCATACATGCAGGGCACCACCAGCAGGGTCATCAGCGTGGCGTACAGCAGACCGCCGATGCACACCAGGGCCACCGGCTGCATCAGGGCCGTGCCCACGTCCTTGCCGAAGGCCATGACCACCAGGCCCAGGATCGTGGTCAGGGACGTCATAAGAATGGGCCGCAGGCGGGTGACGCCGGCCTCGATGATGGCCTCCCGGCGGCCCATACCCTCCAGCCGCAGCTGGTTGATGTAGTCCACCAGGACAATGCCGTTGTTGACGATGACGCCCACCAGCATCACAAAGCCCACCAGAGACACCACGCTGACCTCGATGCCCGCCAGCAGCAGGGCCAGGAAGCCGCCGGTGAAGGCCAGGGGAATGGTGAACATGACGATCAGCGGCGAGCGCAGGGACTGGAACTGGGCCACCATTACCAGGTACACCAGGACAATGCCCAGCAGGAGCATCAGCAGCAGCTGCCGGATGGCGTCCATAATGGCCTCGTTTTCCCCCTGGAAGGAGGCGGTGATGCCCTGGGGCAGGTCTACCTCCGCAATAGCCGCCTGGGCGGCGGTGGTGACCTTGGTGACATTGTAGCCGTCGGCCACGTCGGCGGACACAGTGATGTACCGCCGCTGCTGGTCGCGGTGAATGGTGTTGAGACTGACGGTCTCCTCCAGCTTGGCAATATCGCCCAGGCGGACGGGCTCCGCCGCCTGGACGGCGGAGGTGCTGCCGGAGGACATGCCGGACATACCGCTCATGGAGCCGCTGCCGGAGGACATGCCGCTCATGCCGCTCATGCCGCTCATGGAGCCGCTGCCGGAGGCGGCGCTCATCATGCTGCTCATGGCACTCATGGCGGAGGGGTCGATCTCCAGGTCCATGAGCTTTTCCCGGGTCATGCGGCTTTCCTCCGGGGACTGGATGGACACGCTGACGTCCAGCCCGTCCAGGGTCAGGGACAGGGAGCTGTCGGTGTCCGTCAGGGCGGAGGCAACGGCCATATACACCTGGGCCACGGTGAGGCCCTTTTCCATGGCGGCGTTGCGGTCCACGGACAGGTGCAGGGCGGTGGCCGCCTGCTCCAGGCCGTCGGACACGTTTTCCGTGCCGGGGACGGTGGCCAGCTTCGCGGCCAGGGTCTTGGCGGCGGACTGCATCTGCTCCATGTCGCTGCCGTAGACGTTCAGCGCGACGCCGCTGCCGGTGAGGTAGGTCATGTAGCTGTCCATGGCGCCGGAGGCGGTGACGGTGCAGTCCATACCGGTGCAGGCGGCCTCGATCTGTTGTCCGGTCTTTGCACCGGAGGCCCCTTCGGTAAGGGTGATATAGGCGGTGACGTCATACGCTCCGCCGCCGGAGGACATCATGCTGGTCATGTCCATGCCGCCGGAGCTGCCGGAGGAGGACATCATCGCGCCTACGGTCTCCACGTTTTCCACCTGGGCAGCCCGGCGCAGCACCTCATCCGCCAGGGATACGGCCTGCTCCCGGGTGCAGCCCTCGGGCATGGAGACGGTGAGATTCACGGTGTTCATGTCGATATTGGGCATGAAGGCAAAGCCCCGGGCCAGGGTGGCTCCGGCGGAGCCCACCAGCAGCAGCAGGGACACCCCCAGCACCACCAGCTTGTGGTGGATGGACCAGGACACAGCCTTGCGATAGGCGGGGTAGACCCGGTCCAGCAGACCCGGCTTCTGGGGCTTTTCCTTGCGGAGCATGCCGGAGGCCATGGCGGGCACCAGGGTCAGGGCCACAATGAGGCTGGCCAGCAGGGAATAGGTCATGGTCAGGGCCAGGTCCGTGAACAGCTGCTTGGTGATGCCCTCCACAAACACGATGGGCAGAAATACGCACACGGTGGTCAGGGTGGAGGCGGTGATGGCACCCAGCACCTGCCGCGCACCGGACACCGCCGCCTGGATGACGGTGGCTCCCTTGGCGCGCAGACGATAGATGTTCTCAATGACCACCACCGAGTTATCCACCAGCATGCCCACCGCCACGGCCAGGCCGGACAGGGAGATCATATTGATGGTGACGCCGGAGAAGTACATGAGCACCACGGCGAAGATCACGCTGATGGGGATGGAGCACAGGGTGATGACGGTGGGACGCAGGTCCCGCAGGAACAGGTACAGGATCAGCACCGAGAACAGCGCGCCCCAGCCCAGAGAGGACAGAATGGAGTTGATAATAAGGTATATGTAGTCCCCCTGGTCCATCAGGGGCACGAAGGAAAGGCCCTCGTACTCCGCCTCCAGCTCCCGGAAGCGGCTGTTGATGTTGTCGGACACCTCCGCCGTGGCGTAGGTGGACTGCTTGTTGAAGGAGACGATGACGCCGTCCTTGCCGTTGAGCTTGTCGTAGATCTCCGAGGAGTTGTCGGTGATGGCCACGTCGGCCACGTCCTTCATGCGGATGGGGTCGATGCCGTCCATCCCCAGGTCAAAGAGCACCAGGTCCTCCAGGTCCTGGCGGGTGTCGATGGCGTCGCCCACGGAAACCATATAGTTGACGCCGTCCTCCTTCAGATACCCGGCGGGCATGGCGAAGTTCTGGGCCGTCAGCAGGGCGGTGATGGTGGATAGGTTCAGGCTGGAGGACAGGTCCGCCTGGCTCAGGGCGGCGGAGCGGGATTCCTCCAGGGTCTGGAGGCCCTGGTCGATCTGATTCAGGGCGCTGTCCAGCTGGATATTGGCGGAGATGATCTGTGTAACGGCGTCGGCCATGGTCAGGGTCCCGGCGGTCACCTGGTCCGCCAGCTTGGCCACGCCCTCGTCGGTTTCCAGGTCCCGCAGCTGTTTTTCCAGCTTCTCCAGCTGCTTCTGCCACTCCTTGGCCCGCTGGACGGCCTCATCCCACTTGACGCCCAGGGCCGCCATACGCAGGTCCAGCGCCGCCAGCTCCGCCTGGATGCGGACGTATTCGGGGTCACTTTCAATTTCGGCGATGGCTGCCTGCTTTTCCTCCTCCGTCATGGAGGGGTCGTGGCGGATGGCCTCGATACGGGCCTGGTAGGGGGCGTTTTCCGCCTCCAGACGGGCCTTCTCCGCCTGGATCTCCGCCAGCTCCCGGAGGTTGGCCTGGAGCTGGTCCCGGCTGGCCCGCATGGTTTTCAGACTGTCCTGAATGGTGGTAAGGGCCTGGGTCACGGCGTCCCGGACGGCGGATTCCTCGGCGCTGCGGATGGCGGCCTTGGCGCTGTTGACCTGGCCCCGGGCGGAGGACAGCTGCCCTGCCGCGTCGTCCAGCTGCTTCGCAATGGCGTCGGACAGCCGCCGGGACAGATCATCCAGCTTCTTTTGGCTGAGGATCACATGGAGCTGATGCTGGACCTTACCGCTGACGGTGACACTGGCCACGCCGGTGATGCCCTCCAGCTTGGGGGACAGGGTATCCGTGACAAAGTCGGACAGCTCCGTGATGTCCTTGCCGTCGTAGGACAGGGCCGCCACCTGCACCGGCAGCATGGAGGGGTTCATTTTCAGCACATAGGGATCGCCCACGGTGTCGGACCAGGAGCCCTTCAGCTGGTTGATCTTCTGCTGGATATCCACGCTGACGGTGTCCATATTCACGCCGTCTTCAAACTCCAGCACCACCATGGACACGCTGTCCATAGAGCTGGAGGTGACGTTTTTGATGCGGTCCAGGGTGGCCATGGACTGCTCCAGGGGCTTGGTGATATCGGCCTCCACGGTCTCGGGGCTGGCCCCGGGGTCGGTGGTCACCAGGATCACATAAGGGAAATCCATATTGGGCATCAGGTCGGGGGTCATCTTCAGATAGGCCACCACCCCCAATACCAGAATCGCCAGCACCGCCACGAACACGGTCAGCGGCTTTTTTACGCTGAATTTGGGCATAGTCGCATCGCTCCTTGCGCGTTATAAGCCAGTTGTTACACAACTGTAAAAAACATTTTAAAGAATTTTACCATTCTAAAGCGCCGCGCGCAAGAGGGCCTGGCAATTATTAACGAAACCGTTACAAACTCCCGATTTTTCCTTAGCCTAACGAAAGAAAAAAGGCAAAAATGCCCCGGAACCCAGCAGGTTCCGGGGAAAGGGTCAGAAGTCCATGGCCAGGCGCTGGGCCTCGTCGGAGTCCAGCAGGCGGAGGCAGCCGGAGGACACCTGGTACACCCGGCGGCACAGGGAGATCACCGTGGGCCGGTGGGTGGTGACGATGCAGGTCTTGTGGGGGTAGCGGGCCGCCAGATTCCGCAGGATGGTGCGCTCGGTGGCCACATCCAGGGCGCTGGTGGCCTCGTCCAGCAGCAGCACCGGGGCGTCCCGCAGCAGGGCCCGGGCAATGGCGATGCGCTGGGCCTGCCCCTCGGACAGGCCGTGGCCGTGCTCCCCCACGGAGGCGTCCAGCCCGCCGTCCATGGCGGAGACGAAGTCCCAGGCGCAGGCGGCCTCCAGCGCCGCCCGCAGCTGGGCGGCGGAGGCGTCGGGCTTCACCATCCGCAGATTGTCGGCGATGGTGCCGGAGAGAAGGGTGTTGCCCTGGGGCACATAGGAGAAATAGCGGCGGAGTCCGGCGTTCACCTCCACCTGCCGCCCGTCGGCGGCCTGGAGGTAAGCACGGCCCTCCGCCGGGCGGATCAGGCCCAGCAGCAGGCGGATCATGGTGGTCTTGCCGCCGCCGGAGGGACCCACCAGAGCCACGGTCTCCCCGGGAGCGGCCCGGAAATCGGCATGGGTCAGCACCGGCTGATGGGGAACATAGGCGTAGCCCGCGTCCTCCACGGCCACGGTGAAGCCCTGGGAGGCCAGGCTGTCCAGCCCGTCGTCCGGCAGCACCGGCTCCGGCTCCAGGGCGTACAGGTCCCGGATACGGCGGGCGGACACCGACGCGCTGAGGAACGACGGCACCGTCCGCACCAGAGCGTTGAAGGCGGAGCTGAGCTTGGCCCCCTGGGACAGGAACAGCGTCATGGTGCCGTATAGAATTTTGCCGGACCACAGCAGATACAGGCAGTAGCCGAAGGCCGCCATCTGGACGGCGGAGCCCAGAAGAGACAGGAGAATCTCCGTGCGGATGCTGAACAGATTATAATCCAGGCTGGCCCGGCGGAACTCCTCCTGCCGGCGGCGGAAGCCCCGGCCATAGCGGCCGGTGATGCCGAAGCCCTTGATGGCATCCAGATTGTGCAGCGTCTCCGTCTCGTAGGACATCAGGCGGCTGCCCACCTGGCGGACCTCCTGCTGGTGGGTGCGCATGCCCCGGATCAGGCGGCGGGACGTCAGCAGCAGGAAGGGGGCGCTGGCCAGGGCCAACAGGGCCATGACCCAGTCATAGTGCAGGATCACCGCCAGGGTGGCGGCGAAGGTGTACGCCGTGACGATCAGGTCCGGCAGCCAGCGGATGGCGCTGGAGGATACGGAGCCCACGTCGGTGGACAGGCGGCTGAGCAGGTCGCCGCTGGCAAACGCGTTCAGGGACCGCCAGTCGGCCCCCAGCAGGCGGTCGAACACCTGGGCCTGGATATCGTTGTTCACCCGCAGGGATATCTTCGTGGATATGCGGGAGGTGACGCTGCTGAGCAGCAGCCCCACCAGGGCCGAGGCCACCATCACGGTGACGATGAACCACAGGTGGTCGCTGTCGTAGCCGGTGATGATGTCGATGGAGTATTTGCTGGCCACGGCGGACACCAGGCCCAGGGTGGAGCTGGCCACGCCCAGGATGGTATAGAACCACACCGCCCGCCGGTAGCGCTTGGTATAGCCCCAGATCCACTTCCAGTCGGCCCAGATCTCGGAAAACGTGCCGTCCCGCCAGCTGCTGACCAGGGTCCCCAGAGACTCCGAGCCCATGGGCTGCCGATTGTCCTCCTGCCGCATATCCCGCACCTCCTATGAAAAAACTCAACACTTTATTATAGCATTGTCCGCCGGAGAAGTCAAACCAAGCGTCAGATTGGGCGAATTTGACGGGACATGAGCGGCATAATAGATGGATAAACGACACCGTGTCGCCAAACGGAAAATCGTGCTTGCACATTGGACGAAAATGTGGTAAAATGACAAAAAAGCGAGGGAGGCGACGCCATATGAAGCGAGGAACCGGGAAGAAAATCGGGAAAATCGTCCTGCTGGCGGTGCTGCTGGCCATGGTGGGCGTGATCGTGTACGCCGTCATGGTCTGTCCGGTGAATCCCACCCGGATGAAACCGGCGAAAAGCTATGAGCAGCTGCGGGACACGGTGGAAAAGAAAACGGATATCCGGGTCCCCGGGGAAAACCTGCTGCCGTGGACGGTGACGGAGCGTCAGCTCCGGATGGACAGTCCCTCCCGGCTGGCCAAGGTCAGCGGCTTTGCCATATCCGGCACCATGGAGCGCGGCGGCGTTACCTTCAACGCAGAGGTCTCCGTGGGAGTCACCGGCGTCGTGGGCGATCTGCCGCCCTGCTGGGACAGCTATCGCTATGTGCCCATTTACCTGTTCCAGGACCGGGGGTTTTACATGACCCAGCTTTACATAGACGGGAATGAATACATCATCCAGGTGATGTATCCGGAGAGCACGACCCTGTCGGAGGAGGACGCGGCGTATGTGGAGGACGCGCTGCGGACGGCGTGCCACACGGTGGTGGATCTGTATCAGTAACGGGAAAGGAGACGTGCCATGAAGCGAGGAACCGGGAAGAAAATCCTTTTGCTGACGGTACTGCTGGCCATTGTGGGCGGCATCGTGTATACCGTGCTGACCTGGCCGATATATCCCCAACCCCGGAAAAACGTGGATAGCTACGCGCAGCTGCGGCAGGATATGGAAAAGACGGGTGTGCTGGTCCCTCCGGAGAACGTCCTGCCATGGGTGGAAACATTCTACAGTCAAGAGCTGGATGGCCGGGACCGGCTGAGTAAGCCCAGTGCTTTTCTGATGTCGGGGACCGTGGAATACGGCGGTGCGTCATACTGGACGGAGCTCTACGGGTCTCGGGAATGGAACTACGACCGGCGCATGGAGGTCCCGCTGCGGGAGAATTATCGGATGACGCCCATTTACCGGGACGCATCGGACAATTCGATGCTGTATTTCTTGAGCATTGACGGCCATATATACACCGTCCAGGTGTACGCCGACGGGAAGATGCCCCAGGATGCCGTGGACTATTTCGACGGTCTCCTGCTGGAGGCGTGCCACACGGTGGTGGATCTGTATCAGTAACAGCCAATAAGAGAAAATGCGCCCCGGCCGGGGCGCATTTTTTCACAAGTGTTGCATATAGCACAGATTTTTTGCCATAAAAAGGATATAATATAATCGAGATTTTAGGGGAAAGAAGGTATCCTTATGTTCTGCACGAGAAAGGTCAATGACGATTATACCTGGGTGGGGGCCGACGGACGCCGTCTGGCTATGTTCGAGGGGGTCTATGACGTGCCCCGGGGCGTATCCTTCAACAGCTATCTGCTGACCGACGGGAAAACGGTGCTGTTTGACACCGCCGATGCCTCCGTGTGCCGGGTATTTCTGGAAAACGTGGCCCACGGGCTCAATGGCCGGGCCCTGGATTACCTGGTGGTGCAGCACATGGAGCCGGACCACGCCGCCGATATCCGGGACCTGCTGGTGCGGCACCCGGAGACCACCGTGGTGTGCTCCGCCGCCGCCAAGAATATGCTGGCCCAGTTCTTCGGCCCCGGGTACGAGGGGCGCATCAGCGTGGTGAAGGAGGGGGACACCCTCTGCACCGGGCGGCACACCCTGCACTTTGTGGCCGCGCCTATGGTCCACTGGCCGGAGGTGCTGATGACCTATGACGAGACGGACAAGCTGCTGCTGACGGCGGACGCCTTCGGCACCTTCGGCGCCCTGAACGGTGCGCTGTTCGCCGACGAGGTGGACTTCCACCGGGACTATCTGGACGAGGCCCGGCGGTATTACACCAATATTGTGGGCAAGTACGGCGCACAGGTCCAGGCGGTGCTGAAAAAGGCCGGGGGACTGGACATTCAGATGCTGCTGCCCCTGCACGGCTTCGTGTGGCGGCAGGACCTGGGGTACATTCTGGGCAAATACGACCTGTGGAGCCGGTATGAGCCGGAGGAGCGGGGCGTGGTCATCGCCTATGCGTCGGTGTACGGCGGGACGGAGAACGCCGCCAACATCCTGGCCTGCCGTCTGCGGGAGCAGGGGGTGCAGGTGGCCATGTACGACACCTCCGTTACCCCGGCGTCCTACATTCTGGCGGCGGCGTTCCGGTTCAGCCATGTGGTGCTGGCCGCCCCCACCTATAATGCCGGTGTGTTCGTCACCATGGAGAACCTGCTGCACGATCTGACTGCCCATACGCTGAAGAACCGCCGGGTGGCGTATATCGAGAACGGGTCCTGGGCTCCCACCAGTGCCCGGGGCATGCAGAAGCTCCTGGAGCCTCTGAAATGGGAGCAGGCCGCAGATACCGTGACCCTGCGTTCCGCCCTGCGCCAGGGCCAGCAGGAGGAGCTGGAGCGCATGGCCATGCAGCTGGCGGACAGTGTAAACGCATAGTATATCGCAGAAAGATATCGTATTATGTAAAAATCGCGGGCCTTGGCCCGCGATTTTTTCGTCATGAGATCCTTTCCAGGCGCTCTTGGCGGTCCATATCCCGCAGGACGCCCAGCACCAGCGGCACCGTCAGGGCGAAGGCGCACACGTCGGACACCGACTGGGCCAGCTGTACCCCCAGCTCTCCCAGCACATGGGGCAGGATCAGCACTGCCGGAATGAAGAACAGCCCCTGCCGGGCCGCCGCCAGCAGCGACGCCTGCCACACCTTGTTGATGGTCTGGGTCAGCATGCTGGAGATGACGATGACCCCGCACAGAGGGAACACCGCGCACTGACAGCGCAGAGCCCGGGCCCCGAAGGCGATAACCTCCGGGTCGTTGCGGAACACCGCCACGATTTGGGGCGCGAAGATCATCCCCAGCACCGACGCCGCAGCCAGAAACACCGTGGCCCACTTGACGCAAAAGTGGAAGGCGTCCTTCACCCGGCCATACAGCCCCGCGCCGTAGTTGAAGCCGCACACCGGCTGAAATCCCTGGCCGAAGCCGATCAGCGCCGACTGGGCCAGCTGCATGGCACGGGTCACCACGCTCATGGCGGCAATGGCCGCGTCGCCGTACAGGCCCGCGCTGCGGTTGAGGCAGATGGTGGCGATGCTGGCCAGCCCCTGGCGGCACAGGGACGGCACGCCGCCCTTGCAGATCTCCACCAGCAGGTCCCGGCGGATGCACACGTTCCGCAGGCGGATGCGCAGGTTGCCGCCCCGGGAGCAGCCCAGAAGCAGCATGCAGAACGATGCCAGCTGGCTGAGAATGGTGGCCAGGGCCGCCCCGGCCACGCCCATATCCAATACGAAGATCAGCAGCGGATCCAGCCCCACGTTCAGCACCGCTCCGGCAGCGATGCCCACCATGCCGTAGGCGGCGCTGCCCTGAAAGCGCAGCTGGTTATTCAGCACGAAGGATGCCGTCATATACGGGGCCCCCAGCAGGATGATCCGCAGATAGCTGCGGGCATAGGGCAGGATGGTATCCGTGGAGCCCAGCAGCCGGGCCAGAGGCGTGAGAAAGATCTGGCCCAGCGCCAGAATGACGCACCCCGCCAGAAACGCCAGGGTCACGCCGGTGGCGGCCATTTTCCCGGCGTCGCCGGATTCATGGCGGCCCAGCTGGCGGGAGATGTAGTTGCCGGACCCGTGGCCGAAGAAAAAGCCCACCGCCTGGATCACCGCCATCAGGGAGAACACCACCCCCACCGCGCCGGTGGCGCTGTTGCTGTGGAGCTGGCCCACGAAATAGGTATCCACCATGTTATAGCAGGCCGTCACCATCATGCTGATGATGGTGGGCGCCGCCATTTTGCACACCAGATGGCCCACCGGCTGGCCGGTGAGCTCCTGAAATTTTGCTTCCTGCTTGTCGTTCACGTGATTCCTCTCCGGTCATGATAATGGGCAGGGCAAGCCCCGGCGCAGCTGCGCCGGGGCTTGGGGACTGCTTGAAATTCCGATCACTCCACCACGGGCAGGGACTTCACCACAGCGGCGCAGCGGGGGCACAGGGTATCGTGACCCTCCACGGTGCCCACGCTGGAGAGCACCTTCCAGCAGCGGGCGCACTTGACGCCCCGGGCGGGAGCCACGGTGACGGTCAGCTCGTTGCCCACGGTGACCCGTACCTGGGACACGATCAGCAGATCCGCCAGGGTATCCGCGTCCATGTCCGCCAGGAAGGCGTCCTCGGCGGGAACGGTGACATTCACCTCCGCCTCCAGGCTCTTGCCGATGGTCTTGTCGGCCCGGGCCTGCTCCAGCGCACCGTTGACGGCGGTGCGGACGGCGGCGATCCTTGCCCAGCGGTCCATGGCGTCCTCCGGCAGGGCATAGCCCTCATAGGGCTGCACCATGCAGTTGAACAGGACGCTGCGGCTGTCGTCGGCACTGCGGTGGGGCATAGCCAGCCAGATCTCCTCGCAGGTGAAGGCCAGGATGGGGGCAAACATCCGGGTCATGGCGTCCAGGATCAGGAACAGGGCGGTCTGGGCGCTGCGGCGGCTGGCGCTGTGCTCACCGTCGCAGTACAGGCGGTCCTTGATGATGTCGAAATAGAAGGAGCTCAGGTCCACCACGCAGAAATCGTTGATGGCGTGGGACACGGCGTGGAACTCGTAGGCATCGTAGCTGTCGAACACCCGGCGGATCAGGCTGTTGAGCCGGGTAACGGCCCAGCGGTCCAGCTCCTGCATCCGGGCGGGGGCCACCAGCTCCGTCTCCGGATCGAAGCCCGTCAGGTTATCCAGGCAGAACTTGGCCGTGTTGCGGAACTTCAGATAGTTCTGGGACAGCTGCTTGAAGATGTCGTCAGAGCAGCGGACGTCCACGTGATAGTCGGAGGAGCCGGCCCACAGGCGCAGCAGGTCCGCGCCGTACTTGTTGAAGATCTCGGCGGGGTCCATGCCGTTGCCCAGGGACTTGTGCATGGCGCGGCCCTGACCGTCCACGGTCCAGCCGTGGGTCAGGCACTCCTTGAAGGGGGCCCCCCGCTCCAGCGCGCCCACGGCCACCAGCAGGGAGCTCTGGAACCAGCCGCGATACTGGTCCAGCCCCTCGATATACATGGTGGCGGGCCAGAAGCCCTGGGTGCGCTCCATAGAGGCATAGTGGGTGGAGCCGGAATCGAACCAGCCGTCCAGGGTGTCGCTCTCCTTCTCGAAGCCTGCGGCCTTGCCGCAGTGGGGGCAGGTGAAGCCCTCCGGCAGCATGTCCTCCGCCTCCATCTCGAACCAGGCGTTGGAGCCCTTCTTTTCAAAGAGGCCCGCGATGGCGTCGATGGTCTCGTCGGTGCAGATGGGCTTGCCGCAGTCCTTGCAGTAGAACACCGGGATAGGCAGGCCCCAGCGGCGCTGGCGGCTGATGCACCAGTCGGTGCGCTCCAGGACCATGGAGCGCAGGCGGTCCTTGCCCCAGGAGGGCACCCAGCGCACGTCCTCGCAGGCGGCGATGGCGTCATCCTTGAAGGACTCCACGGAGCAGAACCACTGGGGAGTGGCACGGAAGATGATGGGCTTCTTGCAGCGCCAGCAGTGGGGATAGCTGTGGACGATCTCCTGGCTGGCAAACAGGGACCCGGCCTCCTTCATATCCTGGAGGATCACGGGGTTGGATTCCTCGGTCTTCATGCCGGCGTACTTGCCGGCATAGTCGGTGTGGCGGCCCTGGTCGTCCACGGGCACCACCATGTCCATGCCGTAGCGCAGGCAGGTCTGATAGTCGTCGGCGCCGAAGCCGGGGGCGGTGTGGACGCAGCCGGTACCGGAGTCCATGGTGACATAGTCCGCCAGCACCAGGCGGCTGGTCTTGGGCAGGAAGGGATGGCTGGCCAGCATGTTCTCGAAGAAGGCACCGGGGTGGGTCTCCACGATCTCATAGCGGTCGAAGCCGCCGATGCCCATGACCTTCTCCGTCAGGGCCTCCGCCATGATATACAGCTCGTCGCGGCCCTCCGGCTTGACGACGGCGTAGCTCTCCGCCGGGTTCAGGGCAATGGCCAGGTTGCCGGGCAGGGTCCAGATGGTGGTGGTCCAGATGACGAAGCTGAGCTTGCTCTTGTCCAGGTGGGGGAGCTTGCCCAGGTCGTCGTGCATGGGGAACTTCACATACACCGTGGTGCAGGGGTCGTCCTGATACTCGATCTCTGCCTCGGCCAGGGCGGTCTCGTCGTGGGGGCACCAGTACACGGGCTTGAGGCCCTTGTAGATGTGGCCATTTTGATACATCTTGCCGAACACACGCACCTCGTCGGCCTCGAAGCCCTTGTTCATGGTCTTGTAGGGGTGCTCCCAGTCGCCCATGACGCCCATGCGCTTGAAGCCGGCCATCTGGCGGTCGATGTATTTCTGCGCATAGTCATGGCACGCGCTGCGGAAGTCGGCGACGCTCATGGCCTTGTGGTTGAGCTTCTGCTCCTTGATGATGGCACTCTCGATGGGCATGCCGTGGTTGTCCCAGCCGGGGATGTAGGGCGTGTAGTAGCCGCGCATGGCGTAGGAGCGGACGATGAAGTCCTTGAGCGCCTTGTTGAGCGCGTGGCCCATGTGGATGTCGCCGTTGGAGAACGGAGGGCCGTCGTGCAGGCTGAAGCGCGGCTTGCCGTCGTTCTTTTTGAGCATTTCGTGGTACAGGTCCATGTCGTACCAGCGCTGGAGCATCTCGGGCTCCCGCTTGGCAAGGCCGGCGCGCATGGGAAAGTCTGTTTTCGGCAGATTGATCGTGGCGTTGAAATCGTTCTTGGACATGGTTCTATCTTTCTCCTCTCAGAGTTGTATTTCCATCAAAAATTGCGCAGGGCGGTACGGCACCGGCCGTCCCGCCCTGGTTGATTGCATGTTCACTCAGCTGTTATGCAGGAAGTGATAAAGCTGCGTGGCGTCATCTGCTGCGCTGTCGGCCGCGGTATCGTCGGTCTCCACCGGCTGCGCCTCCACAGGGGCGGCGGACACGGGGATGGCTTCCGCGGGCTGCTCGGCGGCCGGAATCTCGGCCTGCGGCATCGTAGCGGCGGCCTCGGATTCGATGACCCGCTCCTGAAGCGCCTT
>OLGL01000202.1_pt1 | contig 77204 bp, 110 predicted proteins | sample 1605041 | NCBI WGS metagenome assembly OLGL01 (sample SAMEA3888905, study PRJEB22519) | human gut metagenome | biome: human gut; feature: human-associated habitat; material: faeces | place: Denmark | collected 2010 | reverse complement strand
CCCACTCCAGGCCGCTTTGAGTCGGGATAGCAAAATCGCTGGGGTAGCCGCTGGTCGGCTTGCCCACCAGGACCCCGTTGGCGCTGTCGCTGAACTGGTTGGGATTCTTGATGACGTTCAGGCCGCTGCTGGTGTAATAACACCCGTCCATCCAGTCATACACGTTGTCCCACCAGCCCTCGATGTTCCGGTACTGTGTGAAACCGTAAGTATCCCGATTGGCCGCCGTAGTACCGGTGTGGTACTTCATAGCGTCCGTACGCCCGTTGTTCTCCTTGGAGTTGCTGGCCGAGCAGCCCCGGCCGATCCGCTCGCCGTTCCAATCCGCGAACTCCACCAGAAACAGCATGTTTACATACCACATCTGGGCAAAGTCCAGCTGCCAGATGTTGGCCCCCAGGTTGTGGATCTGGGTTCGTGCCGTGCTCCGGGTGATGCTCACCTGCTGGGCCTTGTTGGTCTCCGACTTGTAGGTGCCATTTGCGCAGTGATACCGGGCGATGTAGGAGAAGTCCAGCTCTCCAAGGCCGTCCCCACGGTCCATATTCACCGGGTCAACATGGAACCCTTCCACAGGGCCGTCTGCGATCTGAAGCTTCAGCTTCTTACCGCTCTTGGTCCACTTGTACCAATACTTGGGCTCCTTGACCATCACGCCGCCGGTGCGGGTCTCCTTGACCATGCCGCTCCAGGGGTACAGATTGTCAAAGGGCGAGGAGCCGGAGCCATTGTTCACCGCCGGGTTGGGGTCCCCAAAGCCCGCCGCTCCGTCGGTGCGCTTACCCTTGGTGGGGCCGCTGCTGGTCCAGTCCCATTCCACGCCGTAGATGGTCACGAACTGGGCATTGACTGCTACCTGCTTATCGGCCCCAGCCAGATAGTTGGCTCCCTCGGCCACCTTGACGGTGATGGTGGCGGTGCCTGTGGTGTCCTTTACGCTGTTCACCGTCACTTCTCCCGTGACCTGGTTGATGCTGCTCACGGTAGCCACGCTCTGATTGTTGGAGGTGGCGGAGATCACGCCATCCCCTTTCCGGGTCACCGTGAATTTGGCGCTTCGGGCGCTGGTGTTCAGGGTCACAGCCGCGGGGCTTACCGTCACCACCTGGTCGCCCTTGGCGATGGACCAGGTCGCGGTCTTGCCGCCCACTTCGCCGTCCCACCACTGGTGGTTGGAGTCCGGCGTAAAGGTGGCGGTATATCCCGTCCCGGCGTTGATTTGGGGCTCCACCGAAACGGTCATCTTATTGCTGTCATAGTTGCTGTCCCAGGACGGGGTCTTGGGGTTGCCGTCGTACTTCGGCACACTGCTCTGCTTGGGCACCGCCGCCAGGCTGGCCCGGCCAATGGTCCAGTTTACCGTCTTCTTCCCGGTGGTGCCGTCCGACCACATGCCTTTCAGCAGGGTAAAGGTGGCGGTATGGGTGCCCGCGTTGGTCTGGGGCGTCACCGATACCGAGGAATTCTCCTGGTCAAAGTTGTCCCACTCCGGCGTCTGCGGCGCGCCCGTATAAACGGGAGAGCCCTTCTGCACCGGGATGGGTACAATAACGCTGGTGATGGTCCAGATGACCTCCTTGGCCCCGGTGGAGCCGTCCCACCACTTGTAGTTGGGCGTGGGGGTAAAGGTGGCGGTATAGTCCTTGGCCTCTGTGCCGAACCGCTCTCCGCCGATGGTCAGCTTGCTGGTGTCATAGTTGTCCCAGGTGGGGGACTGGGGCTTTCCATTGGCCGCCAGCACATTGCTCTGCTTCGGCGGCGAAGCGATGACCGCCCGGTCGATGACCCAGCTTACGGTCGCCTCATTCTGCCCTCCGGGGAATACATAGCCATAGTTCAGAACGAACTTGGCGGAATAGGTGCCCGCGTTGACGCCATTGGTTTCTCCGGAAATGGTCATCTTTCCGGTGTCATATCCGGTCCACGCCGGCGTCTTGGTCTCTCCGTCATAGGTCGGAGCTCCATTTTGAACCGGGACGGCCACCTCGATGGGGTTCACCGTCACCGTAAGGCTTGCGGTCTTGGTCACGCCCTCGTAGGCGTACTGGATCTGCACTGCCTGCTGCCCCAGTGCGGAGAACTCGTCCGGGGAGTGGGTGTATCCGGAGACTTCCTCCGTGGATTCGTCCGAATAAGTGGCTGTGACCACCATTCCGGCCGGATCAAAGCTCTCCAGATACCGGTATGTCATCTTTGTCGGGTTTGCCGTGATGGCGATGGACACCAGCACCTTCTTCACCGTCACGGGTACGCTGGCCGTCTTGGTGATCCGCCCCTCCGTGTAAGTAACGGTCACCTCCGTGACCCCATCCGTCAAAACCTGAGGCGAAATGGTGTAGCCGGTCACATCCGAAGTAAGACCATACCCATAGCCCGCCGTGACCACCATGCCGGTCGGGTCAAAGGACTCCCCGGACTTATAGATTGTCTTGTTGGGCTGCTTGGTAATTGTCAGGGTCTCCAGCTTCAGAGCGCCGCCGCCACCGTTGCCGCCGGTCATGTTGAAAACCTTGCCGACGTTAGCGTTACTCATTGCTCTGCTCGACCTCCAGTCGCAAAATAGAAATCGTCAGGTTCTCCGTGGGGGTGACCTCGCACCGGAACGTGACCTGACCGTCCGTTGTAATGTTATCGGCTTTTACGCCGGTCTCGCTTGCCGCCATAAAGCAGTCTGCGTCGGCGCATACAATGTACCAGTATTTGCCGTCAGCCAGGAGGAACTCGTCCTGCACGGTTTGAGCTCTGCCGCTCCACTTCTCGGCCGGCAGAGTGACGGTGATGCCGGCATGCTGCGCACTTTCCAGCAGAGGGATCATCGAGTCCAATAGTTCGTTGATGCGGATCAGGGTGTCCTGTTTCCCCCGCTCTGCCAGTGCCCGTAACTGCTCTATGGTGGTGAGTTGTTTCTCTGCCATATGAGAGCTCCTTTCGGGAAATATAAAAAAGGGGGACGGGAATCTGTGCCCCCATCCCCCTTAACGGAGCCGTTTAAGGCTCCTCTTCAGTGGCGCCGAAGACCTCATCCAGCATGGACTGCACCTCGGTGTTCTCAGCCACAGCCATGTCGTCCAGCTTCTTCTTGTCCTCCTTGGACATCAGGCCGTCTTTCTCGGCAGTGGCCTTCTCATAGGTGGTGTCCTGGGCGGGGATGCCCAGCTTGGTGATATCCTCCTTGGTCACGTCGCCGCCCATCACCACATGGCCATTGGCGTCGCTGCCCACCTTCTTGAATCCGGCCTCCACGGCGGAGCCGGCGGGGTGGGTGTAGACCACGGTCTCCTGGCCGTTAATCTTGATGTTGCCGTTGACGTCGGACTTCTCCACCTTGGTCGCGCCCTGGGCGATGCCGGCCATAGCGGCGGTGATCTTGCCCTCGATGGCGGCCATCACGGTGGCGTAGTCGTCCTCCTCGCCGCCGATACCGGCCGCGATCTCATTGAGCTTGGCGATGGCGGTATTCATGGCGGCAGCGTCATCGGGATGGTCCTGAATCCACCGGGCAATCTCAGTCAGGGTATCCAGGGACTCCTGGGCGCCTTCGGGGATCAGCTGCTTGGTCAGCTCCTCATTGGCAATGGTGCGGGCACTTTTGCCGGTGTCGGTGCCAATCAGGACGTCCACATCCGCCTTGGCGGCCTTGGCGGCCAGAACGGCAGTCAGGGCAGAGTCCAGGTCGGCTTCAGACACCTGGGCCTTGTAGGCCAGGGCAGCCAGACCCTTGACAGGCACATCGATACCATTCACCGCCAGAGTGCCGTTGGTGGCGCCGGTGGCGATCAGGATATCAACGATCTTGTCAACGATTTTCAGAGCGGTGCCGTTGACCTTGACGCCCTCCAGGACGTTGGCCTGGCCGCCCGCGCCTTCCAGCGTGTCCACTCGGTCGGACAGGGTTGTCACCTTGGAGTCGACCTTATCGATCTCGCCCTTGGTGCGCTGGGCCAGCATCTTCAGCTGGTCAAGAGTAGTGTGCTTAGACATAGATATGTCCTCCTTAAATGTATTTGTTTACGGCTCGTCGCCGAAAACATCGTCAAGAACGTCCTCCACCTCTTCGTCGGTGGCCGTATTCCCCGGATGCTCCGGGTCGTCCGGGGGCGTCCAGTCGGATGCGAACGCGTCGTCCAGGGCCGCGTCCACTTCTTCGTCCGTAGCCGTGTTCTCCCGGATGACTTCCAGAATCTGAGCCCGTATGTCTCCTCCGGAATGGGAGGGCGGAACCAGCTGGGCCGCATCGACGGCATACATGATGCGGCTGGTCAGGCACCATACGGTAGCTTTTTGCTCCGCGCCCTTGACGCCGGACACGCCGATGTGAAGACTGACCCCCGCCTGCTTCAAACACTCGGCGGGGATGATGCATCGGTCGTCCGTCAGCTTCACGGACAGCTCCACGCTGCCGGCCTTGAAAATGGCCGTTTTTGTGTAGCCATCCCAGCTTTTATCAAAGAGGAACTCCACGATGTAGAGGGTTTCAGCGTTCTGCACCAGACTCTCATCCTTGAGCATATGGGCATAGGTTTCTTTGACTGCGATTTCCACGGGCCGCACCTCCTTACTGAATAGCCCCGTTGCCGGACAGCTCGAACCGGATGAGATGAACCGTCAAATCCATCGCCGGGTCGGTGTCGCAGGTAAACACGAGAAAGCCGGAGGCGGTGATGTCCTTCGGCTGTACGTTGCAGTCGATAAACTCCTCCTTGCAGGCCTCCTCCGCGCTGAGAAAATACTTGTGGGTCGCCAGGGCCAAAAGCCGGCTGTCGGCGACGGTGACGCTCCCGTCCTTCCACCCGTTCTTGGGGATGACCAGGTCAAAGGAGATGCCCAGCACATCCCCCGCGCCCGTTCCATTCAGACCGTTGTAGACCGAGATGTTGTACGAGGACCCGTCTGTCAGATGCACGGTGTAAACGTCTGTGCTGCCGGGGGAGTGGTCGCCCTCGGTCAGCTGGATGTCGTCGATGCCCACGCCAATGGGCCCCCGCAGCTCACAGCTGATTTTTGTGTCGTAGTATGCGCCAGTTTCCGCGTCCCAGATCCACCAGGTTCCATTTTGAGGCTTGGGTGGTTTCCCACTGTACTGTTCTGCCTTGGAAGCGCTCTTCGCGGCGTTTCCGGCGCTCTCTTCGGCCCCGGTCTTGGCCTGTTCCGCGGCCAGTTTGGCATTTTCGGCATCCTCTTTGGCCTGCGCGGCGGAGAGGGCGTCGTCCTCGGCGCTCTCTTTGGCGGCTTGAGCCTTGCCGCTTGCGGCCTCCGCGGCATCCTTGGCCCCCAGCGCGGCGGTTTCCGACTCCTTGGCGTTGGTCTCGCTGAGCTTGGCGGCCTCCTTTGCCTTCTCCGCGGCCTCCTTGGCGGCTTGAGCAACCTTCGCATCTTTCGCTGCCTGACCGCCCAGAGCTTCTACCTCATTTTTGACATTCTTGGCCCGCTCCTCAGCGGCTTTTGCCTCGGACGCGCTCAGAGCGGCGGCATTTCTGGATTCTTCCGCCTCCCGGGCCTTCTGGATCGCCGCCTTCTCGGAATCAGCCGCATTGGTCTCCGACTCCTTGGCGCGGCTTGCCGCATCGATGGCGTTGTCAGAATACTGTCCCGCCTGGGTCTCGGAGGCCTTGGCCCGTTCCTCGGACGTTTGGGCGTCTTTGGCGGAGTCCTTGGCCTCCTCCGCCTTTTGGGCAGCGGCGGCGGCCTCACTCTTGGCTTTCTCGGCGGAGGCGGCGGCAGAGTCCTTGGCCGTGGCCGCAAACTCCATCGCGCTGGAGGACTCCTTGTTCATAGCGGCCAGGGCGTCGTGGATGGACCCGCGCACCTCCTCGCCATATATAGCCTCCAGTATTTTCTTTAGATAACTGCTGATGTCGGCCAAATTAACTCACCCCTTCCTAATCCTCCAGCATCCAGTCGATCGCCAGAATCTCTTCCCCCGACAAATTTCCAACGGCGTCGTCATACTTCGCCATCATCAGCTCCACCTCATGCTCCATTTCATTGAACGGGGCCAGCTCGTCGCAGAACTGCTGAAAGTTGGGGGAATCCATTTTGAGCGTATAGGTCGGCGCGCCCCGCTCATCCTTTCCCTTCTCGCCGTACTTTTCGATCAGGCTTAAGCGAATCGCCTCGAACTCCACGATGGAATTGGAGAGAAAGCGGTAATTCCGGGCTGCCACATATCCGATCTTGTCCCGCCGGGCAAGCAGGGGCTTGAGCGACTTCAGATATACGAGCACTTCGGAATTTTTCAATTTTTTCTTCATAACGGCATTATTCTCCTGTTCCAAAATCCAGACCTTGGACGGTCGCGCCGCTGAAATCCACATGCCCCTCAAAGTAAACGACACCGCCGCTGCTCCGGTTGCCAATCGTGATATAGCCGCCGCAGGGGCTGTAAATGTCGATGTAGGGGGCGTCCCCCTCGTAATACTCGATGGCCAGCATGTGGTATCGGCTGTTCCCATAGGGGCCGTAGAGGTTGAAGCTCCCAAAGTCGCTCCCGGCGATGACGTTGAATTCCTCGCCGTAGAACTCTCCGCCTTCAATGACCGGGGAACGGATCGTGGTCTGGTCAATATAGGTGCTCTTGATGTAGCCGGGCATCTCAATGGAGTCTGCCAGCTTGTACGCCCGGTCGGCCCGGGAGTACGCGTCGTCGGCGTAGTCATAGGCCTCGTCCGCCAGATTGTAGGCGTCGTTGGCCATGGAATAGGCCGGATTGGAATTGATGTTCTGGTTGCTTACCTGGGCCCAGTTGATGCTGCTCCCGGCGCCCATGGTCACGCTGCCGTTGATGGTGACAAGGCCGTTGGAGCTCACGGCGAACGTCACCGCTCCCGTACTCTTGTTGCTCACGGTCAGGCCGTAGAGGTCCAGATAATCCGCCTTGAACTTGTCACCCGTCAGCATGCTGTTTCCATAGGGGTCCAGAAAATCCTCCGCCTGTACCACACCTCCGAAGGAGCCCTTGGCGGCTACCAGCGTTCCGGCAAAGGTGCCCCGCCGTGCAGTCAGATTCCCCTGCTCATCCACGATAAAATTCCCGCCGATATTGATGGAGCCTTTCTTCATGGTCAGCGTGCCCGTTTTCATATCCAGGGAAAAGTTCCCGCTGACGTCCTTGAGCACGCCTGCCCGGATCACATCGGCATTGAGCACGCCCGTATTGACATAGTCGGCCACGATGGACCCGTCCATGGTCATGGCCAGCCCAAAGGTCTTGCCTCCATCATTGGAGTACCCCAGGCCGTTCATGTTCCACTTCCACAGTTTGTCCGCCTTGGTATAGTCCCGCACGTTGGAGATATAGAGCGTATCCGAGCCATACTCGTCCCGGGTGATGGTGATGTAGCCCGTGGTGGCCATGTTGATGATCTCCGTGGCGTTTTCCTTGGCCTCCTTAAGAATGGAATGTGCCTTGGGAAGCCCCTCGATCTTCTCCAGCACCGAGGCGTTGGCCTGATTGTTCACGCTGGTCAGGCTGACCTGTACCGAATCCCCCATTTTGAACTGGGTGTTCTCCGGGTGATCCAATGGGATCTCCAGCTTGGTTACCGGGAACATCCGGTCCAGGCCGTGGGGGCGGGAGATGACCCGGATTTCGTCCAGCAGCTTGACCGCCTCTGTGTTTACGTCCAGATAGTGCAGATCCAGCGCGCTCAGCTCCAGCTCCAGGTTGTCGAACTGGAGGTCTGCCAGATACTCCCTGGCCTTTTCCAGAAGCGCCTCCGGGTCGCTCACGTCGTCCCAGCTGACTGTCTTGGCGATCCAGCCGTAGTGCTTCACCGCCTCGTCCGACTGGACATAGAGGCTGCCGCCGTTCACGCTCTCCACCGTCAGGTAGGCGTCCAGCGCCTCGATGGGGCTGTCATCCAGCCGGCTGCCCAGCGGGATAATGGCGGTGGCATACTCCGTGGAATCCCAGTTGCGGGTGAAGTCGATGAGATTGGACCCGAACTGGATGACCTGGCTGCAAGTGTCGGGGTACTCCTTCAAGTAATCCAGATACCGCACCCCATCCGCCTTCCGGACCCGGAGATGGCCTCCGTAGGTTTTCACCAGAGCGTTGAGCAGCTCCATCGTCTTCTCGTAATTGGTGTAGTAGGTGGGGAAGTTCTCGTCCACCACCGTCACCGCGCCGATGGCGAATTGCCGGTTGGCGCCGACTTTGGAGTTGTGAACGGCAATCAGCTGCTCCAGATACTCCCGGATCGATTTTCCGGCATACTCCGCCGGAGGCTGAACGGAATCATTGAAAAACGCCAGTTCTCCCTCGCAGTAGAGCACCCGGTTATTCCAGAAGTCCTTGCTCTCCGAGAGCGCCCGCCCCGCCCAAATCTCCTCTCCGTTTTTCTTCACGGAAATATCCGTGACCATGCGGACAATGGTGTCGTAGGCCTTGTTGGTGTAGGGGAGGGCCATCTCCAGCGACCCGGCCGCGCTGTCCTCCAGCGTCAGCTTGGGGTTGACCACCTTCATGTCATCCAACGAGAACACATCATTGTAGATGCACACGCCGTCCGCGTAAATGCTATACATCCCTCACAGCCTCCCCACTCTGAAATCCACCGAGACCGTACCTGTGCCGGTGTCGCACCACAGCTCCAATGTGGCTCCCTGGCCGCCGAAGAACACAAACTCCGGGAACTGGATGGTGCCGTCGGTGAGCAGCTTCGTCTCATCCAGCCCCAGCGTTGGGTTGACAAACCGGATGTGTACGCCCCTCTGGTCTGAGCTGGTCACAAAGAACTGCGGACACACCGGGGCCCGCCCAAAGAGCGCGGCCTCCAGCTGGATGGTTCTCTTTTCAGCAGTCACGGCGATGTCCTTGAACAGAGCCGGCCGGATCACGCCATTTTGAAAGTTGAAGGGGTCCCACAGCCAGTCGTCCGTAGAGGACAGAACCGACCACTTGTAGGGCCCCACGTCATAGTCGATGGTGATGCGCGACCAGTCCTTTTCCGACTTCCAGGCGTTGACCACGAACCGCCCCTCGTAAAAATACTCCGGGTCATCCTCCAAAATCGCCCGCAGCTTCTGGCCGTGCAGATAGTCCATGATGTCGGAATAGGCCATGTGCCAGGGCTTAAAGTCATTCATCACGATAAACTCAATGGAGCCCGTCCGGTTCTGATACACCGGATACCCGGTGAGAGACTGGGATAAATCGATCACCCCGTCCCCACCGGGTATTTCCAGCGTCGTCACCTTCTGGGCCGGAGGATTGAACACGGGGCGGGAGGCGGGAACCAGCCGCCAGTCGTCCCAGGTGTTTTTATCCCCAAAGGTAACCGAATGGTACAAGCTTAGTTCCCCCTTCCTCTGCGCGTGACCCTCTGCCCGAGGGCGTTGTCCATGGGTCCTGCCATCTCGCCCACCAGCGTGCCGGTATCCAGGACCACACGCATCCGTTCCATTCGCTCCGTCATTTCTGCCATTTCACTCCGAAGGGCGCGGAGCTCCTCCACAATGTCGCCGTTGTCCACGTTGACCACCGTTCCGCCGCTTCGGCCGGACTCAGCAAAGGCCAGGCTGGCCTGCCCGGCAAGGCCGATGGTCCGCTGGGGATAGAACAGGCTGTTCAGCTCGTCCGCCCCGCGCATTACGTCGGAGAGGTCGAGGACCGGCCGGATCGTAGGCTGAGCATCCATATCCCCGCTGAGCAGCTCGGCCGTGATGGACATGGCGTTGGAAAGGCCGTCTGCGGCGTACTCCGCCACATTCGCCCCCGCAGCGTAGGACTTCTTCGCGTAGTCTGCCAGTCCCGTCACAAAGCCAAGCCCCGTAAAGTTGCCCAGCTCCCGGAAGACCCGAGAGGGAGAGTTGATTTTCAGCGTACTCTTGACCGCCTCTATGCCGGCCAGCGCCATGCTGGTCAGTTCGTCGAGGAAGGCGGATTTCGATAGGGAGACGCCCTCCGCAAGACCGGCGGGGATCTGCTGTCCCGTCTCGGTCCATCCGGCTTCCTTCAGGATCTTCGTGGCCGCCTCGGTCATTTCCCGCATCTCGGCCTCGGTGTCCTTCTTGATCAAGCCCACGTTTTCCGCGAACTCCTGCCGGAGCGACGCCAGTTGATCGGCTGTGTCCTCTTCCAACTGGGACAATTCCTCCTGCCAAGTAATGCGGTACTCCTCCAGCTCCGCTTCCGCGTCGGCCCGCAGCTGAGCGATCTGCTCCTGGGTTTCCACGCGGAGGCCTTCCAGCTCCGAGGTGGCCTGCTCCCGGGCCTGAGCGTGCTTGACGGACCAAAGGGAGACGTACTTCTCCAGCTCGTCGTCGCTCATGGAGTTCAGCGCCCGGATCTCTTCGATGGCGGATGGCCCCATCTCCTGGAGTTCGGAAATCAGGTCCGCGTCAACCCCCCTGGCGGAAAGCTGGCCCAGAATATCCTGCCATTCGCCGAACTCCTGTACCTGCCCCTCCAGGTTCTTCATCAGGGTATCGCTGCTGACGGCCTCCTTCTTTGTAACTTCATCGAAAAGGCCGTAGGACTGGTAGAGACTGTTGGTGCGGGATTCCACCGCGTTCTGATACTGGTCGTTCAGCGACTGAATATCCCGTTCCAGCTGCTCATTGACAGAGCGAACCTTGTCGGCATACTCCTGCTCCAGCTGGATGCGCTTCTGGTTGGCGGACTCCTGAACGCTCTGGACGTCGGCGATATACTGCTTCTGGGCCTCATAGATCTCCTGCTCCAGTTGATAGACCTTCAGGTCCATCTCCTCGCGCTCTTTGCTGCCCGCCGCATACCGACTCTGAACACGCTTATAGGCGGCCAACTCGTCCGCCAGGCTCATTCGGCCGTAGTTCTTCTCCTTCTCGATCCAGTCCATGGAATTCTGATAGGACTCGTCCACAAGCTGGTTGCGAAGGGTATAGACCTCCCGGTCGATCTTCTTGCGTTCCTCGCTGCCCTCCATATACCGGGACTGCATCCGCTCATAGGCGGCCAGTTCCTCCTCGGTGCTCAGCCGGTTGTAGTATTTCTCCTCCTCGATCCAATCGAGGGAAGCCTGATAGGTGGACGCCACCAGTTCATTTTGAAGCTGATAGACCTCCCGGTCGATCTGCTTCCGCTCCTCAGAACCGGCTTTGTACCGCTTCTGAAGGTTTTCCCATCCGACCAGCTGGTCTTTCAAACTCAGCTCGTCGTAATAGGTCTTCTCGTCCACCCAGTCCTTCCAGGCGTCGATGCCTTTGCTGCTGACGGCGATGACCTCGCCGATCATGTCGGAAGTGGCCTGGGCGGCCGGGACGATGCTATTGTCGACGCCGATGGCCAGGCCCTCACCGATGTTCTCGCCCAAATAGATGAACTCCCGGGAGGGAGAATGGCTGTCCAGGGCCTTTTTCGCCGCGTTCAGCGCGGCAAGGCCCAGACTGCGGCCCGCGGAGCTGGAGGCGCTGAACTTAGAGCGGATACCTTTGACAAAGCCCTGTCCGGCATTTTCACCGGCAGTCTCAAACTCGGGCTTCATGCTGTTGATTTGGGATACGGCCGCAGATGCCACCGTCCCCGCTGCCGTTTTTACGGCGCCGGAAGACGATAGGATCGAAACGGCGAGATTCCGCATCATGCCCTCAACTGCGGACTCAATCACAACGACCTTTTTGTCTACAATATCCGCCATTGACTCCACAAGCGTCTCCATGGCGGAGCTTGCCACCGGGATATTCGACGTGATGGAACCGCGGACGGAGGTCAGCATACTGACCACGGCGCTGTTTACGGTGCCGCCGCAGTTGTAGAAGGCGTCGGCGAATCCGGAAATCCCGGCGTCGCCCATCTTCTTCATACTGTCGGCGAATTTGGTCAGGCCGCTGGTATTGACGCCGTTTACCCCTTCCGCCAGCTCGATCAGATCCCAGACCTGGGTGATGACGTCGGACAACTTGCCGAGGTCAATACCGGAAATCTCATTGTAGTAATCCTTCATGGAGGCGCCGAATTTGGAAATATCCGCGCCAAAGGACGCCAGCGTCTGATCCCCGCCGAACCACTGGTCGAACAGGCTGCTGTCCGGAAGGCCGGTCGCCAGATTGGAAAGCGCGCTCGCAGCATTGGCCGAGGCCGTTACCGCTTCCGGCTTCACATCCTTGATGGCCTCCGCATAGGCGGCCAGATCTGCGCCGAAGGCCGTGAGGTCGTCTCCAAAGGCAGTCAGATCGGTTCCTCCTGTAAAGAAGGAGAGCAGCCCGCCCGTATTGGGTAAGGTATTCGCCAGTTCCACCAGCGCCTGACCGGCGGAGGCGGAACTTTCCACGGCAGTGGGATTGATGTCGGCCACAGCGTCGCTGTAAGACTTCATGGCCGCGCCGAAGGGGATGATCCCGGCGGCAAAGGCGGCCAGATCATGGCTTCCATTGAAAAACTCCATGACTCCGCCCGCCAGGGGAAGGGATTCTTGCAGCCTTGCCAGGGACTGGGCCGCCACAGCCGAGGCGGTGATAGCCCCGGTGTTGATGTCCGCCACGGCGTCTCCGTAGGACTTCATAGCCGCGCCGAAGGGGACAATACCCGCGGCAAAGATGCCAAGGTCGTTGCCGCCATCAAAGAAGGTCATCACACCGCCCACATTGGGCAGATTGGTCTGAAGCTGGGCCAGGGACTGGGCGGCAACCGCAGAAGCCGTGATCGCCTCGGCGTTGATACCGGCCACGGCTTCCCCATAGGATTTCATGGCCGCGCCAAAGGGCACAATGCCCTCCGAGAATTTACCGAGATCGTTTCCTCCCGTGAAGAACTCCATAACCCCACCAACCTGCGGCAAAGCAGCCTGAAGTTTTGCCAACGACTGGGCGGCGACTCCAGATGCCTCCACGGCATCGGCGTTGATACCGGCCACGGCTTCCCCATAGGACTTCATGGCCGCGCCAAAGGAGATGACGCCCTCGGAGAATGTTTCAAGGTCGTTCCCGCCGGTGAAAAACTCCATGATGCCGCCCACGTTGGGCAGAGATGCTTGCAGCTCCGCCAGGGCCTGAGCCGCCACAGCCGAGGCGGAGACCGCGCCGGCGTCAATGCCGGAAACAGCGCCGCCATAGGATTTCATGGCCAAGCCAAAGGAGAGAACTCCATCCGCAAAGGCCCCAAGGTCGTTTCCGCCGGTGAAGAATTCCAGCACCCCGCCCACATGGGGAAGAGACGCCTGAAGCGCGGAGAGGGCCTGGGCCGCGGTAATGGAGGCGGAAACAGCGCCCGCGTCCAACCCGGTCACGGAATCGGCATAGGCTTTCATCCCTTCCCCGAAGGGGAGCAGACCGTTTGCGAAGGTCTCCAAATCGTTACCTCCGGTGAAGAAGTCCACCACCCCGCCGATATTGGGAAGGGAGGCTTGCAGCTCTGCCAGCGCCTTTGCCGCAGTGGCGGAAGCGGTGACCGCTTCACTGTCCATGCCGGTCACGCTGTCGGAATAAGCCTTCATCGCCTCTCCAAAGGGAACCAACTGATCGCCAAAGGTCTCCAAATCGTTGTCGCCCGTGAAGAATGCGACCAGACCTCCGGTATTCGGAATGGTGTTTGCCAGCTCCACCAAAGTTTTTCCGGCAATGGCCGAGTTCGCAACCGCGTCACTATCCAAACCGCTGACCGATTTTGAATAATTCTTCATGGAGACGCCAAAGGAGGCAAGCTGCGCTCCGAAGGTCGCCATATCGTTGTCGCCGGCAAAGAAAGCGACAGCGCCTCCCGTGTTCGGGAGCGTGGCCGCCAGCTCCGCCATGGCCTGCCCGGCGATGGCTGAGTTCTTAACCGCGTCCACATCCAGTCCGGTCACCGCGTCAGAGTAGGCTTTGATGGCCTCTCCAAAGAGGACCAGCTGGTCGCCGAACGCGCTCATATCGTTGTCACCGGCAAAGAAAGCCACGGCTCCGCCTGTATTGGGCAGGGTAGCCGCCATTTCCGCCATGGCCTTCCCCGCGATGGCGGCATTGTTTACCGCGTCGGCGTCCAGCCCTTTGATGCTTGCAGCAAACCGCATCATGGACCCGCCGAAACCAACCAGCTGGTTTCCAAACTCGTCCATGTCATTTTCGCCGGTGAAGAACCCCGCGATGCCGCCGCGGTTCGGCAGGGTCGCCGCCATTTCGGCCAGTGTCTTTCCGGCAATCGCGGCCGTGCTGACCAAATTGCCGTCAAGGCCGGCGATGCTGTTGGAAAATTTCATCATCGCCTCACCGAAGGGGACAAGCTCCCCGGCAAAGGCGGATAGGGAAGAACCGCCCGTCAGCCAGGAGGTCAGCCCTTCCAGCAGATCAGCGGCAGTAATCAGCAAAATCGCCTCGGTAAGCGCCTTTACACCATCCAGCATGGCGGCGTCAATGCCACGGGCTCCATCGATAAACGGCTGCACGTTGGTCATGAACGCCGCGAGATCGGCGCCGATCTGCGGGAACGAGGCGGATATGCCGCCCATAAACCCGCCGACAATACCGCCGATAAATCCGCCAATGGCGTTTCCGATGGTTTGCAGCAGCTTGCCGCCTTCCCCAATCAGCCAGTCGAGGCCGGGAATCTGCGCCAGGCCTCCAATGGCCGCCAGAACAACGGCAAGTTCCGCCATAACGACGCCCAGGCCAAGCACACCCACCATTGCGGAGGGAATCAGCCCGGCCAACGCGCCGAGGGCCACCATAATGCCGCTGAGAAGCCCGATCCCGGCGACGCCTTTCAGAAGGGCGTCCGTGTCGATGCTCCCCAGGGCGGATACGATTCCGGAGAAGAAGGACATCAGCAAATTGACCACCGACTGGATCAGTGTCGGCAGATTGCGCGCCAAGCCGTCGATGACTTCGATCAGGAACTGCATGATGGAATCCACGATCTGCGGTGTATAGGCCGCCAGCGCCGCAAGGACTCCGGCGATCAGCTCCAGAGCCCCGTCGGCAATCGCGGGCACACACTCCACCAGGACATCCACCAGGGTGAGCACCAGTGCCTTGACCGCGTTTCCAATCGCCGGGGTGCCATTGGTGATGACCCCGGCAAAGGCGACGACCGCCTCTCCCAGCTGCTGAGCGATGGCGGGAATCAATGCGGCGATGCCTGTGATGATGGAGGTCAAGCCCGCCACAATAATGGTCACGCCTGCGCCGAGGGAGGTGGCCAGGCCCGTGATGCCGACCGCGATAGCGGTCAATCCGGTCCCTACCAGGAGCAGCCCCGCCCCAAGGCCGGCAATGCCGACGCCAATCAAAGCAAACGCGCCGCCCAGCCCGAGAATAGTGGGGAGCAGCGGCGTGAGAAGCGCGCCGGCCGTCCCAATCACCGTAAAGGCTCCGGCAACGGTAATCAGCCCCTTGGCGATGGCCTCCCAGCTCATACTTCCCAGGGTAAAGAGCACCGGGGTCAAAACCGCCAAAGCGCTTGCGGCTACCAGCATAGCGGCGGAACCGGCCAGTGTCCCGTTCATAAAGTTCAAACCGACCGCCAGCTCGGCCAGAGCGCCTCCCATGGCAACCAGGCTTTTCGCAACGGCCTCCCAACTCATGCCCCCCATTTTTCCGAGGGCCTCCCCCAAGACATTCAGCGCCGCTCCAACTGTGACAAGTCCTGCGCCCGTGGCAATCAAGTTCTTCGGCATGGCTTTCATGGCGACCGCCACTTCCGCCAGGGCCCCGCCCATGGCCAGCAAGCCCTTCCCGATCTCCGCCAAAGACATGCTGCCGAAGTCCGCCATCGCAGAAGCAAATATCTTCATGGCCGCGCCGATCTCAATCATGGCAAGGCCGGTGGAGATAAGCCCCTGTGCATTTCCAGTCAGTTTTGTGAATGCGGTAATCTCCAAAAGGACGGCTCCAACGGAGCTTAGCCCCTTCACCAGCTCGCCCGCGTTCATCTGCCCGAAATCCTTACAGGCGGAGGCAAAGACCTTCATGGCGCTGGCCAGAACCAGAATCCCGGCCGCAGTAGCCATGGCACCCTTGTTGACCTTAACCGTGTTCGTGAACAGAGAAACCTCCGCCATCAGAACTCCGACTCCGGCCAAGCCCTTTGCCAACCCGGCAAAGTCCAGCTGGGCCAGGTCGATGCAGGCGGAGGCAAGCATTTTGATTGCGCCGGCAAACACCACCATCTGGGCGGACCCCTTGATGACGGAGCTGGAGCCGCTCCCCAAAACTTTGGCCGCAGCCACCAGCGCGGTCATCAGCCCGGCGATCCCGGCAAGGGCCACGACCATCTGCTCCGGCTCGATATCGGAGATTTTCTTCAGGGCGGAGGCCAGCAGAAGAACCGAGGCGGAGACCGCAATCATCGCCGAAGTCCCTTTGATGACTCCTTTTATCTCCCCGCTGATTCGGCTGAACACCGCCATGGAAGCCATCAATTCCGCAAACAGTACGGTAATGGCGCCTAAAGAAGCGGTCAGCTTGCCGCTGTCAATCAGGGAAATGGTTACGATCGCGGCCGCCAGCACGGCAATAGCGGAGGCGATTTTCAGAAGGGTTCCGGCCTTCAGCTGGGTCTGATAGGCTTCAAAGCAGCCCCGCACCCCGTCCAAAATGCCCTTTACATTGTCAAGAAGGCCGCCGACATCGTCGAAAGACTTCGTCAGGCTGTTCATGAACTTGGTGATGCCTACCGCGATTCCGCCCAGAGAAATGCCGTTGAGTAAATCAATCACTCCGCTGAAATCAGCGTTGCCAATGGCGTCTATCAGCGTGGCGGACAAGCCGCCGAGCACGCCGATGATTCCGCTGGCAATGGCTTTCACGCCGTTGAACAGGCTCTGAAGCATTTGCAGGAATTTGCTGTTTCCAACGGCGGAATCCATGGTGTTTACCGCATCGTCCACCCCAAATCCCAGGCCGCCGACCGCGTCGATCACCTGACCGATTCGGGTCTGGATGCGGCCGAGAAGCGCCTGGAACGCCTCAAAGCCGGGGATGGCAAAGACATCGCCGAGAAATCCAATAAAGGTTTGGATTCCTGATACAACGAAACCCAGAGCATCCGCGATACCCTGGGCCACTTTACTGAAGACTTCACCTTTCTTTGCCGCGTCGTTGATGCCGGTCAGAAAATCGCCAATCGCGGCGGTCGCCGTAAGAAGACCATCTGCAAGGGACCCTATGCCTCCAGCCATAGGCATGACCGCGTTGACCACTGCCATAATTGCCTGGCGGCCCAAATCCAGCATGGAAAAGAGTCCCTTGAAGGTCCGCTGCAATTTATCCGCGGTTTCATCCGAAATCGTCAACCGCTCGGAAAAGCTCCGCAGCGTCTCCGTCAGCGCGTAGAGCTGGTCGGAAGTGGCGGGCGGAAAAATATCGCGGAACGCGTCCTTGATCGGGGCGATAACGCTTACCAATCCCTTGGCCGCGTTCCAGACCGACTGGATCAGGTTCTCCCGGCCTGAGGGGCGCAGAATCTTCTCCGTAAACTCATCCATGGAGACGGAGCCATCCCGAAGGCTGTCGGCCAGCGTTTCGATCTGCTCCACCATCTCCGAGGTGTATCCGGCGGCCTTGCGCTCCTCCTGGGACATGCCGGACATTTTTCCCTGGAGATGATAGACAGCCTCGGACAAGGTTTCAGAGGAGATTACGCCATCCTTCAACCCCTGCTTCAGCGCGTCGGTAAAGCTGTCCGAACCCGCCACCAGCTGGTCAAAGGCGTTGCCGCTCTCTCTGGCCACCGTTTGGATCGACTCTATAAAACCCGCTTCATCGGCAATTCCCTGATCCAGCAGCTGCTTCCAGCCGGAACTCAAGCCTCCGCTGAGAAGTTCATTTCTCGCCTGGGCGGACTCGCTGATCACGCCGCCGATGGTGTTGGAAATCTCAGTCAGCAGCTCTTTGGCTTCCTCAAAGTCGCCGACCAGGATCTCCCACGTCGAGGTCCATCCGGACTGGGCGCTCTCCTTCAGGGTGTCCCACAGCTGGGTAAAGGTTTTTACCTTTGTGGCGGCGTCCTCTGCCGTCTGCGCCATTTGGGCGATTTCCTTTGCCTGAGCCTCCGTGAAGCCCTGCTGCACCAGATCCGCCTCGGTATATGCGCCGGCAAACTGCTTCAGGGTCTCCGTAAGGACTTCCGTGGTGAGCCACTCGCCCCTGGTAAGGGATTCCCGGAAGGAACCATACATATTGATGGCATTCTGGGCTCCGGTGCCCAGCAGCTCGGATGTGCGGACCAGGGCGTCCTGGAACACCTTGCCGCCCATGCCCGCGTTGACCACCGAGTTCCAGTCCATCAGCGACACTCTGCCTGCGGCCAGCGCCTGGGAGAGCTGATACATGGCCGTGGACGCCTGCTGGGAGGTAGAGCCGGAAATGGCGGCCAGATTCGCGATACCCTTGATGGAATCGACCGATGTCTGAAGATTTACACCAGCCGCGGTAAACGTGCCGATGTTCCGGGTCATTTCCGTGAAGTTGTAGATCGTCTTGTCCGCGTAGGTGTTCAGCTCATCCAGCGCCCGGTTGACCTGCTGAAGATTGGTCCCTTCGTGCTGGGTATTCGCCAGGATGGTCTGTACCGCTCCGATCTGGGTCTCATACTCCTGAAAACCGCTTTTGATGGGGTCGATCGTAAGGGCGGACACAAGCCGTTTTCCCGTGTTCAGGGCTGAATTTGTAATGTTGGAAAGGGTCGTCATGGCAACGACTTCAAGCGCCGAGAATTTCGCCCGAACCGTCTCGACGGAGCTGCTAAGGGCGGACATATTGCACTTTTTAGCAGCGTCGCCCAGGTTTTCAAGCCCCTTGGCAGCACCGTCCAGATCCAAACCCTGCTTGAGTTTGTCGAGTGTTGACAGACTGGTCTGCACATTCCGCTCAAACTGTCTGTTGTCAAATCGCATCTCGACGATTCTCTCGTCGATGGTCCTGCTCATGACCGTGTGACCTCCTTCCATGCGTAATCCGCGATCTGGTCAAAAATAGGCTGGATAGCAGGGTTGATGTAATCTCTTCCCTGTACCCAGCCTCCGGTCCCAGTGCCATGCCCGTATTGCAGGATAATGGCGATGGGAACTCCATTTTGAACATTTGAATTGTGAAACGAGATAGTGACGGTGTTGTTCTTGTTGGTAATTTTGTAATACCAGGACGCGGCCGTCTCTCCGGAGTCGACAGGCGTTGCAGACGCAAGGGCGGCCACGCCTTCCCGGCCAAACTTGTCCAGATCGCCGAGATGGACCGTCTCCTTTGCTCTTTCCAGAAATCGGGTCAGCTTGGAAAAATCGCCCTTGTGTCTGAAACGAATCACTGCCGTCTCCTCCCATCATTCCGTTTTCTTAGGCCAATTCTTGAATGTCTCAATCAATTTGTCGTAGCCTACCATGGCCGCGTAGGCGGACAGAAGCCCGACCACGACAGCCGCAAATACCAGATACCAGGTAATTGCAATCCCTTTGATTTGTGCATAGGCGGCGCCGGCGGCCAGTGTCAGCGCCTCCGACACCATAAGCGCAAGGAAATTTGTGGGAATCTTGTCCCAGGTCACAGTCTTAACCACCTGGACAATGATGTTGGTCAGGATCGTAACCCCGCCGATAATCATTAACAGCGTCGAAACAATCTCCGTATAATTCATGATGCGTCCCTCCTTAAATCGCCGGGCTCTCCACGGAGCCGACGGGTGTTTCCGAAACATTTACATTGAAATTGGAGGCCTTCGCCGTCTCAAAGGTGATTCCGCCCTCACGGTGATCGGACTTGCACAGGTTCAGATAGAAACTGCACACCACGCCATGGGCCGTCCAGGGAAGACCGACCATAGCGCCGATCCAGGGCAACGCTCCCATATACCCCTTATAGACACAGTAGAAGGCCAATAAAAAACCGCCGATTGTCACAATCCACAGCAGCGGACGGATATCGGCGATCATCCATTTTGAAAACTGCGAAAGGTCGGGTTTTCTTCCAGATCTGCCTCTGGTCCGGCTTCTCCTGCTTTTCATCACGCAAGCCCCACCATCTGGGCGAACCGATAGAAGAGCTGGGCCGCCTGCTCTCTTGTCAGACCGGACGGCCACATCATGTTCGGTTTGCCGTCAACCGCGGTTCCGTTCCCGGCAAAGAGCCCCACACTTTCAGCCCAAACCCGGGCCTCTTCGGACCAATCGCCGCAGTTGTTGTTCTGAAGACCCTTAAGGTAATTCGTCATGGCCGCGCCGAACATCTCATTGAATTTCGCCTGATCCATATCGTCGTCCTCCTCCGGTACGATAGAATAGTCGGGGCGGCCGTAGCCGCCGATCTTGTTGTATGCCAGGGGATAGCTCTTATCCCGGACACAGCCGCCGTTTTCCACGACGCCGGCCGCGGAGCTGGTGTTCCCCTCGATGGTGTAGACCCGCCCGCCGGACACCTTCTCCACGATACCAGTGTGGTAGAACGACTTACCGCCGTCCTTCGTAAAGAAGATCTGGTCGCCAGGCTGGGGACCTCCGGTGTAAAACCGTCCCTTCTGCTTATAGTAGTTGGCGGAACCGGTGCATCCAGCCCCCACGCCGTTCTTTGCCTGGCAGAGCAGTTTCAACGCCAGCTCCAGACCGAACGTATGGATGTGGCACCAGTCCACAAAGATGTCGCACCATGAATAGCCGTTCTTCTTTCCGTTATAGACGACCCCCAGCGCGTCCAGGTCCCTGGCGTACTTGTTCCAGTTTTTATCTCCGGCATTGGCCGTCTTATGATCGAGCTGGGCATTGGTTTCTTTCTCGATATAGCCGATCTCGGCTCTGGCCGTGGCTAGCACGCGCTCCACAGCCGGCAGCATCGTTGTAGAAGACATCGTTTCACCTCTTCCTGCAAATTGGTCGTAATACTTCTGCCCGTAAGCGGCCCGTCTGGCCTTGGCCGTCTCGCTCTGGTCTGTGGGGCGCTCAAACTGTACCAGCACGGCGTCGGAGGCCGCCCGGACAGATGTGGCGGTCTTCAAGATGTTGACCAGAGAGGGATAGCTCTCGGTCAGTTCCTTCCAGAGAAAGTCCAGCTGCATCTCCAAATCCCCGATGCTCTTGCCGCGGCTCAGGGCAAAGGCGAACAGCTTTTGCTTCCGGCTCCAGAATGTCCACTGGGCAAGGCCATATCCGGCGCTGTCGTGGACAAAATCCTGATAGATTCCGGCGTCCACCTGGGCGGTATAGTCCGCGTCGGACAAGCCCAGCTTCTTTTCACAGGTGTTCTGGAGATTGTCCGGCTTCAGACCGCTCTCGGCATAGAGATTCCCCATCAGTCCGGCCGCTCCGCAATCCGAGAGGCCTTTCTTCTTGAAGAAACTCCAAATCATTGCTTCGGACATGTGCATCATCCTCTCGAATTGGCTCTCTTTCTGCGTGCCGCATTCAGCGCACGGTTCTGTGCAAAGATTTCCTTCTGGCTCATTTTCTTTTGAGGGCCGTTCTTTGCGTTGCAAACGTTAATCAGCGTCATAAGCCGGTTCAAATGCCACTTCTGGCACTCAAAGGGGATCTGGTGGGAGAGCATCCAGTAGTAGATGATCTCCGCCGTGACGACCTCATTGGCCGACCGGCCCTTCCGGCCTTTGGCAAAGGTGGTCGCCGTCATGGAATCGTCGATGTAGGCGTCGACTGTTTTCAGCATCTGGGGGGTAATAGCGGTGTAGACATCGGGGTCCACGTTCTGGGTCAATGTCATGCACCGGATATAGTCGATCCGCTCCTCCCGCGTCTTCGGCTTCCGGGAAAGGTAGGGCTTATGCCATTTCGATTCCCATTTTGAAAGGGAGACCAGAGAGTGTTCCAGCCGAAGCACCTGCTTCTTGGTCGTGATAAAACGGTCGTTCGCCTCGTCATACTGCTCGGTCTCCGGTATCACAAGTTCCAGCATCTCTGATCTCCCCAGTCGGTCTTATGCCCGAGGGGCGGGGGAGCCGGAAGAAGCCGGAGCCTTCTTGCCCTGGGGGACGATGCCGTTGATGAACCGGGCCGCCGCTTCCGCATCGGTGGCCAGCTCCATGAACAGATCGCTATATGCCTCCGTCTGGGCGAACGCGTCCCGCAGCTCCTGGTTCTTGATAAAGCGCTTCCCGTCAGGGGACTTCTCGCCATAGGCCCGCAGAATAATGTCCTTGAAGATGGCGATGATCTGCTTCCCATCCTGGGCCGCGACAATGCGGTTGATCATCTCCACCAGACCGCCGTCCACGGAGAGCTCCAGCTCGGTCACCTCGGCCTGGGTCAGATTGAAGTAGAAATCCTCCGTACGGGAAACGCCATTATAGTCGTTGTAAGTCCTTGTCAGCTTCAGCATTGCAGTTTTCTCCTTTCAAAAATAAAAGAAAGCGGAGCCCTCGGTGAAGAGAGCTCCGCCTTGCGGATTCGTTGTCTGGATTTCAGTCCCCGTTTCTCAGGACTCCAGAGTCAGGCCGGTCAGAGTATAAATCTTGGTGACAGAGGAGCTGTCCTTGGTGGAGATCACCTTGACGCTCTGGGAATTGTTCTTGATGAGCAGAACAATGTTCTTGTCCTCATCCAGAGCCACAGGCCCCTTGGTGCCGCCCACCAGCTCCACAGTGGTGGTGGCGTCGGCCGGAGTGACGTCGAATTTCAGAGCCAGATAGTGCCCCTTCTGCTCAGAGGGCTCGCTGCTGAACCCGGTATAGCCGGTCACATTCTTCAGGCTGCCGGTGATGGCGCTCTCGCCCACTACGACGTTGCTCTGTGAAGTTCGGAGACCTTCTTGCCCAGCAGGGTGGCGGAGGGGCTCTCCGGGGCGACGGCCACTGCGACATCGTTCGCCAACAGCTTGATGACTTCCTCGGGCAGAGGCAGCCGGGGCTCCGTTTCCTCGGTGCCGTAGAGAATGTCCTCCAGCGCCTTCAGCTTGGCGGGGTCGGCCTTGGTGGAGGTGATGATCAGACGGGCGGTGGGCTTGAAGCCGGGTACGTCCACGGGAGTGGTCGTGATCTCCCAACTGGGGTTGATGGGTTCGGGAGAGTCGTTGACAGTCTGATAGCCCCGCTCAGAGGGAGAGGCCAGACCGCCGTAGACCAGGTGCAGCTTGTAGCCGTGGTCCTGGCCGTCCACATCGTTGCCCACCTTGGTGCGGTAGCTCAGACCGAAGACCTTGCGGGTCTGCTGGCCGGCCATCACGCCGGGGGCGATCTCCGCGGAGCCGTCGCACTCCTCCCACTCGTCGGGGTAGGTGTAGGCTTCGATGGTCAGGCCGAAGTCCTCAGCGCCCACCAGCACCAGGTACTTGATGTTGTCGGCGTACATGTTGTTGGGCTCGGCGCCGGAGGGGCTCTCGTTAATGGCGGTGATGCCGCTCCAGGCTACACCCCTGTCGTAGACGCCGGCGGCGCTGATGGGGTAGAGAACGGCGTGATCGACGCCGGTTTCGTAGAAACGTTCCCCGATCTTGTCCCATACGAGTTTACTCATTTCGGATTTCCTCCTTTTAATAGTACAGGTTGAAGATGTCGTGGTTCAGATTGTCGGCCGTAAAATGACGGTCGTGGGCGCACATGGGCAGCATGGCAAGGCGGTGGGGCAGATCGCTGTCCGGGTTCTTGTAGATGGCCGTCACCTGATACCGGTCCAGCAGTCGGTAGGGGGCGTTGTCAGCGTGGATGGCGCTGATTTCGCTTCGCTCGTAGACGATGCAGGGGTACTGGATTTCCTTGCTGGCCGGAGGCTGAAAATAAGCCCGGCACGCATCGCCGCGTTCCGGACAGCCAAGAATCCCGCACAGAAGGGTATGAAGTTGAATCCTGTCACCCATTATAGAGCCCCCCAATCGTCAGGATCAGGCGGGGATATCCCACTTCGACCTTGGAAATCTTCCATTTCGCGCCCATGTACGCCACATACCGCATCTTGTGGAAGTTCTTCCTGGCGAACGGATCGGCGACTATGCTGATCTCATTCGCGATATTGATGTCGTCGTTCAGGGTCTCCCCAGACTGAAGCTGGCGTGTATTCCGAGTCAAATCGCCATAGTACGGATACTCAACGATCTTCTCTTCATACACGCCAGGGGCAGTCTCAACGGTATCAGCATAGCCTACCGATCCATAAAATTTCGCCATTTTGAAGCTTCTCCTCAGGGAGTGCCGGCGCCGGAACCACCGCCGGAGCTGGCGGCCACAGGCTCCTCCAGCGCGATGGCGGAGTAGACGCGGGTCAGCGCGCCGGACAGGCGGGTCTCGATCAGGTACTTCTGCTGGTTGAAGTCGATGTCGAACTGGTCAAACCGGGTGATCTCGCCCCCCTTGGTGGAGCCCACGGTATAGTCAGCCAGGTTGACAAAGAGGCCCAGCAGCTTGTGCTTGGTGCCCTCATCGTCCATACGGACCAGGCCCTCAAACTGCTCGGCAGTATAGAGCTCGCCGATGTTCAGGGCGGCGGCCAGGTCGGCCTTGGAGTTGTAGATGCGGCGGCCGTTCATGTCCCGGGCCAGCAGCATCACGTTCACCAGATGGGGCGTGCAGAAGAAATCGGGGGTGCCGGTGCCCTTGTACTTCTCCCGGGCATAGAGAGCGGCGGTGATGATGGCCTCGGAGTAGATGTAATTCTCGCCGAAGCTCATATCGGTCTTGCTGCCGTTGAGCTCGGCGCGGGCGGCCTCAATATCCACGTCGTAGTGGATGGTGTAGAGGTCGTTGTCGTTCCAGATGGAACGGATGTGGTCCTCGGAGATCTTCATCTCGTCGTCCGCTTCGCGGCCGTCGCCCACCATGATGGCGGTAGCCACCTCTTCGTTGAGGTTCTCCCGCATCACGGCATACTGGTACTCCACCACATCGAAATCAGTGATGTCGACAATGTCGTCCCGGTGCAGGGCGTCGGTGCGGTACACCGTCTGAGGGTCAGTGGTCCGGGTGATGACGTTCATGTTGCCGGACAGAGTCTTGCGCTTGCCCTTCTGATAGCCGTGGGCCCGGATGGAGTCCTTGCGGGTGTCCATCTGGCGGGTACGAATGCGGCTGATGGGGCTCTTGTGGACCTTCTGCATGACAGCAGTCACCCAGCCCTGGTCGCGGGTAACGCGCTCAGGCGCGCCGGGGCGCAGGTCCTTGAAGTCCGGGAACAGGCTCTCGATATTGTCGATGCCGTGCTTGAGCTCGTTCTGCTCAGCGTAGATCTTCAGAGCGGTCTGAAGGCTGCCCACGCTGTTGCTCTTGGCCAGAGCAAGAATGTCAGCGCGGTCGGAGTGGCTCAGAACGGTGTCCTGAGTGTCTTTGTTCTCGAAAACATTGTGCTTCATGGTCTTGTTTCCTCCCTTGGTTTTGTCAGATTTCTTGTCGGGGTCGTCGTCATCGTCGTCGCCCCCGTCCCCCTTGCCCTTCTGGGAATCCAATTCCTCCATGGCCGCGGCGATCAGGGCATACATGACCGTTCTCTGCTCCTCGGTCATGCTGTCCACCACGTCCTGGACGGTCTTCTCATCCTCAGGCTTCTCCTCTTTTCCGTCGCCCTTGGGCTTGTCCTCCTTCTTGCCATCCTCAGAGCCGGCCTTGTGAACAAGAGGGGGTTTCTCGTCGGGGCGGAACAGGGAAATGGGCTCGTAAGCGGACAGGATCATCTCCTGCTCGCCGCCTTCGCCATGGGCCATATCCACAAAGTCAATAAAGGCGCCGGGATTTGCCCCGGCGACCACCAGGCTGACCTCCCGGATGACGCCGTGCGTCACATCCTTGCTGGGGGTCTGCTTCAGCCCATTGGCGTAGATGGACAGGGACGCAATGTCCCCATGCTGGACCAGCATCTTGGCCGCCTTGCCGGCGTCGGTCTCGTTGAATGTGCAGTAGGCGTAAACGCCGTCCTTCCGGTTCTCCAAAAGGGCGTGGCCCAGGATGTTGCCAGGTTCGTCGTGCTGGTGGTTCCAAACCAGGGGAACCGTCTTCCCGTCGCAATCCTCGAATGCGTTATGGCGGATGGTTCGTCCGTCCGCGCAGACAAGGTCGTTCCGGGTCGCCCAGCCACTAAAGTCATACTTCAGGTTCATTTTGAACGTTTCCTCCTTCAGATGTTGATGGTGGCTGATTGCCCTCCTCTTTCGGGGCGCTTAGGTTGCTGTTTCGGAGCTCGTCCGCCTTGGGGTCCTTCGACGGCTTCATGCCGATCTTCTGCCGGATCTCATTGGAGGTCATGATCTCGTTGCGGGTCATCTTGTCGGCAATTTCGGCAATATCGTTGATGGGCACCAGCCGGAACGGGTCTCTGAAGAAGAGGATCGACTGCTTCTGTGACCGAGCAGTTTTGGTGAGGAATTTCCTCTTCATTTCGTCAACAATGGCTGATAGGATCGGTTCAATCGTCCGGTTGTCGTAATTCAGCTTCGTCCGGTCATCGGCAGTCCCGTCCAAAATCCCCTGCGTGATCCCCAACTGGCTGTAAAGCATGCTCGTCAGGTATTCAATCTGGGACATCAGATTGTTGTCGATGGGCCGGTTCAGCTGGACCACATGCTCCGTGCCGTCGGTGTAAGCGACGCCGTACTTGGAGCCGGACAACTGTTCCTCGATATCTTTACGGCGTTTTTCCGCCTGTTGACGCCTCGCTTCCGTCTTGATGACGTAGGGCAGCTGAATGATCAGGTTGAGTTTTCCAGAACCGCTCTGCTCGTCGATTGCGTCCAAAATATTGAGTTTTCGGATCAACCGCTGCATGGTGGAGTTGGGCTCGTTCATCACCGCAAAAAACGGGTTCTCAATGATGGCGACCCCGCTCTTCGGCAGGATGACATCCTGCTTCTCACCCCGGTTCTCGTTGTAGACCCGGACCTTGACGTGCTTGGGATACCACTCCACGATTTTCCCGGTACGCATCGTTTCGATCTTGAATGAGCCGGTCTCCGGGTCGAGGTCGGTATCCGTGGGCACGATGGCCACGCATCCCTCGTCCAGCATGGACATGACCACGTCCTGGATAAAGGCCCGCCCGGTCTGGTCCAGATTTGCCTCCAAAGTCAAACAGCCGTTCAAACTTGAATTGATCACCTCTGTAAACCGGCCGTCGTCATCCAGGCGGACATGCTGAATCCCAATCGACGCCGCGTCCAGCGCGATCCGGTTGTAGACGGAGGTAATGATGGAGCGCTCGTTTCCCCGGCTGAAAATGGGCCGGTCCGGGCGGTAGGAGTAGCTGGGACCAAGGGAATGGCTGTACTTGAAAAACTCATTGCCTAAAAAAGCGTTCCAGGCGTGTTTCAGCCTGGAACCAACTGACATTTCCACTTTTCTCACCTCCTATGACAGCAGATCGGCGTACATCTTCTTGAGCAGCTCGTCGTTCTGCTTCATCAAGGCCGCGAAGTCGTAAGCCGGAGGAGGCTTTGCCACGGATGCCTGCTTTGTGGCCGAGGCAACGGTTTTTACCGTCTGCTGGACGCTGCTGCCCGGAGACGGCCCCGGAGTCCGAAGCTGGCTGACCGGCGTCGAGAAGACGGAGGCGCTCTTTTGAAGCTGCTCCACAGCCCGCTTTCCCTGCTCTGCCTTTGCGGCCAGCTCCGCCGCCTTTTTCGCCCCGTGCCGTTTTACCAGATAAGCGGTAAGAACGATTCCTGCGGCTGCCGCCGCTCCCACGGCCGCTTTTCCGGCTGCGGGCAGCTTCTTCCGCTCGGGTCCATCCTCACCGCCGTACCGTTTCCGGCCCTGGGGCGTCAAGCTTCCGTCCTTCTGCTGAAATCTCCGCACGCCCCACTTCATCCCACGGATGCCGTAGTGCTGCAAAACATCTGACAATCGCGGTCACCTCCTATCTGTGATAAAATTTGTAACAACCGTCCCGTGTGTATCTAATTTAGGTCAAAAAAAACCACAGACCCGGTTAAGAGTCTGTGGTGAAGAAAGAAGATGTGAATTGTTCAAGACGAAAGATACTTTTTTACCCATTCTTGCCCTCGTTTAGCTTGAGTGGTCACTGAAAGATCATGTAAACGAGCGTTGGTGTTGGAATACCATCGAACATACTCTTTTAAGGATTCTGGATTTTTCAGTTGATCGATCAACTTTTTTCCATCCCGTTCGGAAGCTCGTCGCCAAGACTGTATGGGATTCGTCCCGAGTATCACCATTGGTTTGTCCGCATAGTATTTTTTATCGCCACTCAGCCAATCATCGGCTATTTGAACACCCTCCACAAGAACTCGATGCCCTTCATCGAATTGCGTCCTTCCATAAGAGTCCAATGCATTTCTAAAGGAATCAACCACGTCCCAATATTCTTTTGAGTGACGCTTCATTGACCCAGTTTCACCTGATTTTGTTGCATTGGCCATTTCTCTCCATTTCGGAACATACGCATCCAAATATTCATCGAAATTCTTATTCCGAACTGTTGCCGCGCCACCAGAGTCGGGTTCTGAATAGGCATCCAGATGAATTATCTTATCTCCTTTTCGCGCTAAACTTAGTGCCGTGGTCGATTTCCCACTACCAGAATATCCGGCAATATAGAGAATGTTATGTTCCCGATCAGAGCCCCATTTTTCCAAATTCGCAGTACGGGCATTTTTAACATTCTCACGCCCAAGTCTTGCAAGGCCAGCTGCTGTATAAGAGCCATCCTCGTTCTGGTAACGGCGGACACCCCATTTCATGCCCTTGACTCCATAATGGGCAAGGCAATCCTGGGGAGAAGGTTTCTCATAGGGCTTCATAAGTCCCCCCCCTTTTTTTTTACTCAAATGCTTCCGGGTTGTGTTTATAGGCGACGTAGGCGTCCATCATGGCCGCCACCGCGTCGATCTTCTGGTCAGACCGCTTTTTCAGCAGCTTGCGGTTGCCGTTGGTGTCCTCCATCGTGATGCAGTTGCCCATAGAGAAGGTGATCAAGTCCTCGTCAAAGAGCAGCATCCGCTCTCCGGCCAGCTTCTTCAGCTCGCCCAGGGGGACGGATTCCGTTCTCGCGCCCTGCCGGACCACCTCGACCCCAAACGGGCCGTTCTCATTGACCCAGCGTTCCACAAATTCCTTGGCGTTGTAGGGATCATATCCAAAGCAGCGCACATCGTAGCCGCAGTTGATGATGTGGTCGTCCAAATCCTCATAGACCTGCATCATGTCGAGAACTGTCCCCTCCATGACGATCAGACTGCCCTCTGCCATAAAGTCCTCGTACTTGACCCGCATGGCGGCGGGGAGCTTATGGAGCGTCACCGATGTGATGTAGTTGCGCGACTTAACGCCAAAGGAACCATCCCGAAGAGGGAACAGGAACGTAAAGGAGCAGAAGTCGTCGCCCTGGGAGAGATCGGCGCCCATGGAGCAGGGCATCTGCCAAAACCGCTGCCGGCGGTGGGGCAAAGTCTCCTCGTAGGTGAAGTAGTAGGTGTACCCCTCCATAGGAAGGCCGAACCGCTTGGCCAGCATATCATTCCGTGTGGCGGGGGCGGTTTCCGCCCGGTCCACATCCTTCTGGTAGGTCTCATAGGTGACGGTCTTTCCGAGATTCGGGTTGGCCTTGGGCCACATATCGGGGTAGGCCACCTCCTCAACGGAGTCCAGCTTGTACCACCAGATGGAAACATGCTCCTGCGGGGGGCCAATGCCCTGGAGAATGTTCATCAGCTCCATTTTGATGGTATCGCCGGCGCCGTTGCGGACTGTACCCTCGGAGCTGGTCGCTATAATAAGGTAGTCGTCCAGCTTGGAGGCGCCCTGCTCCACCGCGCCGATGACGTCCTCCCGGGCGTCGGCGGAGGACAGCCACTCGTCCACGGTGGCCACTTTGCAGCGCAGGCCCTGGAGCTTGTCCACCGACATGGGGCGGATCTCAATCAGGGAGCCCGAGATAAAATTCTCAATACCCTTCTTGGTAGAGGCCAGCTTCACCCGATTGGCCCGGGACCCGGTGGTGTTCTGCAAAGACCCCTCGGTCATGAACTGGAAGACGGGGCCTCTGGCCCGGGTGATGGCGGTCTTGATGGGGTTGATGATCTCCTCGGCCTGCTTCATGGTGGGGGCCGTGGTGATCTGATGGGTGGTGGAGCCGTCCACAACACAGAAGTATGCCTGAATGCAGGAATCGTAGAGCGACTTCGCCGCGCCTCTCCCCACGATCAGGTACTGCTTTTTGGTCAGCCGCTGCTTGATTCGCTTGGTCACATAGCGTCCGCCTCTGCCGTCCGGATTGGGCACATAGACAGAGCGGTCGTCGAAATAGTACCAGCCGAATACCTGTTCCCCCCAGAGCTTGAAGGTGTCCAGGAGATGCAGGTCGGAACCGTCGGTCAGGGTCAGCTCGTTCTCGCAGAACTCGATCCAGCCCTCCACCGCCCTGTCGTCATAGTAGTAGCTGGGCGACTCGATCAGCCGGTCGATCCGGTACATCTCCATAGCGACTTCCTTGCAGACCGGAATATCCCCGCGGATGACCGCGTCGCGGAATGCGCCGTAGTAACGGGGGACGGCGGTGTTGGATAGCATCGGTTCACCAGCCTCCCGTTACAGCCCCAGCGCTTTTCTGCCAAGGAGAACCAGGGTGGAGAACTTCTGCTCGCTCAGCTTTGTCCGGTAGGTGTCTTTGGGAATGACCTGCTCCATGTCGAACACGATGATGGGCGATTTGGCCTTGAAACCGCCGTAAATGGCGTCGTTCGTGTCAAGGAGCGCGCCGTAGCCCGCCTTTTTGCATTCGTTAAAAAACTTGGTGCGCTGGACATAGACGTCATGCCCCTTCCATCGGTCGCCCTGTCCGTCATATGGAATCACATAATTGAACATCCGATAGACTGTCTGGAGATCTTTGGCCGAGGGCGTATAGTCCGGGTCCTTCATCTTTTCCAACACTGCGGCAGCTTCCCGATACCCCTTGAATTTGTACTTGTCTTTCACGAAATAGCTCTGCATCCGGTCCTTATCCGTTACAAAATTATAAAAATCCCGATCTTTTCGATAGAGATTCATGAAGACCTCTGCGCCGGAGTCCTCGCTCGCCACCTTCAAGTCGGTTTTAAGCGAGTTGTCGATCCGGTACTTCATAAACGCGCCGGTTCCGATTTGCTTCCCATTCTTGTCATATACCGGCTGTGGGATCGGCCGGTTGAACAGTGCGTTATACTGGTGCTTGTCCAGGGAATTGTGGGTTGCGTAGAACATATCGGTGTTCTTGGTCCGGTCCTTGTCATAGGACAACGTGCTCAGGGTCGTCTTATCGGCGTTCAGCACTTCGTCAAAGTGCTTCTTGTTGTAGATGCTGTTGCCGCTCTTCCGCTTATTGCGGATGGCTTTTTTCTGGGCCGGAGTGTAGTCGCCGCCCCGCAGGGGATAGGGAGGACCGTTCCGAACGCCCCACTTCTGTTTCAGAATTCCATGGTGATACAGTTCCATAAACAACTACCCCCGCAATTCCTTGATTGCAAGGGCAATGCTCAGGGAAGACCCTGCGATCGCCAGAACGCTTCCCGCCACTTCCAGCGTATCCCGCAATGCCTGCCGTCCTTTGGAAACCTGAGCCGGGGAGGTGTCTGCGAACAGCTGATTGTATTGCCGCTCCAGAAGTTCCCGGTTGATCTTATCCCGCATCTCCTTGTCGGTCATCTTGCTCAGATCCATCCGTTTCGGAGCTGGCTTGGACGTGCTGGTCTGCTCCAGCTTTTTCATCTCCTTCACCAGATCCGAGCCGGAGTCGACGGTTTTCTTGGTCCGCTCCAGGTCCTCCTTAGCCCAGCGCTTCGGGTCCGGGTTGGACAGGTCGATGCGGTTCTCCTTCTTCTTGGCCGCGTTTTCCCGCTTATCCCGGTCATAGCGTTTTTCACCGGCGGCGGTCAGGGTGCCGTCTTTGTTCTGGTAGCGGCGGACGCCCCACTTCATGCCTTTGATGCCGTAGTGCAGGAGCATGCTATTCTCCATTTTGACTTTCCTCCTTCCCGCTGGTGTTCTTCACGGGGTCCGCTGCAACAAAAAGCCGCCACTCAAACTCACCGATCTGCCGGTTGATGGACTCAATGGCAGCGGAGCTGAGAGGCGGGTCAAATAACAACCGAACCTTCATGTAGACGTAGGATTTGACTAAAGAAAAGATGCTCGGCTTATCCTGAATAAATCCGGACCAGACTTCATCTTTTCCTGAGATTGAGAAACCGTTGGCAGGTCCAACGCCCATTTGCGTCAGGATGGAAAACACGCTGTTGATGTGGATGATAATGTCCGGGTCAAAGTGCGTGTAGCTCTCGTCGATGCCCAACAGTTTCTTGATTGATATCAGGATGCTTTCGGAAATCTCCATAACAGCCTCCTCACCGGCGGACTGCGATGAACTTCTTCATGCAGTACCCCTGGGTGCCGTTGGAGGTCGACACTTTATAGAAAGCATCTGTTGACTCGTCTATATTGACGGAAACTCTGGTCAGAGCCGTAATGACTGTAAGGACTTTGGAATTTGCTCTCGGCTCTTGATAAAGCGCCGCTCTCAGACAATTCGTCACAACACCGGCAGCATGATTCTCCATATCGAGTCCTCCTTTCTACTTTTTCCAAGGACAGGTATCATTGGGTCTGCGTGTAATCGGCTCCTTGAACAACCGGTTCTCGTCGCCATAATGGATGGCCAGATGCGTCTCATGAATTGTGGTGATCAGAAACTCGGGATCGAGGATGATCCCTCTTCGCTCCCGGATGTCCTCCGGGCGGATCGGGTTCATGTGGTGGATAAGTGGACGGCGGTAAATCTCCCGTCCGGCAATTCCCAAATCACACCCCATGTCCCGGGCAATCACAACATCCCGGATCTGCTTCCACTCCGGGGAGCGATAAAAGACCTGATTCATGTACCGGTCAAAGCCGAAGGTCTCCTCTCCGACAGCACCGTTCAAACGAAGATAGCGGTAGCGCTCCTCGAAGGTGGGGAGAAGGATCAATTCCGAGTAACATCTAATACTCATCCCCGTCCTCCTCGTCCTGCCCGCTGTACCGCTTAAAGGCGGCCATGGCCTTTTCATAGAGCTCATCCATCCGGACTCCGGACTTGTACGCCTCGGTCTTGGCCTGGACCAGCTCCACCTCTTTGGCAAGCCGTTCATTTTCCAGACGTGCCCTGGTAGTTCCGAGCTTCAGGATGGTAGTGACCTCCTGGGAAGAAGCCGTCCCCTCCAGCAGACGCTTTTCAATCAGGTTGACAGCCAAATCGATCAGCTGGTTCTCTCTGGCCTCCGGTGTCAAGGCGGCCCGACGCTTCCTCGGTTGAACGCCGGAAGGTTTCGTTGCTTTTGCCACACTTGACACCTCCTCTCACTTAGAATTGTGGCAGTTTCTGTGATGTTTGGACCGGTTTTCGGCGGCGCTTGAAGAAGCCCGCATAAGCAGCTTACCGACAAGTGGAGAAAAACTCGCGGCAATGGAGGTAACGCATTGCGTACTCAGCCGGAAAGGAGATCACAGCTGAACGAAAAAGAGTCCTCGCCGGTAAATGCCGCCCTGTGGGCTTGTTCAAGCACCGCTGAAAACCGAAGCCATTTTCCAAAAATATCCCCCGGAGAATTTTTGAAGACCACCGCGATGCATAGGGGGTGCCATTTTTAAGGGGTCCCCCTATACCCTTTAACACGTCTTGAACCCTAAATGCGGTCATCATTTCAGATTTTTTCTCTAAAATGACAAAAAGAAATGCGCTCTGAATCAGAGAACATTTCTTTTCCCGGTTTTATAGGCCTTTTAGGGTCACATGGTCACGGCAGGCTCAGGTTTCAGCTTCCGCTTCACCTTTTTATAGATCCCCAAGGGGTCATACTTGATGATGTCGTTAATGGCTCGCTCGATTTCTTCCATGTTCTCCTGCTCAGAGAGCTGATCGGAAGTACGGGCGATACGCGCCAAGAAAGCGCAGGAGTGATACCCGTTGTCTTCGTCAAACCGATACCAGGCTTCATACTGGGTAAAGGGGTCATACGGGTTGTCGGTCGTTGTAAGCATACACGTTTCCATTCGCTCTCACTTCCTTTCTTACTCGTTGAGATACTTGGAAACAACAGAAGATGAAAGGTTCAAAGCATCAGCAATCTCGGCATTGGTACAGCCAGAGTTTGCCATTGCCTTGATGCGATTGATGCGAGCAGTCGACAACTGCGTCGATGCTCTTGGGGTTGCGCGTTCCCGGACGACATCGGGATCAGAGTAACGAAGAATCTCTTTCAAGGTTGTATCAGAGATTGCGCCAGCCTGAATTGCTTCCCATTCTCCATCAGAGATTGTAATGCGCGTTCCTTTCCCGCTTGCTCCAGTCGTCACACGAGCGTCGCTAATTGCGGAGCGACGAATCTTTGAGATTTCATCTTTGTCGGTAATGTTGTTAGCCTGAATCTTTGCCTTAACTTGCGCATTGGCAATACGCTGAGCCTCACGTTCACGAGGAGCGTTAAGCTGAGCAGTCTTCAACGCACTGGTCAATCTGGTAACTTCAGGCGCATAAGCCTTTGCTGCACTGGCATTACGAACCAACGTGGGCGTCGCTAAGTATTCAAGCCTTGCCCGATTGGCAAGTGCCTTCATACGATTTGCGTAGTCAGCATAGGCATCTTCCTGGACAGTGCCGGAAGACAGGGTCCGAACATCATCGACCTTCTCCAAGAGCTTAATCTTTGTCGTGGCCGGAACTGTTTTACCAGACTTCGGGTCCACATAAGTACGCCCGGATTCCTTGTAGATAATCTTTCCCGTCTCCTTGTCGATACGGCCGCTGCCCTGACGCTCCGGAACGTCGACGCTCTGCTTCCGTCTGGAGAGCAGGGTGGATGCCCCGCCCACTTCCTTTCCGGTTTCGGGGTCCGTGTACCCTTGCCACCGTTTGCGGAGGGTGGGGATGTCGTTCTCTACTTCCGACCGCTTATAGTCAAGCTTATGCTTAGCCGCATCGATGACCACCATGCTATGCTTGACGGCCTTAGTAATTTCCTCCTCGGGGGCCCCTTTTAAGGTCATATCCGTGATGAGGTTGGAGATTTTACCCATCTCTATCTGGGTGGCGGCTTTTGAGAGAAGCCGGACGCCAGTCTTCCCCTCGGTGGAGTATTCAACTTTTGGGTCGAAATTCTTCAAACCATCTAGGGCGGGGGTGGATTTCACCGACACCTTTCCACCCACGGGGATGACTACCACCTGGTCGCCGTCAAAGTCCGCTCCGGACAGTCGCTCCGCCACCTTCGGATTGATGCCGACGGCGTCACGGATGTTCTTGCCCAGAATTGAGATCGCCGACTGATTTTTATTGTTGACCGTCAGCTCCGGGATCTCGAACGTGCCCCCATGGGGGTAACGAATCAGAACGACTTTCTCTCCGTTCCGGTAGTTGGGGGCATAGATCTCCGTCTCCTTCATTTTTGTGATGGGGAGGATCACTTGTGTACTCTGCCGGGGGAGGGCCGCCGCTTTCAAATGGACAACTGCGGAATCACATTCGTCTGCAAAGTCCATCAGCAACTTCCGCTTGATGGTGGGGTTATTGAGAGAGCAAATTTCTGCGAATTCATCGGCGGCATCGGCATAAGTCAAGTCGAGCTGCTTCTGAATCAACTTGATGGGCTGCTTAGAAAGGAACTGGGAGGATAAGTTCTTACTCATCTTATCCCAGTCTCCCTCTTCCTTCAGCTTGTTGATGGCGGACAGAGACTTCTTTTCTCCGGTGATGGGGTCTGTGTACTTGCCATGCGGGTCGGGGTAGTAACTCTGGCCATTGGCCTTGATGAACGCACCAAAAGGGTTATCGGGGTCTTCCTGAATTTTCTTCATGACGTCCATCTTTGGCGTTCCGGAATGTTTGTTCGTGTTGAACACGATGTCTGCGCCATCCGGCATATCATCAGAATACATGGCCATGCCCTTCAGATAGTGGGTCCCGTCCACAAGAATGCGAACCTGAGCATAGTGAGAATCCCCCAAGTCAAGGTCGGCCACGCCACGGCGAAGTTCGATGACGCCATCCTTGGAGGTGCCACCTTCATCGCCATAGCGGATCTTCACCCGACCGGAATCAATGCTGGCCGGGTATTCCCGCTTATCCCAAGACGCACCTCCGTCAGCAGAATGATAGTCGCCTACCGACTTGATAATGTCCAGGTTCTGGTAAGCATCGCGCTGCTCAATGTCAGGAACGGAGATAACCGGCGTGATAGTCCGTTTCTTCGGGTCGTTTACCTGAGGGACGCCGACGCCATAGCGGTTATAGCCCTCGGTCTCCAGAATGAATAGAGCCTCCTGGAGCACGCCTTTGGAAATGCCGAGCTGCTGCTCCACACCCTCGCCCACGTCAAGAGCCCCTTTGACCGCCAGCTCCTTCTTCAGAGCCTCGGCGGTGGCAAGAGCCTTGTTTTTATTGCTCGCGGTATTCTCATTGAGCAGGGCACGGACAGAGGAGTCATTATTGTACCCCATGATTTTGGCGATTTCGTCCAGCGTCTTCCCCTCTTCCCGAAGGGACTTGGCTCGCTCTGCCTGTAAGGCACGCCGTTCATGTTTCGCCACACGAACCTGCATACGGAGATCGGTGGTAGACATCTTCAGTTCCTCAGCAATTTCCTTTTGAGATTTGCCAAGCGCCTCAAGTTCTTCCACACGGGCCAGGAAGTCTCCGCCGTGTTGATAAGGGTTCTCGCCAGAACCCCAGGGGTAGCGCCCAGAGCGCCTCTTGACGCCATAGTGCATCAAAATATCATCCACAATGGGGTCCATGGCTTATTCCTCCTCTTCCTTGATACTGTTGATGATTTTGTCGAAGGTAACAATGCGGTCCATGATGGGGAAAATATCCTCGATGGTAGGCTTGTGGTAAAGGACGGTATCGTTCTGGTAAATACGCAACTCCATCTCAATCTCGTTTGGCTTGTAGTCATACTCCAAACAGAAGAGGGCCGCATAAACCATAAGCTGTTCCATATGCGTCGGGGCCTCGCCGGTCTTCAGATCGTGAATTCGAAGAATATCTTTCCGAAAGGAAATAGCGTCGGCGGTCCCGAAACAGTTTGGAGAGTAATAAAGGATTTGCTCGGGGGTCATCTTATACCCAATGGCGTCGTTCACATACATGTTCAACGTCTTCTGGGATTTGGGCAGTCGCTGCCCCAATTTGATGCATTGGGCCGCAAAAGCGTGAAGAGCCGTCCCACGCTGAGCCGCCCGGTATTTGGCATAAGCATCAGCAATCTTCTCTTCTGAGTAATTGATCCAGTGATAGCCACTGGCGCTAAGAAAGGCGTGCTGCCCCTCAAGGTTGGAGTGTTTTGCGAAGTTCATCCAGCACTTCCTCCTTGTTCTCCGGGGAAATGAATCTGGAGAAGGACATCTCGTTCATCTTCCCAACATAATACTCTTGGTTTGGCTGTCTCTTAGCGCGTGCAGATTTCTTACACTCAAGGGAGGCCCATTTCTTTCCATAAAGAATGAGCAGGTCGGGGATGCCCTGGCGCTGATCCATCTTAAAAACCATACAGCCGGGAAATATCGTTTTCAAATTGGCAATAAGCCGGTCTTGAAAACCGCTTTCCAATCTTGCGCTTCTGGCCACGAAACGGCCTCCTTTCCGATAAAAGTGATAGAAAGAATAGGATATGCGCGACATATCTCTCTCCTCTCCATAAAAGAGTCTGTTTTTTTTGCGGAAAGAAAAAACAGCCCTAAAATATCAATTTGGAGCAAAAAGAAAAGAGCCGCGGATGACGGCTCTAATCTTCAATGATAAATCCAATTTTTCGTTTCGGCTTACTATTTTCCTCAGCAATCTTCTCGACCTTTGGTTTGCCAAACGATTGCCAGATCGTGGCGCCGGCAGCACTTCCAATCGCCGCCACCATCGACATGGTAAACGTCATCAATATTTGGGTCGAGTTTCCAATGTTGAGTTTCATACTATCGCCTCCCATAAAGGAGACTGCATTTTCAGCGGAAATGAAAAGAGCCGAGACACCCACAAGCGTCCCGGCTAAGCGTAAAATATCAATGTTGTGTTCATCAGCTGTTGTTCCGCAGATACCGGATCAGAATCCAAATCAGCCAGAGACCTCCGGTACAAAAGGTGAGGATAACGTCCAAGATCAGCCCGGCCGTACCCCGTTTCTTTCCGCTATTCCTGCTCATGGGAGTTCTCCTTTCCAAGTTCTTTCTTTTTCTTGACGTCACGGTGGACTATTTTCTCGACACCGGCTCTTGCTTTAGCGGCGGTATCGCCTGCGACGGCTTTGGCACGCTCCACCTGTTCAGCTCGCTTGATTGCTCGCTCCTGTTTCAACGCGGCCTTCTGCTGCTCGGTCTCTTCAAATATCCGCCGGCTCTCGTCGATGACTTCCTGGGTCACATACTGCACAATCACAGTGTCTCCAGGTTTTAGCTTCGAGTTTGGTTTGCGGTCAGAGCCAATCTTTGTATTTGACGCACGCATCCCGAAAGCGAACCTCGATAGGCAGTGCTTTTAGACCGCGGCTATCCAAAAGTTCTTTTGCCTCGTCCAATTTTAGAGGAAACTTCTTAGAGCAGAGCTCAGGCATAAATATCAATTCTTCAGAAGGGGCGAGTTCTTCCTTTTTGGGAATCCGGTCGATAAGCTCGACGGCAAGCGGAGTCACGGCGCCGACAATTCCGGCGACAAATCCAAGCGTACCACCGATGTTACCGTTCGGCTTCTTTGGTTTGGCCATCGGCAATCCCTCCTTTGAGCAAAATAAAAGAGTGCGCCCCAATGAAGAGACGCACCCTTGCAAAAGCGAATCTCTCCATTGTTGCCACACAATCTCATTTTAGCCTACGGGCATAACGAGGAAGAGAGAAAACACCTTTTGCCAAAGTATTTTCCCCGTAGACTAAAAATATATGAAACTGTGTGGCATTGTCAGTATAGCACATTAAGTTTTGAATGGGAAGAGTATTTTTATAGCCGCGAACGGCATTTTGAGGCGCTGATAGTAGCAGCTGGCCAGTTGGCCACTTTTTTCTTCCACTTATATATAAATTTTAATATTTTTTTTCGCATTTAAGTGAAGAGAAAAAGTGGGAAAGTGGCCAGAAAACCCGCAAACCCTTGGGGCGCAACGGTTTCGGCCTGGCCATTTTTGAAAATAAAAGTGGCCAGAAAGTGGGCAAATGGCCAATTTTTCGTCATTTTCGGTTCTTTTTTCGCACAAGAATCAAAAGATTTCTGGCCAGTTCCGAAACAAAAGTGGGCAAATGGCCAGTTTTCGGACTAAAAGTGGCCAGCAAACCACCCCAAAATTGACCTGCTACTAACAGTAATAGTAGCAGCTTTTGGCCTATTTTCAGGTCGAATCCCGCTTCAAAATTGGAGCCGTCCGTACCCTTCTGTACTTCTTCGCCACCTATCTACACACAAAATATCAATCTCTGACCAGATCTGTTCCTTAAAATGCACGCCGCTGGTAAGGCCGATTTCGAGGTGCCACGGGGACAAACTGGTAGCGAGGAGGAGCTGGACGAACCCGCCGATGAAGAGACATGCCATACTTTTTCGGAGGTATCCCATTCCGCTTAGGCCAGAGTTCATCGCTCTCTCCAAGGTTGCGAAACATATCCTCAAGTGCCTGTGCAGCCTCCGCCATCGACTGGCCAAATGCCACCCAAGCATCCTTGATCTTTTGAACAACCGCCAGAGTCTCTTCCATGGTCATGAGTCATCACCTCTCAAATATTGTTTTGGGACTTGGAAACGCCTGCTTGCATATTGGTATAACAGCAGTTGAGTGCAGTTAAAAGGTTGTCGATCTGAACTGACCGGTCTGTCCGAATCTCAACCGTCGGCTCCGGCATCGGTAAATATCCAAGCGCCTCCATCTGCTTATGTTCGCAGGTGGATACATATGGGCATGCCCTACATTTCGCTGCAAGTCTGGATAGGCCCAAATCTCATCACCTCCAAACCTTTCCGGAGCGCTTGTCCACCAGAACAATCCGCCCCTCGATCTCAAAGTCCGCCAACTCACAAATATCAAAGATGGCATAGAGCAGCTTATGGAACCGCTCCTCCTCGGCATCCATGTTCTTCAGAGCTTGGTAGGCTGTGGGGTCTGAGTAGCCCTCTGCGTTTTTTCGATCATTCCAGGACAATTTTTATCACCCCGTTCATTCATATATTTGATAAGCGATTGAGCGTGCATATCGCTGATACCGTATGTTTCTTGTAGTTTAGAGACGAACCAGTCTGGAACATTTTTTCTTCCGCATTCGATGGCAGACAACTCAGCCGGCGAAATATCAAGATCCTTTGCCATGTCATAGAGCAGGAGCGCCCGAACCAGGCGGATATCCCGCACCATTCTTCCAAAAGCGTCAAGCCCCATAATCGCTCTCCTTATGCCACGCCTCAATGTCGACACCAATCCGCTTCAGCATCTGGGTACAGAGCCAAATATCATCCTGATCCTCCATCTCATATCGGCTGACCAGCTCCTTGATGCGGTCGTGGAAGGCATCATAATAGGTTCGGAGCCGCTGAGCCCCGAACCCAAATTGTTCATGCAGCACCCACAGAATGGTCGCATCGATTTCGGCGATGTGTTTTCTGTCGTACTCGGCCAGTTCCCGCTGGATCTCTAAATCCATCGCTTTTTTCTCCGCTGCGGTAAGTACAGCGCCGTACACTTTTCCTCCGGCTTTCTTGAGTTGCATAGGTGCCTCCCATAATCCAGTTTTCCTTAGCAAAGAACATGGGGACGGCGAAGAACAGCATCAAAACTGTCGCAGTCGCGTCCCCATCGAGAAACATGATTGGTAAAGAGAGCCCAACTAGCAGCAGAGCATAGAGCTTGTTTTTCAGCAGTTCTCGTTTCCACATAAGTCGATCACTCCTTTCCTCAAAATATCAAGACCGCTTGCTCAACGATCATATGGGTCATAGAAGTCGAACTGTTTCTTGGAAAATTCCTTCCAATCCGGTCGCCCTTGCTTCCATTTTCGCCACTTCCAGAAAAGCAACATGGGTGGCTCACATTCAAGCCAGTTCGCAAACGCGGCAATAAACTCTAGCCGCAGATTGTAGCGGCGTTTATGCTCTCTACTCTCACTCATTTGACATTCTCCATATCCATCTCCAGAATGGTCATAATGGCATAGTTGGCCAGATCCATCAAAGTGTCCCGAATAGACTCATCGGTGACCCGCTGCTGGCCGGCGTCATTTGCAGAAAGGCGGGAAAGAGTTTTGAACCGGGAGAACTTGTCCCCCAGCCGAATCCGGGTCATGGCCAAACCCTCTTCTACAAAGGTCTGGTGGAAACTGTCGCCATAGTCATGGTTCTTCCGCTCGTACAAGCTATTCAGCTCGTCGCAGATCGCCTTATGGCGCATCACTTTCTCATTCATAAACAGATTTCTCCTTTCAAAATATCAATCTGAATTGCAGTTCACTTTGATCGTTCGGTCTGTTTCATCGGCTAAGTGTTTGAGAAGCATGGTCATAAATACTTCAAAGCCGCCGGAGCAACCGATTTCTCTAAACGTAACCCGGTAATTTTGTTTATACCACCGCTGCTTGTATTGTTTTTCCATGCGGACAATGATGGAGTTGGTCATCGCTTCATATCGCCACATAATTTCAAAATGGCGATGCGCAAGATCAATCAGCGTTTTCTCAAGCATCAGGTTTTCCTCCCGGATTCTGATTACCGAACTGTTCCTGTGCTCTGATGGAAATAACGGCACCTCAACTCTACCGGCTCGATCCAGGGAATATCCCGAAGCCGAATGCTTCTGACAGACTTGTCATCCTTTGAGGGTAAGTTGACACTGACTTCATCCACAGCAGCCTGGGCCGCCAAATACTCCTCTTTGTACTGGCACACATCCCTATGACTACATTTAGTGCAGCAGGTCTCTTTTACTCCGAACATACGAACCATCTCCTTATAATTTTCATCCAGCGTTGAGGCCTCAACATTCAACTGGTGCAGCATCATTTGCAGGTCGTCAACCAGATAAGTTTTGCCATGGCCTTCGCGCTGGCGGACGAGGCCTCGAATCCAATCGGCGACAGTAATGGGAGGCGGGATCTGCAAACCGAGGTCGCGAGCCATACGGTCGATATACCCCACCATCTGGTAGGTCGGTGCTACAATGACAGCACCGGTTCTTGCGGATTGCTGAATCAGAAATACAGTTTTACCTGTCTGTCTCCCGGCGATGTAGACTGTCATGGTATTTTTTCCTCCTTTTGAGCTTGGCGACGTGCCTGTTTAAGTGCCAGCTCCATAGCGTCGCCACCTATGTCATCGTCCTTATGCGGCTTTTTCTTTTTCGCTTCGCACTTAATCAAAGCCGCGTCGTAATCATAGCCGATCCCAGCTTGATACTTTTTCGCAATGGCGCGAAACTTTTCAGCATGATATTCGTAAGTGGCACGATGGAACCCTTCCAACCCCCACTCATCACAGGCCAATTCCAGCAGTCTGGCATAATCCATCAGAGCATTGACTATTTTATAAATATCGCCATAGCAGGTTTTGATTTCGCGTTCGCCATCTGCATCATGAAGGTGAAGGGTTACCTTTTCCAGTTCTATGGGCCTGGAAATAATCGGCTCAAATCGTTCCCGTGGACTGAGTTTTCTCTGAGCGGTTTCAGAATTTGGTGCTTGAGGTTGGGGGACTTTTTGCACAGGAGAAGAGGGGTAGGGAGGCTTCCATGACTTAGGTGACGATTTCCCAAATAGTTTCTTGGTAAACTTCTCCTTCATAGCTCGGTCTTTCTCCTTTTTCAAATATCAATGTGAACTACTCCTCAGCAGACTCAACGATAGTCACGGTGCCCTCAAACACCCCAAACTCGGACGACTGCTGGAATGTGTGCGTTTCCGGCTCCTCTCCATCCTGCATTGGCCGGGTGAGATACCACAAAGAATCGTCCTTCCAGGTGATCATCTCCAGTTTTTGGCCGGGTTCCAGTTCCAAAGTCATGTCGCCGCCGAGCGAGCGAGCAACACCTTGGTCACACCCAGTCAATAACCCTAACGACAAAATAGCGCACAAGAGTGCGCCGACGTAAATGCGTTTCATGTTTTCTCCTTTCCCGCAAATATCAAGGTCCGATTTCAGCGATGGACTCTACAAAGCAGTTGTAATAGGTATAGCGCTTTCCCTCATAATCAAAGAGAACATAGCCGCCGTCATTGCCTTCTATATCAATTTTCCCGGTGTACTGTGCAATGATCTCTCCGTCGGCTGTATAAATTGTCACCGTCCGTTCGAGTCCATTGTCTAAATCGCTTTTCTGATCCGTCATGGCCCGCTGGCCAGATGCGGTGTTCTGGAAGTACCAGCGCATACCGAAGAACAATCCCAAAATCAGCAGAATGGCAACCGCCACACTGATAATCTTTCCGGGGACATTCTCAATCAGACACGCGCCCGCGATGCCGGCACATAAAATGAGTGCCGCAAATAACACAAATGCAATCCAACCGCCGATAGTCATGCTTTTTCTCCTCCTTCAAATATCAAAGGACCTCCGTAAGAATTCGGAAGTCCTTAAACACGCCATCTTCCAAAGTTACTTCGACAGGTTTTCCAAGCAACTCAGAAACATAGTTTACCTTTGCATCCTTGAGAATTTTTGCCAAACGGTCAAGGGATTCTGCAAGATTACTGTGGCGAGTTCCCATTTCCCAGTGGCAGTCGGGAGATATATTCACTGTATATTTACCAGCATCCATAACGCCGCTGCCAGACATCGAGAACCCAAGTTGGAGCCCCAGTTGAAATGGATAATCTCGCATAGTACCAAACTCAACAAAGTCAATTTTGCCAAGCCTTTTCTCAAGCATTTTATTCCTCCCCAACAAGTTTCTGATACAGTTCCTCGGCCTCTTTACCTTGGAACTGGTTGATGATACGAACATTATCGCCAGGTGCTTTCCGCCCGACGATCAATACCGCGGGGTCGCCGTGGCTGTGATCAAAGCCGACCAAAACCGTGTCAAAATTTTTCACAGTACCCACCTCACAAAGTCAAAGAGTAGTTTCGCAAGGAATAGAAGACCAATGATAGCCAGGACCAAAACAACATTGAATAGAAAACGCAAAATGTCATCCCAGCCATGCTTCATTTTTTCTTCACCTGCTTGGCCTTTCTCTCCTCGTACTCGGCCTTCTCGATGGGAACCATCTTACCGTCCTCTTCTTTGAAGTAACGGTTCAGCTCGATCCGCTTATCGTCGGGTGTGAGAATATAAAGATAAGCGACAGTATCATAGTCGCCATTCTTTGGGTCAACCAGGAAGTCCTCGGAGAAGACGCGATACTTCTTGGTAGAGGGCAGATAGGGCATGGTAATAGGGAAGATCGTGTCGATAAGACGAGTCATCATCCCATTACTAAACGCCGCACTAGGATAGTTGACGTTGATGCCGCAAACCCGGTCTATATCGGAATAAGTAGCCGTCCCGTCCGGAGCGATTTCTTTGAACAGGGAGGACATACGTTTACACTGGTACTTCTGATACCCTTCTTTCCAGCTACACTTGTCGGTGATATCGCTCCAAATATCCGGAGTGTCTTCGATGGGGGTCAGACACTTGCCGTCAATCAGGCGGTTGAGAATGCTCTTTGTGATTTGGATACTGAAGCCGGAGTGGCCATCTCGGGCCAGCGTTTGATAAGCCCGAAGGGCGCTCTCATAGCAGAGCACGCCATAGGCCCAGTCGTCCGTGCCTTTCGCAGCCTCCCGCTCACTCTGACAGGCAAGGGCGATTTCCCGAGCCGCCCAGTCGTCTTCCTCCTCGGCCATATAGACCGCCCGATCATCCCAATACTCATTGGCAAATATCTTTCTGGTGTCTCCACCAAAGGCCTCTATGATCTCCGGCAGGTTCGCATTGACCGCGTCCAGATGGATGCCCTGCTCTTCGCAGAACTTCACTGCGTCATCCAGATGCTTATCCCGCCGGTTAGTCCAGAGAATGACCTTGGCGCCGTTGGCCTGCTCCTGTTTGATTCTGGAGATGGTCTTATTGATGGGGTCGCCGACCTCGGGGAACTTATTCGTGGCCAGGCAGCCGTCGAAGTCCACCGCAATGATCTTCGGCCGGGTCTCCTTGTTTTCCACTGCTTTTACATTCATCTCGTCCATGTGCTTTTCTCCTTTTCAAAATATCAATCCGTAATAGTAAGCTCATTGAGCGGAACCGTTGTCAGTGTGCCGTCCGGTCGCTTGATAACCGCCTTGTTTGCGAAGAGCCCAACGCCGAGCTGTAAAATATCGACCTCTTCACGTCGCAATCGCTTACACTCGGCACAGCTTTCAGGGGTCATCCAATCCATGTCGATGCAAGGGGCACAACTAACTGGTCTTTTATAAATCCCTTTCATACTGCTCCTTTCCAGAAAATATAAATGCCCCGAACTGCTGTTACACAATTCGAGGCATTCTTTTTTTTTTCGTATTTGGTTTAATCCGAGGCTTTGAAGTTGTAAACGGGGCGGATGCGCTCCACGATGATTGCAGTGGGGCCGATTTGGGAAACGATCTCCTCTATGCTCTTGTAGGCCATCGGGGATTCGTCCAAGGTGTCGGGCACTACGCAAGTTGTGTAGATGCCCTTCATCTCATTTTGGAACTCCTCCATAGAGAGGGTATTGAGCGCCGCACGACGGCTCATAAGGCGTCCGGCCCCATGCGGAGCAGAGCAGTTCCACTCCTCATTCCCCGTGCCAATGCAGATCAAGCTGCCATCCCGCATGTTGATAGGGATGAGCAACTTTTCTCCCTTCTTGGCAGAAACAGAGCCCTTCCGAAGAATCATGGCGTCCGTATCAATGTAGTTGTGGATAGTGGTGAAAATATCCACGGCAGTGAGACCCATGCCTTCCAGAATGACGTCCACCATGGCTTTTCGATTGAGTACGGCGAACTGCTGTGTCAACTTCATATCGTGGATGTAGTCGTCAAACAGCTTGCCCTCCACATAGGCGAGGTCTTTGGGAATATCCAGCTCATGTTCCTTCTTCAGCGCCGTAATGGTCTTCTGGATCTCCTGGAGCCGTCCTTCAGCTTTGAGCTTTGCGATGGTCTCCTGGATCTGATGCTTGGCTCCGCCCCAGAGTGCGCGGCGTCCCTCATTCTGATAGTAGTCGGCCACTTCCGTTCCGAGGTGCCGGCTCCCGGAGTGGACGACCAGAAACAGCCGTCCGTCCCCGGCTTGGTCTACCTCAATAAAGTGGTTACCACCACCCAAAGAGCCGATGCTGCGAACCGCTCGGTCAAGATTGACCTGGTCAGCGCACCGGAGCTGGGTCAAGTCGATTTCGGAGTTAAGAGAGTGGGGAATATCACGAATTTCCCGGCCATAGGGAATCTTCTCCCGGATCAGCGCGTCCAGCTTGGCGTAGTCAATCTCACGCTCTGCCAGTTCCACCGTCTCCATTCCACAGCCAATATCCACGCCTACCATACCGGGGACGATTTTATCCCGGATGGTCATAGTCGTGCCAATGGTACAGCCTTTTCCGGCGTGCACATCGGGCATGATACGGATTTTACAGCCCGCAAACTCGGGCCGGTCACACACTGCCTGAATCTGCTCCCGAGCCGCTCCTTCCAGCTCATTGGTGTAGCAAATAGCAGTGTTGTATTGCCCTTGAATAGTTATCACAGTTTTTCTCCTTTCCTGCGAGGTTTAGAAGTCCAAATCAGTCACATCGTCCCAAATATCCGTCAGCGATCTTCCGTCAAAGAGTTCGTCATTCAAAACCTCATCGACAGAGCTGACAGAAAAGGCATCGTCTCCGCACCATATCTCAAATAGATTTTTCGCCAGAGGATCAATGCCGCAGGAGAAACCGTTATAGATGAAAGTGACATGACCGACCAAATTGGTAAGATGGTCTTTAAGTTCCTGAATCGTCATAAAATATCATCATTCTCCTCTCGTTCTTCGTCTGTCAAATCTCGAATGGGACGCTCAATTAAGTCGCCGTTTTCGTCATAAATATAATCATGGGCGTGTTCGCCGTGTTTTCCAAAGCCATGTTGCTTAGGGTGTCCATGATCATTATTGCTAATTTGTTTTGTTTGCTTGCCAGCACCGTCGTAGTAATTACGATCGATTCCGCCCTTACCATTCGTCGTCTGTGTGATTCCATTTGGCGGTCCGGTCAGTTCGGTATGTTCAACCGCAATTATACTCTGCCCACCGGCATTTTTCAATCTGTCAATAGGATACGGCGGCCCATTGCGAACACCCCACTTTTGGCCTTTGACGCCGTGGTGAGCCAGGACATTGAACCCAAGCCGGCCCCGGAGCTCCCAGAGAATATCTTCCACTGTCGCTCGGGTTTTAGGGTGAAGTTTGATGTAGGCCTGGTGGTCATCATACCAGGAGAAGATCTCACTCAGGTCACCTTTCTCCCAGCTGAAGGCCCACCAGTCGCAGATCATCTCAATAATATAATTGTAGGGCATCTCCAATAGGACTTCGCCTTCACCGGGGTCGTCGTTGATCAGGACCCAGTGCTGCCAATGGTGAGGGTTGCGATGGATATGGAGCAGCCAAGCCCGGTTAAACGCCTCCACAACAGCGTAAGAGCGGTTGCCGCCGTAGAAGTAAGCGTCATAGGCCTCGTACTCGTCGGGGTTTGACTTGGAGGCGTCGTGTTCAAATTCGGTTTGCCAAGCGGCACTCGGTCGGCCTTCAAACAGCCAAGGCATGTTGGTCTGAAGCCAATCAAAGCCCTTTTTCACATTTGCTTTATGCTTTTTCAAATATAAATCGTATTGTTGACTCATCGGGGCACCTCAATTCTTAATACCAAGTTTCATCTTGGCCTGCTTGAGCGTGAGCCCGACAAAGCTTTCCGGTTGGACATTGATAGGAATTTTGGAACGGGAAGCGGCCCCTCCATACTCCAGAATGCCTTGTGTCCCGTCGTCATAGAGAAGCCGCAACTGATCACCTAAAATATCTTGCCGTACCATCTTGATTCTTTTTTGAGCCATGTTGCCCTCCTATATTATATGGTAGAAGCCAGCTCCCAGTTCTGGGCAAATGCCTTGGTGGAAGAGTAAGGGCAGGATTTTACAGAAAAGAGGTTGACTTTCCACTCTACCCACAGGAATTTCTCCTTAATGAAGATGCGGGTTTCATAAACCTCATTCGTTTTCAGCCCCATGGAGCCATCTTTACCTATAAATCTATGAGAATTCAGATTGACCGGATGCTCCAGGCACTCGTCGCAAGGCGGCTCGTTCTCCTCCAGTTTTTTTATGCTTGCAGGATTTACAATACTTGCCGAAGTAGACAAGTAGGTCGTTATCTCTGATAGGCATGGCGGCGCTCCTTATAATTCTCCAGAATTTTCATACCGTTCCAAGGCTCGACTGCATTTGGCAATGATGTTTTGCCGAATTATCTGCTCATCCACCCCGTATTGGTGCAGCATAACAAGAATTGTGGTCAAGACGTCGCAGGCTTCATCGATGATTTCCGCATCATTTCCTTTCTTTCGATGCTTTTTCATCAATATCTTAATGAGCTCTGAGCATTCCTTGATAAGCTCCGAACATTCTTCCACGACATAGACACTTTGCGGAACACCGGAAGTAGAATCTAAGTTTGCCACTGCGGAAATGGCGTTCTTCAAAGAATCGTCCGGTCTGGGATGGAAGTCACAGAAGGCAATCTCTCCGGATTGAACTTGTTTGCGGTATTTCGGGTCTTGAGCGTCTTTGCAAACTAAGGCACTGGCATAATCTTTACAATTCATGGTAGAATGGACCTCTCTTTCTCTACGAAATAGGTATAAGGGCCGCAACTGATCTCCTCAAAGCCGCCCGGAAAGGTTGGGGCATTAACGGCATGCGAAATATCAGTGGTATGCCGGCAATCGGGATAGTGGCACCGATCACCGCAGCGTTTGCAGTCACACAGGTAGAGCACGACTTTGGGTTTGACTTTTGCCATAAAGCCCCTCCTACGATTCGATGATTTTGAGGAAATCTGGTTTTGCCTTCTCCTTAATTTGGTCCCAAAGTGCCTCCGAAGCCAGCTCATGCGTCCAAACCGGCCGGCCCAGGAGTTTTTCGATATACCGGTGAACCTCGGACATGTCGCACATCAAAATGCCGGTGTAGGCAGAGAGAACAACTTTTTCATGAAGCGTCATCTTTTTGTCCTTTCTCCGGGCGAAGCCGTGAAATATCAATATAGTTTGGACAGTGCAGAGATATGGCCATTTCTTTCGCCATCATTTCATACATGAGCAGGGTGGGTTTCAGCGAGCAAACTTTGATGTGGATGCAGGTTAAGCATCGTATTCCTGGAATGTCCATGCTCAACCCTCCTTGATAACAGCGCTCACTTCCGGAAACTGATGCTCGGTCGGGCCATATCCCTCTGTCCTAATTTTGACCGTCAGGTTTACTTTGGCGCGATCCACATTGAAGTGATCTGCAAGTGCCTGGATAATATCTTGTTCGTTTAGTCGAAGTATTTTTTCCATCCAATCGACCCCTTTCAAAATATAAAAGAAGAGAGCCCACGTTTCCGTAGGCTCTCCCTTTGGTCGAGGTTTAGAACTTCAGCTTTTCATTGATTTTGCGAATCTGTTTCTCGACCTTTTCCTGGATTTCGGTGTTCCCGGCCTTGATTGCCAGATCCAGGACCTCCTGCCAGTCTTCTAACTGGTCAAGGAGCATTCCCTTGTACTGGTTGTCCGTCATACCCACGGGATCATCACCACCATCCAGAAGGTGAGAATTGTTGCGTTCAGCCATAGCTTAACAACCTCCTTCCATAATAGGAGCTGCACTTTTTGCGCATAGTCGATTTGGCTTATCCGAGTTCATCATACCATGCTTGGCCGAAGAGTGTCAATCAGAGGTGTATCGCCCACCATAAAAGCATGCAGACAGAGAACTTGGCAAAGAACCACAGAAAGTCCCCTATTTTCTGCATCAAAAGCCATGCTATGGGGTGCTTTTCGATCCACTTCTGTTCCTTATTCATCATTTAACCCTTCTTTTGACATTGATTAGGTCTTGACTGGAGCGAGCCCAATGCTCTTGCGGTAATCATTGTATGAGATTTTGCCTTGCTCATAAGCCTCCCGAAGCGTTTCCTCGTCTGGCCAAGGGGAAACTGAGACAGACATTCCACCATCCGGCGAAATATAAATAGATACTGACCGATCTCCCTTCGCCATAGCGTCATCCACGATAGTGTGAACTTCCTGCCAAGAAGTTATAAAGTTACTGTTGCCCATTGTGGTCATCCTCCGTCTCCATAACAAAGCGTGGTTCAAGAGAACCGTCTGACATAACGCTTATCTCAACGATTTTCATTTTATCGTTTTGCGCTTTATATGGGCACTTTTGGCAATGCGCGTCCGTAGCCTCGCCATTTTTCTTCGCGTCACATCGCTGGCAATAATAGACCAACGGAATATGGTTGCCAAACTTGACTCGTTGCTGCTCTTCCCGCTCCACCCGGTCGATTAGATTCAATACCTCAGGGGCAACCTTCTCTTTGGGAATTTTTATCGAAAAACCCTCATGTGATTTACAGAAATGATCGAGCTGGGCGTCCAGTTCTTCATGGACTCTTCGTTTTGCCTCTTCCATGATCTCGTTGCTAATGGGAATATCTTTCAAGCTGGGGCCCGTGATCAGCTCACTGTACGGCAGGCCCTCGATCCAGTCGCAGAAGGTGTGCCACTCATCCAGCTTGTGGTTCCGCCGGCTCTTGTAGATGTTGGCCAGCACCTCATAATTGAGCATGACTGTCCGCCGCTGGTTGTAGGAGGAGGGGAGGAGCTGGATCATCTGCCACCAGTATCGCTTGTCTTGAGTTTCGAGATATTTTTCGCGACATAGATTAAGCATTTCAATGACCCCATCAAGTAAGCACTCCGGAGTTGTTCCGTAGTTATCATCTCCAAAAACGATATAAGGAGCATCTTTGTCTCCGAGCAAATGCTCATAACTAAAATCCTCCAGTGTGAACTCTTTTGCCGCAATTTTGTGCATGGTGGAGCAGGAATTGGCCACTGTACCAACCTTGTAGGTATCGAATTCCTTCCACCAGTACAGCGGGGCAATCAGGTCCACATAGACCGCGATCATGCGCATGAACTTACGATGATCAGTGCCGGCGTTGCGAAGACGAGTCATCAGATTGAGGTCGCCAGCCCCAACACGATAATAAGGGAAACGAATCTCGGCCACTTCCCCTGTCGTTTCGTCTTTTTCATAATCCACCGAATAGTTCTCATAACTATCACTCTTCTCCCAAGAGTTCATCGGGTTACGCATCCCGCGGATGGCGTGCTCCCAGCCCAGAACCTCGGTGTTTTCGATTTTAAGCATCAGATTTTTCTCCTTTCAAACAAGCGCATATAATTCCGGCCAAGCTGAAGATATTTTCAACTCCATGTTGTTCAAGCATGGACAAAAGTTCTGAATATTCTGGAGAATCAAAATTGATTGAAATATCGAGACGAGTTTCTAAATCATGCAAAGCAGAATCGATCTCATACTTATTCATGTATTTCCCTCCAATCGAATGAATAACCCATATTCACTAAAATTCGGATCGCCGAGGGTTGCCTCCGCAAACAGGGCCACCACTTCTTCCATAGTCAACTCAATGGTGTGGTTACCATAGCAAGATGTGCAGCGCTCACGGTCTTCCTCAGTTTTAATGATCAGCATTGTCTTCTCCTTCTTCTAACTCTCTATAACGACAGACGTCTTCTTCTTTGATGATTTTGGTATGTGGATAGAAATGGTCTATGGCGTCAAGCTTCATTCGAGCAACCTCGCGGTTACCACGAACATCTTCCCATTCATACCACTTTCCATCTACCCAAGAGCCGTCATGTTCTAATTTGCAATCGACATACTGGCAGGGGTGCCATGCATTAGACATCGTTTTTCCTTTCAAATATAATGCCTGCACATCTTCATCCGGAACACATTCGATAATGAATAATTGCCCCCAGACTAAAAATTGTCCGAAAGTCATATGTCTAAGATGGAGAAGCACATGGTCACCAATCATTTCGTCTCCAGTAATACCGATGACAACATCACGGACATTTTTGGCATCGTTGCTTACCATAGTATAAGGAGGGTTCCGTGTACAGTCTTTTACAATGAACATCGGTCATTCTCCTTTCACAGATTCGAGCTTTCCTTTCTCTCGGTAGAACTCCGCCACCTTTCGACAATGGCGGATATGTTCGCAAGCGATGACCTGCTGAATAACCCCGTCATCACCATAGAGTCTCTCTACGACCGGTTCTAGATCTGCACAATCCTCACAATAGGGTTCAAAATCAGTCTGAATCATTTCGCACTCTCCCTATATTCTTTAATCAGTTCCAGTTCGCGAGAAATGTCAACCTCGCCAAATGGGCGAAGCTGCTCTATTTCTTTTGGCGCATCTTTCCGTTCAAATATCAAAGGTTCGCCGTTTTCGTCCAAGACAATAGCATCAGCATTATCGAGCGCCGCTTTCAACATCTGCTCCAGTCTGGCTATTTGCATGGACTCGGTTTCAACAAACACGAAATATCACCAACTTTTTCGTCTATCATTGCACTGCTTCAGACCAAGATTGATTCTTCCGTTTTTTTTAACCCAGCATGTTTCGCAGAGCAAAAATAACTGGAGATTATTCGTTTTCCAATCTTATCGTGGTTTCCATATGTTGGGTGGGCGTGAACACAACCCCTACAAATTTTCGGAAGTTTCTTCATCGTTAAAACTCCTACATTGCTCGTTCATCATCCGGATCACATCGTTCGTCTCATCTTTGAAACGAATCTTAGATGGATCGACTCTTCGGACCTCTCCGGAAAACTCAACAATTCCATAGACTTGTCCAATCTGGCCGCCGGGGTGACCGCCGCGCAGTGGGCTCGCGGCCACTACATTGGACCAATGCTCCCAGCAGTGGAAATATCCAAGCTCGCCATTTACCTCACAGAGCCGGGTTTCCCATTTGATTTCGCAGTTTAATCCTGCCATAGTTTTTCTCCTTTTTCAGCGTCAGCGCAACATATCGTTGACGATTTGTTGCACATTCATTTTGAACGCCCCACCAAAATATCCGGTAGCAATGTTCCCAGCCAGGGCATTCGCGTACTGCTCAATGACAATTTCTCGAACTTTTTTCTGCATATCGTCAACAAGCTGTTCGGCCTGTTTCTTTGCTTGGTCTTTGAAATCATCACGCTCTAAAATATCAGTAATATGCTGTTGGATTTTCTCTCCGAGAAGTTGCGCGGTCATTTTGTGGATTGTAGTGCAGCGACGACCATCAAACCATTGGTCTTCGTAAAGGTCGCGAATTGCTTGTTCGGCAAGACGGTTTAAGCGATCCTCATCTATCGATGCCACCGCAAGTCGGGCAATCTCTTCGCCGACATACTTTGAAATATCAACCTGAATCCCATTGATGTTTTCAGTCATCAGTATCCTCCTTCCCACTTGACCCTCTGCTCGAACTGTCGTTCTTATGCCCATACAACAAAGCGGCAAGAAACGCTTGCGTTAGCCGCATGGCCTCTTCCGGAGTTGCCCTAGCCGCCAGTGTGCTCCGGTAAAAGAGCAGCGTGGTTTCGGCCATCGTGCCAATAGCGCTGATAAACTCTTGCAGTTGCTTTTCATCCATTTACGGTTACCTCCTGGATAAAGAAAAGACCATCCCCCAGCAACGAGGATGGTCTAATCGTGTTTCTGTTCAATTTGAGTAGATCTGCTTAAACTCCTCCAAAATATCAAGGAATTCCTGGGGGAGATAGCTCGCTGCCTTCTGCCACAGGTCATCCGGAACACCGTAGTAGGCCCCGGCGATCCCTCCTGCAATGGCTGCAATCGTGTCGCTGTCCCCGCCGAGGGAAACCGCGATCCGGATAGCGTCCTCAAAGTCTTCAGACTCCAGAAATGCCTCGATTGCCTGCGGAACTGAACCCGGGCAACCCGAGTCAAAGCGGTATTGAGGACGGATCTCGTCGATGGTGAAACCCAAAATATAATACTGGTCCTCGATGCGCTTTCGGATCATGCCCTTTTTGGCACCATACAATGCGCCCCAGGTGGCCAAGGCCGCGGCTTCAGCGCCTTTTATTCCTTCGGGATGGTCATGACTAACCCGAGTTACGGCATTAGCCAGTTCAATACATTCCTGCTTCGATTTTGCCGCATAGGCCACTGGACTCACCCGCATGGCCGAACCATTCCCGTAGCTCCAGTAAGGCTCCGGAACTTTTTTGTGGAGCCACAGGTAAAATATCTGTCCGTACCCGGCGTTAGGATACTTTTGCCCGATCTCCTGCATACACCGGATGGCATGGTTGCCGAGATTGGTATAGTCGCTGTTGCATTCCAGCAGAGCCTTCGCAATGGCAACCGTCATGGCGGTATCATCCGTAAACCGGCATTGGTCCGTGAACAGTTCAAAATCCTTTGACTTATGGTTATGCCGCTCAAAACGGGAACCGACAATGTCTCCGATAATTGCTCCGAGCATGTACTTTCACCTCTTGTTCGGTAGAATATAATAAGGTAAGGTCACTTGTCAATTTCCAGGATGTGCGCCGCGATCATGTCGGCTGTATGCGTCCAAAGCACGTTTGGATACTCATGAATGGCCCGAGTATAGTCGTTCCACTCCTTCTGATCCACAAAGGCGCCCATGTGATAGCGAATACACAGGATCTCCTCCATAGTCAACTGCAAATATTGGGAGAGCAGCATGACGGATTTATCACCGTGACCCTTGAGAAGCAAGCTTGGGGCATATTCCCACTTGCTTTCATCAACAAGGGAGATTGGGAAACCACCGCCGTAAAAAGTCTCGTCGAAGGGATGTCGGTACTGGTCTTGCTTGCAAATATCGTGGAACATGCCGACGATATAAGGTGACTCGGGGCGCTGCCACTCCAAATTATTATCGTGGCTGAGGGTGACCAACACGGAAGTCACATTGTAACTGTGGTTAAACAGACCGCCTTCGTAGGCTCCATGATACTTTGTACTTGCCGGTGCGACAAAGAACCCACTCTCTGTCAGCTTTTCAGCGATGTCCTGCGGAAACAGATGCAAAGCAGGTGCCATGCAATTATGAAAAGCGCGAATGCGGTCTTTAAGAGGGATGAGGTTTGCCGAAGATTTAGTTTCATCGCACATCGTTTTTCTCCTTTACATTGGAATTTTCAGTTGTTCATGCTGGCCGTAAGCCCCTTGTTTTTCAGCGCGACCAACTGCCGTGCTTTATTGACCGCCCAAGGGTCGTCCAGCGGCAGGTTCATGCCTGTCGAGTGGTCAAAACCCTCGAACTCTTTGGCATAGGGCACTTTCGCGGCAATCCCCGGATACTTGGCTTGCAGTTCTTCCAGTTCAGCGGCCCATGCCGACCATGTGCTGTCCGAAATCAGATTGTCGTTCATCTTGTAGTAGATGACACTGTGGACCAGAATCTGCCTCCTCCGACGATTAAGCAGCTCTGCGATGCTTCTCCGGCTCGGCATTGTGGTTCACCTCCAACGGTTTCGTGGCCCAGCCGACGAACTTGCCCTCGTTGAAGTTCTTCTTCTTGGACAGGGCCTTGCTGATAGCGAGGTCGATCCCAGAAAAACTCTTCAAGTGATAGTAGTTCAGGTCCCTGTATGGCGTGGTCAACCGATCAATCCGTCCAGCCGCCTGTGTCGCCACCTTATAAGAATACTGCTGCGAGTAAAATATAATGGTGTCCGTGGTGATGCAGTTCCACCCCTCGCAGCCGGCGGTGTATTGAACGAGGTACACCCACTTGTTCCCCGTGGGGATCTCCTGGTGCTTATGTCCATTCCACTCCGCGATTTCCGTGCCCTCCGGATACCCAAGGGAACGCAAAATATCCAGCTCGTAGTCGTAGCTGTAAAAGATGATGGCTTTGGGGTGGTCCTCCAGCAACTCCAATACCGCGACTGCTCTGGACTCATCCGAATTCGTGACTCTGCGGAGCGCCATACACAGTTCCGCTGCCGTCTCAATCGGCCGGTCTTCCCACGGGTTCCACCGGCTCCGCATGATGTCCTTATACTTGGAAATATCATACGACACTCGTACATCCTCATGGTGGGAAACCGTCTGCCGTTTGAAGTCCATGTTGACCAGGATTTTATCCCGAAGTCGGATCAACCGCCCTGTATTGCGGTAACCGTCAATTTTCGGATACTTGGCCCGCCAGTCATAGATCACATGCTGATCCACAAAGTCGGTTTTATTTCGGTAGAATCCATTGGCGATAAAGACCGGAATATAATCCTGCCAGGTATCGCCGGGGGTTGCAGAGAGCAGAATCCAATCGTTCGACTTGACGATTTTAAGAAACGCTTTGGTCCAGGCGCCGTAACCAACCACCCGCTGCTCGTCAAATATAAAGAAGGCATTCTTAACATCCACATACTTGGTAATGTTGTTCCAGGAGTCAATGACCACTTTGTTTTTGTAATAATTGGCGTCCGGATTAGGGGAGAGCAGGAACGGAGCCAGATCGCCTTGCCATTCGCAGGTATCCCGTTTGCGCGCCGTGGTGATGATATAGAGATCTCTGGGTTTCTTCATCGGAATATAATCATCCGTACCCAGCTGGCCGCCCTCTTGCAGATAATAGTAAGCGAGGCCGGTTCTGGATTTCCCAGAGCCGACCCCGCCGCAGAGGATGCACCCGTTTTTCATCCGGCCCAGGGCTTCGCGCTGATAGTCATAAAGCTGGATCGCCACAGGGCATCACTTATCCTCTTTCTCCAGATACTCGTCCATCCACTTTGCAATAACATTGTAGTAGTTCCCCTTATTACCAAGGGCCTTCTTTGCAATCGCCATGGCCAGCCCCTTCTCCGGGTCGAACTCATCATAAATGGCCTTTACAACGGTTTTTGTCCCATCCGCCCAGTAGATGATGGTGGCAGGCTCATTGAAGATCACGTCCAGGATTTCCGGGACAGCGAAATTATTACCAGAACCCCTTAACGCATCCATCATAGCCATATAGGCTGCCGGCGGCTGATTCATCTCCTGAACAGACTGATAGTAAATCTTGCTTTTAGAGCGCGGGACGAAATTGCTCTTAGCGACACAGCCTACGCAATGCCAACTGCCAAATCTGTTATCATGTACGCAGTCCTTGCATGAGACCATTTTAGCATTAGTGTTCATCGGTTGTCTCCTTTCTCAAATAAGTCCATAAATCTATGGATCATCCTTCTCGTGTGCCATACATCTGAGAAGTACATAGGTGTGAACCAGTAGTTCTCCATGCTATCATCGGAAGTCATCGGCTCCGTAAGAGCATTTCCAACCTTGATATAACCGGCTACTCCCAGCAGAGAAATTTGAATGTAGCACATCAGGGCCACCAGCTCCTCAATATCTTGACCGATGACCAGAATGTGGTTCTGAAAGTTCAGCCCAGCATCTTCCAGCATATGGCGTGCCGAATTGATTGCCGCGATCAGGTTTGCGCCCGCACCGCAGCAGCAGTCGTTGATGGAAACATATCCTTGCTCCTCAACTTGTTGAACAAGGTCACCCATCGTGATGTCCGCCATCAGTTGAGACACGTGGTATGGTGTAAATATCTGTTCCAGCTCCTCGTAGTCGAGGTGCAAATCCATGAACATCCTGCCGAGAAAGTCCTGCTCCGGGTTCTCATCTAGGGCCATGACCACATCGGCATAGAGTTCGGGGAAGATATGCTGCTGAGATTTTTCGTATTTGTTGATTGTTTCAAGATACCGCTTCTCGCGTTCGTCATAGTGGGATTTGTCCACGGTATTGGACATTGCACAGGCCGACATGACAATAAAGTCTCTCCAAATATCAATCGGGCGACTCCTTGGAGAAAGCAGCTGTTGAAATTTAGAGCGAAACGCTTGATAATACTCGCTTTTCCTCATGGTCGTCCTATGCGGAAGATACTCTTTCTTAACAGGCCGAGCGGATTCCAGCATCGGAACAATCGGCGTTTCCTTTTGCTGTACTGCCTTTGGCGGAACAGCCATAGGCGGTTTCCATGGCTCCTCCATGGGCTTGGGCCGCGTCTGTGCCCTCGGTTTCGGCTGGGGAGGCTTGGAATGTTTCTTGGATTTTCCCTTCCGGGTATTTTTCCAGAATGGTTTCATTCCACGCCCTCCTTAAATATCATGTCGTAAATTACCTCTTTAGCCACGATTTTCTCCTTTCGTGCGTAAAACGCTTATGGATATACTCCGTCTTCTGTTCGGAAGAGGCCGATGACCTCCTTGTCGATAAACTCTGCCGCAACGCCAAACACATTCCGCATCTTTGCATCAAAAGAAGTGCATGCATAGCCGTACAGCTTCAGCGCAAACCGATAGGCGACGTCCTCGACGGGATTGTCCGGATCTTCCACAATGGCTTTCGCCAGCTCTGAAATCGCCCATCTCTGAATGCACCGTTTCTCAAATTCCTTTTCTTTGTCTTGAGCATGCCGGCACACCATCAGACCTTCTTTGATGTTGTTGCGTAAATTGTCCGGCTCGGTATAATCCAAAAATGCGTACAGGCCATCAACAAACGCTTGATGTTCGCACATAGTAATGCCTCTTTCTCAGGGGAGGGGGGTAAGGGGGCGCCGGCTATCTCCTTATTCACCAGCGCCCCCGTGGATATTTACTCCTCCGGATACTCTTCGCCGGCGTATTTCTCGGCGAACTCATCCTCCTCGATGGTGACGTACATAGACCGCAGATAGGCCTTGACGCCGCGCTTTTCGTTCTTGGTGCCCTCCTGGATGACCCAGTTGTAGGGACGGATGGTCAGATCCACGTTCCGGATCTCCGCGAAATCGAGGACATCAATGGACTCTTCGTCCAGCTTGGTCTTTTTCTTCTTCCGTTCAGGAATCATGTAGACCGTGGGCGGAATGTTCTCGAAGCTGACCGCTACCTGAATATAATAGCGGGGATCTTCGCCTTCCTCACGGGGAGGACGCTCCCGAATATTCCAGCCATCGTCCATGAGCTTCTGCGCATCCTTCGGGTCGTCGATGTAGACGCAGAAATTCCGTTGGCCGGCGCGGTTGTACTTGCTCTCCCGACCGGAAAAGTTCCGGAACAGCAGGCGGGCGTTTTCGATCACGAGGTTATCGTTCACTCTGGGATTAGCCATAATCAAAATCTCCTTTTCAAATCTTCGATTTCTTCTTCGAGTTTTTTTACGCGGTTAAGCAGACGGCCCTCATAGACCATAGCCATGAGAGCCATCAGAACTGCCAATACGATATTGACCACACACCAAAACGGACGGCCAGTGACGCCTGAGATGAAGGCGGCCACAACATTGAACCAAAATATCGTCAGTAAAATGGTCATACCCGTCACCTCACATCAAAAGGCGTCGCAGCGTCTTCATGGGGTTCCCCGGCACTGAACCAGGGAGGCATATCATCCTCGGCCTTCACATAGGGATCATCTGAGATAAACCATTCAAAGTCGCCGTATTTGGAAATATCCGCGACAGCGTCGTCCACCATAGCATCGTAGTAACCCCGGTCAATGCCATCCTCTTTGCCGAGCTGTTTGACCATCTCGGACTCCAGCCAGCGATAGCCCTTGGCTCCACCGGCCGAGGCGTAGCTCTTCTCGCCAGTCTTCTTATCCACTACTTCACGCAGCAGCAAGCCGCCGTTATAGCCGGGCTTCATGGGGCAGAAGGAGCCGACCTTTCCCACGAAAATATAATTGTGACCCTGCTCGATCAGTGCGCCAAGTTCTTCATCGGAAACATGCCCCCATGTCTCAAGTAAGGCTTGATCCTTTTTGCTGGTATGCTGATCAAGGAACTTTTCGCCAGTTGTAGGATTCAAAATATAAGCTGTTTTCCGAAGAACAGAAACTCGCTCATACTCGGAAACATCTGGCAAAGTCTCGTTCGTATCTAGATACAGCGCGCTGGTGACCGACTTGGTCTCGCACATATCCTCGAACAAGATTTCCTCTTTGGAGAACAGCTTTTTGAACACATACGGAATCTGGAACTGGGTGCCGGTCGCCGTCCATTCGCCGGGGTGCTTCCGAATATCACCCGGCACATACCCATACGCCTGCTGGCATTTCTCCTCCGTGGCATATTTGGCAATGTAGACCGCGTTGTTCACCAGGCACATCCGGTCATAGGTGGCCTCGTGCTCAAAGACATAACCGTACTTTTTGCCGTAATCCATGACGAACTGAATAATCTCCGGCGTTGCGTCCGGGATTTTAATGGAGTCCGTCTTGATGTGGGCAACAGTAAAGCCCTGTTTCTGGACCTCATGCTTGAGGTTGACCATGAACAGGGCTCCGCGCTTGGCGACGATATTATCTTTGTTTCGGGTGTCCCGGAAGGGATTCTCAAAGTTGGCCGAGGTCAGGCCATAGACCGAGTTGATGGCGATCTTCAGCGCCTGGGCCAGAGCATCCGCCGAGCTCTCGTCCGTCAGGTACTTGGCCAAAGCGCCGTTCAACATCTTTTTCGCCTTGTCAAAGTTCTTATGCTTAATCTCCACCCGGGCATCCTTGATCTCCTGGAACCGTTTGGTGTATTCTGGCCCGAACAGCTCCTCGGCGATGATGCTGCTGGGGTGCATGGAGGCGATGTCCAGCAGTGCGATGTCGCCGTACATACCCGGCTCGGCGTAGACGTAACCGCCTTCGCCCACCTCCTCACCGCGATAGATGGATTTGCCGCCTTCAAACTTGTATCCGGGGAAGATGGGACGGCCCTTCTTGTCAAAGACCGTGAATTCATCGAACTCCGGCTTTCCCATCGTGAACGGCAAATCCCGGTAGGGGTCGTTGATTTGGGTCACATCGCCCATATTCCGGTAGCTGAACTGGTCTTGCGGGTGCTTATTGCCGCCAAATATAATTCTGGTGGTCAGGGAGTTGGTGGTGTCATTCACCGTCATCCCCGCCACGTCCGCTAGAATCTCTCGGGCCACGAAGTCGGCTTTCCGGGCATTGAATACCGCCTCGGTGGCGATGACATCGTTGTCGCAATACTCCGCGACCTTCTGCCACATATTCTCCGGCACCGGCTGGTCCCAAGGAAGTCCCAGCTCCTGATGGTGGATACCCAGCTCGATCTCCCATTTCTTCAGGCTCTGCTTAACCGAGCAGAAGTCATATACGTCCGTATAAGAGACGTTATACGCCTCCCCAAAGAAGCAGTTGTTGCTCCGGGCCTTCTTCTCACTGCTGATGATCTTCTGGGAGAGATTATAGAGCTGTTCATTGGTGTAGCCCATCAGCCGGGCATACAAAATATGGTTGTCGTACCGCCGGCAGTTGAACCCCACCAGACGGAACTTCATCAGCTCCTCGATTTCCGTGGGTTTTGGATTGATCATCCGAACCACGGTCTGCCCGGGGCCTTCGATTTTCCAGTTTACCAGGAACAGGTTGGGGAAGACCTCCACGTCATAGAAGACCAGCTTGGCTTCATCGTTCTTCACCGCGGGGCCGTCTTCGGCGGATTTGAACGGCATCTTGTTCACCAGCTTGATGCAGTAGTCCGCCTGATTGGTGCTGTTGGCCGCGAAGGCCAGGACGGCGTTGCGCATATCGGTGACGTCATAGGTCAAACCGCTCTCATACGCATCCGTCAGAATCTTGTAGATAAAGTCGATTGAGGGCTTAGTTGCCGGATGAATCTCCTTATTCAAATTTCGTTTGATCTGAACTCTAAGCCCTTTCTCGCTTTGAATGACTTTGGAATTTACCACGTTGTTTTCTCCTTTCAATGGTAACCCAGAGCTTATCGTAGCGATAGGCAGGTCGTTGCACTTGGACAATTTGCGGCGCAGCGAGCTGTTTCCGGTAAACACCTTGACCTCGATATGGTCGTCGTAGACCCGGCTGAGCCTGGTCACATCTCCGGAATAAATATAATGCAGGTGGATGCCGCAGCCGCTTTTACTCACCTCCGCATAGGTCGCCGGCCACTTGCCCGCCTCTTCCAGATTCCGCTCAAAGGACTTTCCGCCCTTGTCATCCGGAATATCAAAGTCGATGACGATGTGGTTCTCCGGCACTTTGACATAGTGAAGTTTTGTGGTGTCGATGGAGGATAGCTTCGTTGCGACCTTCTCCCATTTCCGCCGGGGCGTGCCCTCCTCATTGGCATACTGCGCCAAACAGCCGGCGCAGTCCCGGTCGAAGGCGGAGGTCTGTCCCTCCACAAGATTGATGGTGGGATGGGGCGGTTTATCGGCTGCCGGCTTTTCTTCCGGAGCCTGCTCCTCAAACTTTTCCACCCGAAACCCGCTGTAATAGTTCCGAACACGGGAGCCATCCCCCATGCTGAACCGTTCCTCATACTTTCGGAAGTAGTTCTTCAGCTCCTCCTTAAATATCATGCGGGAAACTGGATAGGGCACTTTTGCGTCATCGCAGTAGGTCTTATACATCTCCCAGGCCGATTTCAGCGATACGCCGTCCTCCTGCTTGAACACATGGTAGGAGTCCACCACGAAGTTGTAGAAGTCATTGGAGGCCCCCATCATAGAGATGGGAATATAATCGTCATAGTAGTCCGGGTCCTCCAGATAGACCTCCTGGCAGTGGTACGCAATGCCGCCCAGCTCAAAGGGGATCTGCTTGGTCAGCGTCCGGTACTCCGCCGGGGGCACCTTGTCTCCGGTGGGCGTCACGTCGATCAGCCGTCGGATGATGCCCGACTTGGCGTCCGTAATCTTCACCGGCTTGTTGGTGCCCATGATGAGGAACGCCTTGAACCGGTTGGAATAGGCCGAACGGAATTTCTCATTGACCGTCATCATCTCGTGAGAGACCAAGCTGTTGATCCGGGTATTATCCTCAATGCGGGAAAGGTCGCCGTCATGCTGGATCGCCACCAGCGGATTAGAGCGAAACGCCTCCAAAGCGAACGCGTTGCTGGAGGAGCCCAGATCCTTTGCGTTGAAGCTGGTGTAGTAGCCCTCGAAGAGCTGCTGGATCACATTGATAATCGTGCTCTTTCCCGTTCCCACCGCACCATAGAACACCAGGAACTTTTGAATCCGCTTGGACTCTCCGGAGACGATGGCGCCAATGCTCCATTCGATTTTGTGGCGCTCCTCGGGAGAATATAATGTGGAGATCAGCTTGTCCCACGCCGGTGTATCTCCGGGCTCCAAGGGGTAGGGGAGGGCTTTGCTGGCAAAGTCCCGTTTCCCTGATTTCGTGTTGGAAAAGATCAGTTTCTCGTCCAGCATATGAAACTGGTCCTTCATCTGCTTTTGGCAATACTTGTGCCAGGTGTCGATCATACCGGTCTCCGCGTCCCACATATGGAGAACGCGGATGTTGCCGTCAAAACGCTTGCGGTTTTCTTCTGCGTATTGGTCCAGTTCACGGTCGATCAAGTCGACCGCATCCTGTTCATCAGTCGACCATATTCCCCGTTCGTCAATCCATATTGCATAGAAGTCGCCGCCTCTGATCATGAGGTCGTTACTTTTCTTGATGATAAACTTGGGATAGATCTCGATGACACCGCGTTTCCCGCTGCGCGTTGAAATCATCAAGAAGTCCAGCATCGGGCCGATTACTCTCCTTCACCATACTCCAGCTTTTTTACTCTGACAGAAAGCTGATAGACCTGTTCCTCCTGTTTCCGGCGCTCCATTTCCGACCATACTGCGTATCCGAACGCGGCAATAGCGAGTACGGCAACGCCGCGGTTTCTCCGCGCAAGCTTCGTCAACCGCCGTTCCAAAGCCCGGCAATTGTGATTCAGCAGGTCTGTCAAATCGCCCAGGGTACTCACCGGAACGAACTTTCCCTTCTTGCCCATCTCAAACGCTCCCTTCCTTCATCATTTCGCTGAGGTAATAGTTCATCTGATACCAGATCTCTGTGCGCCGCATATCACGGCCGTTGTTGACCGTGAAAAGGCCGCCCTCTCCATTACGTTCGTAACCCCGGTCCAAAAACCGTTCCAGCGTGGCGTCGACCAAATATCGGTCAAATTTCCGGTCTTCCATGCCGCCAAGCCCCAGGCTCACCAGCATGCTCCAGAACCACTGCCCAGTCCGGTCTCCCACATCCGGGTCATCCATGATGTGCTCCTCACAGCGGATGGAGAGGGCAATCATCATCTCCAAAATGCTGCATGGCCGGTCGTCCAGACAGGACGCCACCATGACGTCAGAATATAATTGCTCGCGACCGAACCGATATCTAAGATTGATGCCGTCTTCGGCCCGGTTGCCGTCCATCGGAATCGTATAAGTGAATTCCGTATCGTAAAGTCTGGCAAACAGCTTACGATAGGACTTGTTAGAATATCGGTCATCAACCACGAGCTGATACATCCAGTCAAAATACTGGTCAATCAGTTCATCCCGGGTCAAATGTTAGACCTCCCTTTCAAATTTTCGGAGGCAGGGTGCTGCGGAACTCCGCATAGCTGCGAAGATCCCGAAGGATCTCATAGTCGCACCGCTTGGGGTCGCTCCGGACAAAGACAGAGTCCTCCTCATACTCCCCAAAGTGGTTCAGCGCATCACCGACAATGTCCTCCGGCTCGTCGATGATGACTCCGTTCTCGTCAGACAGAATGCCGTCATCAAAGTAGGTCAAGCTGATCTGTGTGTACCCCTCTATCTCGCCAAACTCGTCCGGGGAGATGACGTAGGGCGCCTCCACCTCATGCTCAGGAGGCTGCGGCACCGAAGTCCTAGAATACTGCACACGGTTGACCATCTTGGCGTAGTCGTTGATGTCGCCCTTCTCCCGGTTCTTGGCGGCCGATGCCTGAATGGTTTTGGGCTCCTCCGTATCCATGTCCGGGCTCTCCAACCGCTCCTTGAGGTTGTCAATTTCCCTTTGCAGTTTTTCCTCTCTGGCCCGGAACGCCTGCTTGGCGGAGCAAATATCCTGCTCGGAAATCTCTTCGTATCTTGCCTTTAGAGCATACCAAACAGAACCCCCGCCAACAGCGGCCCCGGCGAGGAACGCCAGGGCGGTTCCAAGTTTACTCATTGTATTCATCCTCCTCATCCCGCACGCTCATCACTGTAATGGCAAGGCCCCCGAACAGCAGCGCGGCACTGATCAGGAGCCCTCCGGTGATGTGGCGTTTTCTTCTCGTGTTGACGGCATAGTCCAGCATGGACACCAGATTCGCAAATCCCTCCATGCTCACTGCCTCCCGGACGACAAAATGGTGACGCCGCCGACAAGGCACAGCCCGGACACAGTCGCCAGGGCATAGGACAGCAAGGTTTTAAGACAGTTTTTCATGATGCGCGCCTCCTTTAATCATAACTTGAAAAATAATGCGCCCCGACCTGGAACATCGGAACGCCGTAGGAATGGTAATGGCCGGTGCGGAAGAAGACCGCGTCGTAATTTGTGCGGCTCTCCAGCTCTTCCCGCACCAGCTGCACCAATTCGTCCTTCACATAACAGCGGGTGATGCGGTCTCCATACATACCGGAAAACTGATTCTTCTGGTAAATCACATCGTAAATTGTGTCGGGAAAGTGGGGGTCGTCCACCCGGTTCAAAATCACATCAATTACCAGCCGCTGGCCATACTCGCACTCTCCCTCGGCTTCCGCCATAACACAGAGGGCAATCAGTTCGATCTCCTCCTGGGAGACGGAAGGAACCTCCGGCTCCGCGGCGACGGCCTCCTCAACGACCGGCTGCTCCACAGCAGGGGCCCTTTCTTTCGGCATATCTGCCGAAATATCAGCTTTCTCGGCAGGCTTGACGCTGTTTACGACCACGGCTTCGTATGTATCCGCCGCTTCATAGGCGGAAGCCGTCTCCGCTTTCCCAGAAAAGGATATGCCGGTCAGCGCCATTACCACGACCAGCAGGGAACATATCAATTTCTTCATGGCTCAGCCCTCACAGGGTCTGGTGGGTAGCCAGGGCGTCGGTGATGTCGCCCACCACGTTGAAGTCCAGAACGAAGGAACGCTCATACCCGTTCACAAAGTCCACGGCCTTCTCGCGGCAAACCTCGAAGATGCCGAAGTCCACGAAATTGTCGCCCATAGGCTCCTTGTCGTCATAGATCCACCCCACCACGGCGCCGGCCTTGGTCAGCGGGAACCCGAGCATCTCATAGACTTCGTTGAGGAACAGATGGCCGCGGGACTTGAGCCGGTCGTTCGCCTGGGACTGCCGGGCCAGCAGATAGAACCGGTTCTGTTCCGCGTCCTTCATGTAGGCGGGGTGTCCCTCGTCAAAGATGCGGGCATAGGGGCTGTACTTGGAGGGGTCCCAGCCCTCGTCCACGACGTCAACGGTCTCCTTGACCTTCTTTTCTTTGCCCTTTTCATCCACAACGGTGGTCTCGATCTCCTTGGCCTTGAGGTTGTACCGGAGCTCCTTTTCCACCTGCTCGCCGAACCGCTCCAGCACCCGGCCACGGTAGTCCTTAAAGGACTGGTCCAGCGTCGCATAGGCCGCCGCCAGCGCCATATTGCGCTTTCTCAGAATTTTGTGACTGGTGAGAATGCAGGTGATGGACGCCGCGCCCAGCAGAACAGCGGGGGCATACAACTTGACATACTGGAACCCGGTGTGGGAGTAGACCTGAATGCGGTCATCGCGGGCGTCCTCCTGGGTATAGAGCTCGCCCGCCGGGGTCACGCCGGACTCCTCCGCATTCTGAATCCGGTCCATATCATCGCCGGTCTTCTCCGCAACCTTGAGCGCCTTGGGGGTGGCCTGGCAGGCCATGACGGCGCTCACCACCACGCCGACCACTCCGGCTGCCACCAGCAGCTCCGGGCTCTTCTTCTGGATCTGGAACCCAATCTTGTTGAACGTCAGGTTCATAGACTTGACAAGTTCGTTCTTCTTCATGATTAAATGTCCTCCTTAGAGAATGATTTCGCAATGGATTTATAGATTTTTCCGACATTCTGAAGGTTTCCGTTGAACTCCTCCAAAATATCATCGAGCTTATCGTCAAACTTGTCGGCGATCTGCTCCTTAGCCTTCTGCACGACCTCTTTCTTGAGGCGGCTTTCATCGATTTTGGCCACACTTTTTGCGATCTGGTCGGTTACCCCGTCCGAAATCGCGTCATAGTGCTCCTTCACGGCGGCGCCGACCCGGGCCTCGATCTCCCGCTTAACGTCGTCCACCACCTCGTCCGTAGCCCGCTTTACCGCGGAATAGGACTCCCGGTCCACCGCACGCTGCACCGCCTGGTCGATGACCTTGGCCGGAATATCAACCTCGGCCTCGTTTGCCAGCCGGTCAATGCTGGTGTCCAGCTTGTCACATACCGCCTTCATCCTGGAATGGACGCCGATGGCATAGCCAACACCCAGCAACCCCAGGATACAGATGCCGACGCCAACGAAGGAATCGGTATTCAGCTTCATGTCTCTTCCATCTCCCTCACGTATTCGTGGTACTCGGCGTCCGTGGCAAACAGCATCCACTTGCCGCAGACCATGCCCTTGTACCCAAAGGAAGTCTCGTAACCATACATGGCTTGCGCCTCCTTAATTGATTTGAACCGCCCGCGGGAGCCGGATCACATAGCCCTCCGACGTCCGAACCACCTTGGCCGATTGAATATCCGACCAGCCGTAGCGGTTGGCCGTGTAATTCCGGCAGGTAACACCGGCCAGATCGTAGAGATCCGCCACCGAGGCCACCTCATACTTGGCGATGGCCGATTCCAGCTGGTCCAGCACCAAATCGGCGTCCCCCCGGGTTTCAAATATAATGTCGTCATACTCAAACCCGACCGCCGCCCTGGGCCGCCCATACTCTCTCCGGTCGTCCCGCCGGTCATCGTAATACTTCTGGTAGGCAATTCTGGAACCACCGCTTTTCCTGCTGCCGATGCGCCCCGTGTCCCCGAACAGGACAATGCTGATCACATCGGCGATGGCGGCCTTAACGCCTGGAACGATGACGTCGGAAAGAATGGAGCTTTTGACGTTCTCCGCGTCATCCGGCGCAAAGATATTGAGGAACCTCCGGGCCTCGCTTTTCTTTTTCGTTTTCGCCGCTCCGGTGACCACCTTATCCAGTTTTTTCTCTGTCTTTCCGGCAGCAGTAGCGGTCGATTTTTCCCGTGCGCTGTGGGAATTGTTGGGGTATTCCGCCATTGTGTCTCCTCCTTGTTATTTGAGAGGCGTCGCTCTCGGCAGCTCGATGGTGTATCCGTTCCGGGTACAAACGATCTTTGCGCCCCGAAGCGACGTCCACCCGAATTTGCAGTCCTCATAAAGAGCCCGCACCCCGGCCAAATCATAGAAATCAGCCAGCGTGGCATGTCCGTATTTCGAGATAACCCAGCGCAGATTGTCAAGCACATCGTCCGCGCCTTTTCTGTTTTCAAACAGAACCTCCTGGCACTCGCGCCAATTCTGCCGCATGGCAATCTCCTTGCTGTGCAGAGTGTCAACAATCGCCTTCTGGGTCACCATACTTCCCAGAACAACGCCGCCCACTACCAGCAAGCCGTTTTTCAGAAAACCGTTCATGGTTTCTCCTTTCCGAAAATGAAAAAAGGGAAAGCACCTTGTTTCAGGTACTCTCCCTTTGGCGAACCTCTTGCTCGATTACTTTTCAGAGTCTTCCTCGTCGGAATCCTCCGCAGCGACTTCGGTGTACTCCGCGTCCACCACTTCGGCCTTAGCCTTCTCCGCGGCCTTGCGCTCAGCCAGCTTGGCGCCGACGAAGCCCCACAGCCTCCTGACCCCGCCAATCATGGCGTAAGCCAGGAAACCGCCGACAACTCCGGCTACCAGCGCACCGGCGCTGCCGCTCTCCTCAGCCTCTTCGGCCTCCGTGATGGCTTCGAGTTCCTCGTTCTCCATCACTTTCGCGTTCATTTCTTCCATCGTAAAGTCCTCCTTGTCATATAATGTTCCATAGATGGTTCTCCATAATAGGAGATGCAATTTTTGCGGATGTCACCAGCCGAGGTATGTGGGCGGGACATGATGGCCGATGACCAGATATGGAACGCCGTCCACCAGCTGCGAACTGAAGTCCAAATCAATGTACCCTTTGTCGATGTCCCACCCCATGGTTTCTCCGATGGAGCTGTCGCACGGCTCAAGGCCGATCTCCTGCATAAATTCGTTGACCGTGACCTTTACTTCATCCCGCATCCGTTTGTTCAGCGTATTTTCCGCCCTTCGGAGCGTCTCAATGTCCGATTTGAAGCAGGTATTGGTCAGCGGGTCAAAGCAGGGCGTCTCGCCCCGGCCGGTGGGGATGAACTTTCGCTCCGGCACCCCGGCCTGCTCCAGCTGTTCCTTCGCCACGGCGTCCCGAATGGCCTGCTCTTTCTTCGGCCCTACGACTTCCACCGCCTTATCCTTGTACTCCTTCAGAGCAGTCTCGGAAATGGTATAGGCCGTAACCAGGGCTGCGTTCCGCCGTGCGCTGATGGAACTGGCCCCAATGATGCAGGCAGCGGAGCATACGCCGGTAACGGCGGCCGGAATATAACATTTCCAGGTGGTTTTGACGATCTCAGAGGTGGTCAGACGCTTCCCATCTTCAATCTCCTTGTCGTCCACCATACGAAGCGCCTTGGGGGTGGCCCTTACCGCCATAACGGCAGCCGCCGCCATCCCGGCGATGCCGATGCCCGTCAAAATGGCCGGGCTGTGTTTTCGCATGGTCTTTTGCAGCGATTTCAGCGTGTTTGCGATGGCCTGTTTGTTCACAATGCCTTCTCCTCTCAAATATAATTTTGCTCAACCCTCGATCGCTTTGATGTCATCGAGGAATTCCCATATGGTCTCTGCCGCAATCTTGAAAATCCGGTACTGGGCGTCCGTGTTGCATGTCTCGGAGTAAATCTCCAGCTTTGACGCGAACCGCTCCACGGTCTCCGAGGCCAGCGTCCACGGGTGGTCCCAGACCTGCTGCAACAGCTCCTCCAAGGCCCATCTAGAGAACGTAACTTCCTCGGCCTCATGCTGGGGCCAATCAGACCTTGGCGGGTCTTCAAACCCCTTCAAAACCGACATGAGAAACAGAATCACCCGTTCATTCATGGAAACCGGCCCCTGCAAAAGCAAAGAGCCCCGGTCAGGGCTCCTCGCTTCCAGATGTTCCATGCTCACGGGCGGCAAGCGCTTCGTTCACTTTCTCCTCGATGATCGCGTCCTGTTCCTTATCGTCCGCCCAGCTGGACAGCAATGTTCCAATCCCGCCGAGGGCCAGTCCGACCAGGGACAGTACCTTAAATATCGTTTTCTGGTTCATAAACTCAAACCTCCTGTTTTTCATGGTTCTCCATAATAGGAGATGCTATTTCTGCGGACTGGTCAGATCTCCATGTCCTCCCACTCTTCGTAAGTGACCGGCGGGAACGGGGCGTCGATGATCCAGCACTCCACCTCGCCGTTCAGCCCGTCGTCCACCACCGTCCTCTGATGGTCGAAGTCCACCCAGTAGAGCCCGTCCGAAACCATCCATCCGATCTTGTCCCCCTCCGGCGTCTTGCTGATGCCAAGAAAGTCATAAAAATCATTCAGCGTAATGAATCCGCCGCTAAGAGCAAAATTCCGATTGAGATGGTATTCGGCCTGCAAGACCTGGCTGATCGTGGCCTGGAAATACCGGCTGGAGATGGCGTCGTAGAACAGCCGCTCCTCCTCGTCGGCCTCCTCAAACCCCAGCGAGGTTGTAGCCGCAAAGGTTCCGGCGTAAATAGGGTGCTTTTCGCTCTGTTCCACAGCCAGCGCGGCCATCACCTTTCTGTGGGCCTCCTCGCCGTAGAGCTCTTTCACCTTCTGCTTGTAGCGGTTGAGCGAACGGCTCGCCAGGGCGTAGGCGCTGACCAGAGAGGCCTGCTGACGCCGGTTCAGAACATTTGCGCCGAAAATACACCCGATTGTAGCGATTCCCGTGACTGCCGCGGGAACATAGCATCGCCAGCAAGCTCCTATCGTCTCCATCCGGGTCAAATTTCCGCTGTTTTCCACGTTTTTGGCCTCTTTTTCCCGCTCAATGCACTTGAGCGCCTTGGGGGTGGCCCTTACCGCCAGGACCGCCGTGGCCACCACGTCGGCAGTGCCGGCGCACGTCAAAATAGTTGGCGCCGCTTTCTGAAGCGCCTTTCCAGCCCTTTTGAACAGGGCAGGTTTTGCTTTCACGTCCGTACCCTCCTTAAATAGAATCGAAGAGATGATGCTTCCGGCAGATCTCGCAGAACTCGCCTCTCAACGCATTATGTACCTCCAAAATCACAGGAACCTCGGGCGGCTCCGGCGTCTGAATGGAATGCCCCAGCACCTCTTCCACGAAATCGACGACCTTCCCGGCCGTACCCTCCAGAACATAGCCGGTATAGGCGGTGATGACCAGCTTTTCACGCTCGGTCAACCCGGGCTTTCGGTGGAACCGGCGGTATTTCTGATAAAGCTCCGGGATGCCATGCTCCTCAGCCGACCATTTCCAGTTCAGACGGTGCTTGTCCGCGTCGAGAAGCACCATGCCGTGCCTGACCGCCCGCACCAGCTCCGCCTCGCTTGCCCCATACCAGCACATATCGGCAATCAGGTTGGAGTTTTTCCCCACCTCGATCTGGTGCTGCTTGGGGGAACGGAACACCGGCGCCGCCTGGCCGGGAACGGCATACTCCGCCCTGGGGTCAAACTTCCGCAGCGATTCAAGATTCTCCTCGCTCAGAAAGAGGTCGATACCCCGTTTGGTCAAAATATCAAGATAGGTCTTCGCCATGACGTTTTTCTCCTTTCAAGTTTCAATCTCTGAAATATAATCCGTCCAGAATGGACTGGGCCGCGTCTCTGGCCATGGAAAAGGTAAATCCGGGATCTCCGGTGTCTCTTGCCGACGCGGACATTCTCTCCACGAACCGCGCCACTACGGCGGTGGGGGAGACTCCTTCCTCCCGGGCAATCTCCCGAAGCAGCTGCTCCAACGTGAACCTTTGCAGACCAAGCTCCCGAAAATAGGAATCATTTGCCGGGACCAGGCCCATGTTATACTCAATGTCGCCGATGAGGTCCTCGATAAAGTCGCCCATGACCACATCGGGATATCCACGTTCCGCTTTCATGGCGTCAGGGCTCATAGGGGACCTGCTCCACGTCGCCGCCCGGAACCGTCACCGAGCGCATGAGCATGCCGGTCTCCTCGTCGAAGTAGATCGCGTCCGCCCGGTGATCCCAGTCCTCAAACTGTTCCGAGATATTCTTCCCCCGGGACCGCCGCAGGGCGATCAGCTCCTCGGCAATGACGCGCCGCCATGCCCGTGCGATGGGCTTCCGGCTCTGGGCAAGGACGTTATACAGGCCCGTCTCTGTGACGAACGTAACCTTCCTCCGCTGCCCGCCCACGATGGCCGGGAGCACCAGCTTCTCGTCGTCTTCACAGACGTTGGTCAGGTTCCAGACGTTGTTGTCCCCATAGCTCAGCAGCTCGGCCACGTCCGTGGCCTTGAACAAGGGCTCGTCCAAATTCCCATACACCGGGAGGGTGCGGTTCTTGAACTGGATACTGCCTACGATTTTGACTTCCATTTTATTTTCCTCCTTCTACAATAAAATCCGGGATTTTGATAAAGAAACCATTCTTGTCTTTCCTTAATTGCAGAACTGAATACTCATTATCGAAAAGTTCTGCGATTTCTTTATTGTCTACATCCTGTAAATCGCAGTTTTCGATGTAAAATAAACGGTTTGCTCTCACAGAATCAAAACGATATAAATGATTCACAAGGTCGTTTTCCAGCTTTTTATAAAGGTCTTGAAAGTCAATCTCCTCGTGAATATAGAGGATAATACCCTGGTAATTCAGCTCTTCACAAAAATCATGGATGTAATATTTCCCCATCATTTTTCTCCTTTTAGAAAATTGGTTCGTTTGTATTCCTTTGCCCGCTCTCGCAGCTGTTTGAACAGAATATCCGTGAGGCCCATTGCAAATGCGTTTATTTCATCCCGTTCCCCATCGGGCAGGGACGCTACATCTGAAACGTCATAGATGGCAAATATGGCCCGCTTTACGATGTCCCAGCCTGCCTCTCCGGAAAGCCTGCTGGGGAATACATAGGTGTGATTTTGGGGGTGATAGTACGAGCGGTTGAATTCGCTTGCCAATTTGAAAAAATGTTGATGGGCCCGCCCCAGGAAACTTATTTGCTTTTGCTGTTTGCTGTCCGGGCTGGCCTTTGCAAACCCGTTCAATTCGTATCCGCACGACTGAACCAGCCCTGCAATTTCTTCAATGGTCTTTTTTCCGGCGCCCCTTGCTTTTGCGATATCGTCGCAGGTCAAATTCAAAATATCTCCCAAAGTGTGAAGGCCGAGACGGCGTACCAAAACATTGTAAGCACGCACAGAGAAAACATCGTCCTCAAGATGCTCAGCCCGCAGAACTTCGAGTTCTGTGTCCAACGGTCGTTTCTGCATGATATTCTCCTTTCTGAAATTATGTTTCTCCATATAAAAGCAAAAAGAGAAAGCACCGGACTTGAACCGGCAACCCACAGGCATTTCAGCCTATTGCTCTACCATTGAGCTAACCTCCTCTCCATAATAGGAATTGCAAAATCTGCGGAAGAAAGGCAAAAGCCCCTGTCACGGGGCCTCTGCCTCAGAGTCCGACGCTTTTCAGCAATTTGTCAAGCTCTTCCTTTGTGAGTTCCAAATCCACATTCAACTCCACATGCATCTTGTCCTCCAGAATCGTTGTCCGCAGCCGGTTGAGCCGGATGTCAACATCATAGCCCAGCTTGTCGCGGACAAGCTTCTCTGCGAGTTTCGATGCAATCACAGTCGTAAATTTTGATTCAAGTCTCATTTCGTCCATGCTCCTTTACCTCCTTATCGAGCATCGTTCTCCGTAATAGAACCTGCGAAATGAGCGCAAACAGAAAAGGAAAGAGCCCTTGTCCGGGCCCATCCCTCAGTAAATCCAATTTTCCTTCGCAAAGAACAGCGGAACAGCAATCGTTCCAAGAAGCGCCATCGCCGTTCCATCACTTCCCACATAGGCCGATAAGCCTCCGCAGACAAGTAATCCAACCGCGCACAGCTTGTTTTTCAACGTCTCCATAAACCGCAGCTCCCTTCCAAAATTAGTTGGTTTTCCATAAAGGGAGTTGTCAAATCGGCGCATGGTCAAAGACCGTCTCCCACGGCTGCTTTGGCAGAGGCTTCATTTTGAGTGCCCACATGATCTGCCGGATGGTCACCGTAGGGTAGAGGCCGTCCGTACCCTTCGCCGCCCTGCTGTCAAAGTACGCCCGGAATCCAGGGTGCAAATATAATGGGTCGGTGAGCCAGTCGTCCACCTCCGTCCAAAAGGTCGCCTTTCTCTCCAGGTCAAACCGCTGCTGAATCACCGCCAGGCCCCGCTCCTCCACCAAGAACAGGGTGCAGGAGTTGTAGACCGGGTGGTCGCACCGATAACGCTGTCCGTACATGGACAGATAAATCGGAGGTTTCTCAAAGTGATAACGCATGGTTTCCTCCAAATACAAAAGAAAGAGTCCCGGTCAGGACTCCTTCTCGTTCTTTCGCTTGTTTCTGATGCGTATAACAGTTTCTCCAACGCCCATCGCCACAACTGCAATCGCGGCTCCACACAGCACCCATTTGTATCCAGACCGCATTCCGTAATAAAACGCTTCATCCCAAAATGCGGTCAAGGCCTCTCTATGGTCTGTCAAAAGCCTGTTAATCTCGTCGATTTGAGTGTTTGTCATATGCTTCATCAAAAACAACTCCTTTCCGCAATAGACCCTGTCATTCTTGCGCTTGCTGCAAATATAAAGAGGAAAAGCCCCTGTTACGGGACTTCTCCTCCGCGTTGATAATGCTCAGTCGTCGAACATCTTGCACGACGCCTTGCAATGAGGGTAGGGTCCTCCGCAGGCCCTGCATCCGGCGGGCGGCATATCGTCCCGGAAGACCAGGTAGTCGTCGCCTCTTTCGTCCTGTACGAGCTCCATCGGATCTCCGCTCTCGTACTCATACTCCATTTCGTCAATCTCCCATCCGCACGATGGGCAGGCGTAAATATCGCAGCCACCTCTCGGGTCTTCCTTCCGGTCCATAACCGCTCCGCACCGGTTGCAGATCGCGAACCCCCGGTTCAGGTAGTCCATCAATTCGGCTCCCTCCGGGATAATGACCTTGTTCCTCTTTTTACGCATTTGCATTACCTCCTAAGCAGTCCGGGGCCTTGCGGCTCCGGCGTTCTTGAGGTAAAGAGCGCTCTCTCCTCATAAAGCGCCTTGTAAATTTGGCGGAGTTGTGTTAGGATGGAGCAAAAAAAAGGGGGGGGGTAAACCTATGAAAACCTGTCCGCGCTGCGGCGATGATTTTGACCCGGATTCCGCCAGAAATAAAATCAACCGCATCTACGGCGAAGACGTCTATGAAAACTACTATTATTCCGAGGAGGAAGAGGTCTGCGCCGAATGTGCCCTGCGGGAAATCAGCGCCGATTACGGAACCGGGGAGGAGCTTGCGGAGGATATGGGCTCCGGCTGGGATGGTTAAAACAAAAAAGAAAGAGCCCGCTCAGGACTCTTTCTGATGCTTGTAGAACGGCAAATATTTTCGTAAAAGCCCAACGGTGTCAACAACAGTTTGCAATTCTTTCTCTGTGGCTCCTTGTCTTTTGATGTAGCCCAGGAATAGAGTCAACTGTTTCTCAACATTTGATTTTTTCACGCTTATTCACCTCCATAAAACGCCCTGCCGAATATGCGGATAAAACGAAGAGACTGTGCTGCCCGCACGGCCTCTTCATTTTTTTTGAGCCTGCCCGTTATTTTGCCGGCTTAAAGCGGCCAAACAGATTTCGGAATGTTGTGGACGAGTAGACGCCGGATTCCTCAAATTTGAATCCCCGCTTCATCCAGATTCCGTAGAACACCAACGGCAATATCAGTTCCGCGGCCGCAACACCCGTCCGCACATACCGGTCGATCTTCTGCTCCCGAAGCTGACGCGCCTGATTTTCCTCCTCGCGGGTCCGGTCGGCATCCTTAGCGGCAAGTTCCTCCTCACGCTGTCTGCTGTCCATCTCCCTCCGTTCAGATTTCTCCTCCACGTCAGCCCAAGCCTTGATCTCCTCGATGCGGAGCTTATGCAGCGACACCAGATCCCGAATCGCGTCACCTCTCCGCTCATCCTCGACCGGCAAGGTCTTCAAGTTCGAGATCTCCGTTTCGATCACATCGTCCAACAAAGTTTTGATCTCTGCCATATGCTTTATCTCCTTTCAAATTTTAGAGTTGGCTCCATAATAGCCGGTGTTATTCGTGCGGGATGAAGTCTTTGGCTTTGACCCGGAACGCAACCCGCTTTTTGCGGAGAATTGCGGATACGTCCGTATCCAGTTCCAGATATAGATGCGGCCCATCCACCGGGTCCGAATGGTCAACCCGTAAATCACCAACCGGACGGTCTTGAAACAGATGCATGCCAATCAAAATGCCGATGCAAAGCGCCGCCATCACTGCGAAAATAACCATAAAAGCAACTCCTCCATTTGAACTGTTTTCTCAAATTTTCCTCCCGGGAATTTTTCAGGGTATCACTGTAACACGGTTTCCGGGCGGCTGCGTGCGGAAAATGGAAAAAGCAAAGGGCCTGCTCAGCCCTTGCTCCTGGATTTGAATTTCCATTTCAGCTCTTCCAGCTTTCTTGACGCCGTGTTCCTGACCTCTGGAATAGACGCGAGCGCGACCGCCATCGTGACGGCGGGCACAATCACCTGTCCGATCCAAAGGCGCAGCTCCCGGCTTGCCTCAATCTGCTTGTAAGTCATAATGCTATCACCTCCATAAAGGCCTCTGCTGTTTCCGCGTAAATATAAAAGGAAAGAGCCCGCGTTTCCGCAGGCCCTTCGCCAATCAGAATAAGGTCTTTCTCAATTCGGTATGACTAAAAAGTTTGAAGTATCGATACGTCACCGTGCTCGACTCAAATAAGTTTCCGTAATCTTCGGGTTTTACAACCACAATTCCGATACGATGGTCATACTTGATTGTGTGGCCAGCTTTGTATAGGACTATGCATCGTTTCCCCTTATCTTTTCCTCGTGTGACTAAGCAAGTGTCCCCAATCTTCAAATCGTCAAACTCTTGAATTGTCATAGAATTCGCCTCCTTTCCATAAAGGAGCCTGCCTATTCCGCGGACTTATCCTCATACACCACCCGTTTTCGGAGCGAACTCCAGGGAACATACCGCTCCTTCCGGCAGACCGGGCACCAGAACTGGCTCGTTTTCCCGCCGATGTCCACCAGCTCACCGGAGTCAGCTTCCAGTTTACTTCCGCAAATAGGGCAGTTGAAGCGGTAACACTGCCTGACCGCCACATCCACAATTCTCAAGCTCAGTCC
>OLGL01000197.1_pt1 | contig 77809 bp, 53 predicted proteins | sample 1605041 | NCBI WGS metagenome assembly OLGL01 (sample SAMEA3888905, study PRJEB22519) | human gut metagenome | biome: human gut; feature: human-associated habitat; material: faeces | place: Denmark | collected 2010 | reverse complement strand
TTTTGGTAATGTCAAAGACAGCCTCGCTGCCGTTGCGCTTGATGATCTTCATGGTGACTCCTCTTTACAAAAAAATAAATACAGTGCGTCCAATACGAACTGTATAGAATGCAGATGAAATGCCGATTCGTAAATTGCCCGTTTTGCGAGCAAGACTATAATACCGCACCGGGGGCAAAAAGTCAATCCATAAAACCACAAGATATAGTGTCCAACGAGCAAGCAGAAACAAAATGTTCTGTTTTCGTCGCCTCAACGTGCAAAAAAGCCCTGCCAAAAATAAGACTGAAATTTTGGTGATTTTGAGTGGTTCTACACAGTTTGACGATGCAGCGTACAAATATCTTCTTCGAAAATCATGCTCCCCCTTGCAGTATGCCCCCAAAACTGGTATACTATGTCAGGGTTTGGGGGCGGAACGCCCGCCCGACACAAGATATGGGGATGTCCCCGCAGGAGAACACCATGAATTACGCAACCATTAAATATTGTGATATTGCCAACGGAGAGGGCGTGCGCACGAGCCTGTTCGTTTCCGGCTGCCGCCGCCACTGCCCGAACTGCTTCAATGCCGTGGCATGGGATTTCGGCTACGGTGCGCCGTTTACCAAAGAAGTTCGCAATGAAATACTGGAGAGTCTGGCCCCCGGTTACATCAATGGTCTTTCGCTGCTGGGTGGCGAGCCGTTTGAACCGGAGAACCAGCGGGAGCTGCTGCCCTTTATTAAAAATGTAAAGGTGCTGTACCCCAACAAGACGATCTGGTGCTACACCGGCAACAATCTGGAGCACGAGATCTGGCAGCCCGGTCCCGGGCGATGCGAGGTCACCGACGAGTTTTTACAATATATAGATGTGCTTGTGGACGGCGACTTTGTGCAGGACCAGTACGACATCAGTCTGCGCTTCCGCGGGTCGAGCAACCAGCGCATCATTGACATGAACAAGACCCGCGCAGCGGGCCGGGTCGTTTTGTGGCAGGATGACCCGATTTTTGCGGATCACAAGATGTAATGGAAAATTGCAAGGGCGGATCGCATATCCGCCCGCGGGGCGTCGAGGACGCCGACCCCTACAAACCGAAAAGCAGAACTGTAGGGTCCGCAGATGTGCGGACCGCGGCTTTCCCGCAAGAACCCATCTGCCTTACGCGCGAGGGCCGGGCATGCCCGGCCTCTACTGTGCAGTCACAATTAAAACAGGAGCAAAAACCATCCATCATGAGCACCACCTCAAAATCCAAAACCATGATCGAAGGGCCGCTGGCCAAACAAATTCTGCTGGTCAGCCTGCCGATGGCCTTATCCAACCTTTTACAAATTCTGTTCAACATGTCCGACGTTGCCGTTGTGGGTCGGTTCGCCGGTTCCACGGCGCTCGGCTCCGTGGGCTCGACGGCGACGTTTGTCACACTGTTCACCGGCTTTCTGATCGGCTTGAGCAATGGCGTCAATGTGTTGGTCGCCCGCTTTTACGGTGCCGGGCACCCCAAGGACGTCAGCAAGACCGTCCATTCGGCGCTGCTGGTCAGCCTGGCCGCCGGTGTGCTGCTGCTGTTCGTCGGCCTGTTCGGCTCGCCTGCGCTGCTGGAGCTGCTGAACACCAAGGCGGACCTGCTGCCCGGTGCGATTTTGTACCTGCGGGTCTACTTTCTCGGTATGCCGGCGCTGGCGCTCTACAACTTCGGCAACGCAGTGTTCAGCGCTATCGGTGAGACAAAAAAGCCGCTGGCCTACCTGTCGTTTGCGGGCGTGCTGAACATCCTGCTCAACCTGTTTTTCGTCATCGTCTGCAAGCTCGATGTCGCCGGTGTCGCGCTGGCCAGCACGATTGCCCAGTGCGTCTCGGCAGGGCTGATCCTGCACGCGCTGACAAAGGTCAGCGACTGCTATGCGCTGGATTTTCACAAGGTAAGGCTGGACCTCAACATGACAAAGCGCATCCTGATGCTGGGTGTGCCCGCGGGCCTGCAAAACGCGATCTTTGCGATTGCCAACCTCTTTATTCAGGCGGGCGTCAACTCCTTCGACTCGCTGATGGTCAAGGGCAACTCCGCCGCAGCTAACGCCGACGCGATGGTTTATGACGCTATGGCGGCGTTTTACATGGCCTGCGCCAGCTTTATGAGCCAGAACTACGGCGCGGGCAAGCTGGACCGCGTCAAGAGAAGCTACTTCATCGCGCTGGCCTATTCGTTTGGCCTGGGCGCGGTGCTGGGCGGTGGGCTGCTCGTCTTTGGGCGGCAGTTCCTGGCGCTGTTCACGACCGAGAGCGCTGTCATCGACGCGGGCATGAAGCGCATTATGGTCATGGGCTGGGCCTACTGCACCTCGGCGTTCATGGACTGCACGATTGCCGCCTCCCGCGGCCTCGGCAAGACGGTAGGACCGACGGTCATCGTAATTCTGGGGTCCTGCGTATTCCGCGTTGCGTGGGTCTACACGATCTTTGCCCACTTCCACACGATCCCGGCGCTCTACCTGCTGTATCCCTGCTCCTGGGCGCTGACCGCCGCCGCAGAGATCGTCTATTTTGTGTTCAGCTACCGCCACGCCGCCCTCCGTCTGCAGGAGCGCGATGCGCTGGCGCAGCTGTGAGAGCAGGGGAGAGGGCTGCTGTCATTTGCTGCATATCCAAAAAAATTGCTAAAACAGTCTGCCATGTATATTTTATATATCAGATATACAGAAAATACTTTTTACATACACCACTCCCACGTGTATAATAGTCGATGCAAGTAAAAGAGGAGTGGAAAGGTATGCAGTATACGGATCTGACAAGGAAGGAATTGCAGCGCGAGTACAGCCGCCTGACACGGAAGTACACGGACTTTATCCGCCAGCCGGTGGAGCTGGACCTGACAACGGAGGATCCGCTGCCGGGCTGCGCGAACCGCCGTGCGGTGAAGCATTTTGGCACTGTGCTGGACAAGGAGCTGCGCGATACCGGCGCAGCCCACCCCGCCCAAGCACCGGACGCCGTGGCGGCCCTGGCCACGATGCCCGGCTGTGCCCACCGCACGGTGGAGCTGTGCCGCAAAGCAGGCGTCCGCTTTGACGCCATCGACCACTGCACGGTGCTGGCGCGCACGATCCCGGAGGATATCCGGTCCGACGAGCTGACCCACGTTGCCAGCGTCTTTGCTGTCAGCGCCCGCATGGCTGCATTGGAGAGCCTGCAGGGAACGCTGATGAGAGCGTAAAGCCGTCTGCCGCCCCGTAAACCCAAAACCCGCATTGGCTTTCAAAACCAATGCGGGTTTTTTATTGGTGCGCCCGGCCTTGCCCGTGGTGGGGATGACGGGCGGCTTGTAGGGGAACCGGTAGCGGATGTTGACATAGAACAGGTGGTCGTAGCCGCGGAACTGCCAGCAGGACGGCACGTCGAGCTTGTCAAACGCGACGGCGTCGCTGTCCAAGACTGAGGCCCTCTGCGCGGCTCTTTGCAAATTCTCGGCTGCGGAAAACCGATAAGAATGGAAATCCGCGGCTTTCCTTGCAATTTTCCGGCGAACATGCTACATTTAGTATAAAAACAAAAGGAGGCGTGCCGGGTATGATTCGTTTGGCCCTTGTCGAAGACGACGAGCTCTACCGCAGCCAGCTGCGCGAATATATTGACAAATACAGCGCGGCGTCGGGCGAAAAATTTACCGTGACAGAATTTTCCGACGGCGACGAGATCGCACTTGGCTATAAGGCTGTCTATGACATCATCCTGATGGACATCGAGATGAAGTTTATGGATGGCATGATGGCTGCCGAGGAGATCCGGAAGGTCGACACCGAGGTTATCATTATCTTTATCACAAATTCGCCGCAGTATGCCATCAAGGGCTATGCCGTCGATGCGCTGGACTATGTGCTGAAGCCGGTCAGCTACTATGCGTTTTCGCAGAGACTTGGCCGCGCCGTGGAGCGCGTGGCGCGCCGCGCACGGCACTTTTTGCAGATCAACGCCCACGGCACGGCACATAAGCTGGACACCTCGGCCATTTATTGGATCGAGAACTGCGGGCATGACTTGGTCTTTCACACGGCGGAAGGGGAGGTGACCGCCCCGGGCTCCATGACGGAGACTGAGGAAAAATTGGCGCAGGACAGTTATTTCCGCGTAAACAAGGGCTGCCTTGTGAATCTGGAACACGTTGACCGAATGGACGGTGAGGATGCCATCGTCCACGGAGACCGTGTGCCGCTGGCCCGAGCGCGGCGCAAGGCATTTCTGGATGCACTGAACGACTATATCAACGGGGCAGGGTGACGATATGCCGCTGAAAATTCCTTATTATGAGATGGATATTCCGCGCCTTGTCACGGCGCTGGCAGACTGGCTTGCCTGCCTTTTGTACCTGCGGTTTCTGCCTCCGCGCTACGGCGGGGTCAAGCGTGCGGCGCTGTACGGTGGTGCATTGGCGGCATTGGCACTCTACCTTGTGGCCACCGACGGCTTTGACGGCTGGCGGTTCAATGTGCTGTACGCGGTTTCTGTCGCACTTATGCTGCTTTTTATGGCGGCGGCCACCCGTGCAGACCGCTGGCAGGTGGGGTATTTCTGCACGCGGGCGTTTATTCTGGCGGGTTTTGCCGGGGCGCTGACATGGCAGATGTATGTATATTTTGCGCGTTACATCGCAGCATTGCAAAGCCTGCCTGCGTTGGGGCTCTTTATTGCGGCGGGGTTCGGCATCATCTTCGGCCTGATGTGGCTTCTGGAGGATGGCGGCAGCACAGGCAGCATTCAGTTTGACATTCGGCCCCGCACGACCTGCATCGCGGCGGTCATGGCGGCGGCCATCTACATTTTGTCCAGCATCAGCTATACGCAGCTGAACACGCCGTTTTCGGCCCGCGGCACGATGGAAATTTACACAATGCGCACGGTTGTCTACTTCGGCGGCGTGGCGCTGCTGTTTGCATATCAATCGCAGCTGCGAGATTTATTGACACAGCGCGAGGCGGATGCCTTGCGGAACATGCTGCACATCCAGTATGAAAACTACAAAATCCGGCAGGAGAGCATTGACCTCATCAACCAAAAATATCATGACTTGAAGCACCAAATCGCGGTGCTTCGCGCCGAGAGCGGCGAGAAACGCAATGCCGTGCTGGACAATATGGAGCAGGAAATCAAAGCCTACGAGGCGCAGAACGACACCGGCAATAAGGTGCTGGACACGGTGCTGACAGGCAAAAGTCTGACCTGCCGCACCAAAAACATTCAATTGACCTGCGTGGCCGACGGCACAGCGCTGGACTTTATGGACGTGATGGACATCAGCAACCTGTTCGGCAATGCGCTGGACAACGCAATCGAGAGCACCGACAAAATCACAGACCCGGAGCGCAGGCTCATCCACCTGAGCGTGGCGAGGCAAAAAGGCTTTGCGGCCATCCGCATTGAAAACTGCTTTGACGGTGAGCTGAAATTTGAGAAGGGCCTGCCCGTCACGACGAAAAAGGATGTCTTGTACCATGGCTTCGGTGTAAAAAGCATACAAAACGCCGCCGCAAAATACGGCGGTACCGCGACAATTACGACCCGCGAGGGTTGGTTTGAGCTGCGCGTGCTGATTCCGCTGGGGCAGCCGCAGCAAGAATAAAAAATGAAGTTTTACGCCCCCTGCATCGGCAAACGCCGTGCAGGGGGCGTTGTTTGTGCGGAAAAAGGCTATGCTTGGATGCCGTATTTGGCAATGTGTACAAAATGCAAGCGCAAAACCTTGTGAAATCCGACGAAGCCGAAAACCGTTTGTGCAAAAAAGAGCGCATTTCGTGCAAATCATGCGCCGCCGCATGATTCTTGTGGTATGGTAGGCTTACAGAAAAAAAGAAGAATCTCCGGACGGGCTGCCCGTCCGACGAAGGAGGAGAACACATGTTTGAAATCACACGCCTGACGGTGGAGCATCTGGCCGTCGGCTGCGTGACCGACTGCTCCGCACCCCGCATCGGGTTTTCCCTGAGCAGTGACCGCAAGGGCGCACAGTTGGCCGACGCCGAGTTGACCGTCGGTGAATGGTCCGCCCATGTGACCAGCGGCCAGAGCGCTGCCTACGTCGGCCCTGCGCTGCTGCCGTTCACCACCTACAGCGTGCGCCTGAACGCCACCGACGACGCAGGCGAGACCGCCACCGCCACCACTACCTTTGAGACAGGCCGCATGGAGACGCCCTGGAAGGGCCGGTGGATCAGCGACCCGAGCTACCACTTCACCGAGGCAAAGGTCAGCCCCGTGCCGATGGTTTTCCGCAAGGAAATCACAACGAACAAACCCATTGCCCGCGCGCGCCTCTACGCCACAGCCATGGGCATCTACGAGGCCGAGCTGAACGGCCAAAAGTTGGGCGAGCAATACTTCGCCCCCGGCTTTACGAGCTACAAGTCCTATTTGCAGTATCAGACCTACGATGTAACGACACTTTTGACAGGCGCCGACACGCTGACCTTCACGGTTGCAGGCGGCTGGGCGGTGGGCAGCTTTGTGTTTACCCGCAAAAACCGCGTGACTGCCGACCGTCAGGCTCTGCTGGCCGAGCTGCGCATCGAGTACACGGACGGCACGACGGAGATCATCGGCACCGACGCTACATGGCAGGTCAGCGAGAGCGGCCCCGTGCGGATGGCAGATCTGTATGACGGCGAGACCTACGATGCCACACAGGAAATCAGCGATTGGCACAACGCCGCGCCCGAGACACTGAAAGTCACCCCCGCCATCACGGCGGACTACGGTGCCCCGGTCAAGGCCCACGAGGTGCGCAAGCCCATGGCCGTGATGACCGCCCCCGACGGCGAGACGATTTACGACTTCGGCCAGAACCTTGCAGGTGTTGTCCGCATCAAATTCAACGGCAAGGCCGGGCAGGTCGTGACCGTGCGCCACGCCGAGATCCTGAACCCCGACGGCAGCTTAAACACGACCTTCCTGCGCACGGCCAAGGCCACGGCGACCTACACCTGCCGCGACGGCGAGCAGACCTACAGCCCGCGGTTCAGCTACATGGGCTTCCGCTATGCGGGGGTCAAGGGTGTCGACGCGAAGGATCTGGAAATCGAGGCCGTGGCGCTCTACTCCGATGTGGAGCACAGCGGTTCCTTCCGCTGCTCCGATGAGATGCTGAACAAACTGCAGTCCAACATTACATGGGGCGCCAAGTCGAATTTCGTTGATATACCGACGGACTGTCCCCAGCGCGATGAGCGCATGGGCTGGACCGGAGACATTGCCGTGTTCTCGCCCACCGCGCTGTACAACTTTGAACTGAGCCGCTTTTTGGAGAAGTGGCTGCGCGATGTCAAGGCCGAGCAGCTGCCCACCGGCGGCATCCCCAACACCGTGCCTGTGCAGGGCTACGGTTTCCCCGCCACAATGCCCGAGATGGCCGTGGACTGGTGGGGCGACGCCTGCGTGCTGGTGCCATGGGCTCTGTACGAGGCCACGGGCGGCCTGGATGTACTGCGCATGATGTACCCCACCATGCAGAAGTACGTCAAGGCGTGCTGCTTCTGGGCCGGGTTCGGCATCGGCAAGCACCGTTATATCTGGCACACGCCGTCGGTGCTGCATTTTGGCGACTGGGTCGCCCCCGATGTCCCGAAGATGAGTCAGTGGCAGGCCCGCAGCAAGTACACCGCCACAGCGTCCCTGTGCAACACCAGCGGTACACTGGCGAAAATTGCACGCATCCTTGGCAAGACCGAGGACGCCGCCAAGTACAAGGAGCTGAGCCGTAAGGTGGCCGATGCCTATTGCAGTGTGCTGACCGATGGAAACGGCAAGACGAAGGAAGAATTTCAGACCGCCTATGTGCTGCCTCTGTACTTGAATATGTTCCCTGAAAACGTCAAGGCGAAGGCAGCTGAGAATCTGGTCAAGCTGGTTGAGAAGAACGACTACAAGATCGGCACAGGCTTCCCGGGCACGCCGTACATCCTGTTTGCGTTGGCCGACAACGGCCACGCCGACACTGCCTACAAGATGCTGCTGAACACACAGTGTCCCAGCTGGCTGTATGAGGTCCGCGTGGGCGCAACCACGGTTTGGGAGCGTTGGGACGGTCTGGACGAGAACGGCGAGTGCCCAATCGGCGATGACGGCACCGACATGATGATCTCGTACAACCACTACGCCAGCGGCGCGGTGGGCGCGTTCCTCTACCGCCGCGTGCTGGGTGTGGAGCCCACCGAGGCCGGGTACCGCAAGTTCAAGTTTGCGCCGGTGGTCGGCGGCGGCATCACCGAGGCTGAAGGCACGGTGGGCACGCCCTACGGCGTGATCAAGGCGGCATGGAAGATCGCGGACGGCGAGATGACGATGACCGTGGCAGTGCCCGTCGGCACCGAATGCACCGTCGTGCTGCCGAGCGGGGAAGAGAAGGTGCTTGGCAGCGGGGAATATACCGTTACGGCAAAGGCGTAAAGGCATAGCGTAAACAAATTGCTTAGGCAACACCGCATAATTCCCGCCTTACGGCTTAAGCACCGCTCCGGCGGCTGCGGCACGGCATCTGCGTTGCCAAAATGCTCGATAATACACAAAGTATTATCTGCGCTTTTGGCTTAGCAGTTGCCGCACCTCGCTCGCCGTATCGGCACTTAGAATTATGCAGTATTGCCCTTATATACACAAAGAAGGAGTGACTCTCTATCATGTCAACCTCGAAATCCAACTTCTGGTCCTCGCCGCTGACGAAGTCCCGTATCACCAGCGACGACGTCAAGATGCCGGAAATGCTGCTGGGCTATTTTATCGGCCCCTTCGGCGCACTGCTTTCCTCGGGCATCTTCACCAGCATCCTGCAGAACTACTTCACCGATGTCCTCAAGCTTGATCTTGGCTTTTTGACGACCTTGCAGCTGGTCTCCACGGTGCTCATCGTGGCGTCCAACCTCATCGTCGGTCAGCTGATTGAGCACACCAAGGCTCTGGCCGGCAAGGCACGCCCGTGGATCCTGCTCTCCGCGCTGACCCTTTCCGTCGCCAGTGTGCTGATGTTTATCGTGCCGTTTGAGGGCATGGCCAAGATGGTCTGGATCGCCATCGCGTACAACCTGTACTACGCGGTCGCTTACCCCATCTACAACACCGCCAACTCCACCATGATCCCCGTTTCCACCCGTGACAGCAAGCAGCGCGGTGCGCTGGCTTCCTTCACCAACGTGGCGGGTCTGGGCGTTATGGGCTGCGGCTCGATGGTATTCCCGATGCTCGTTTCCTTCGCGCTGAAGGAGGACCAGCACCTGTGGTTCCTCACCATGCTGGCCGTCGCCATCTTCAGCGCACTGACCATCTACCTGCAGTTCCTCTTCACCCGTGAGCGCGTCACCGAGGAAGGCCGCGCCGACACCGAGACCCCTGCCAAGTCCGCCACGCTGGGCGAGCAGCTCAAGGCCGTTACCGGTGACCGCATGTGGTGGATCGTCATGGCGTTCTATATGCTGTTCCAGTGGAGCGGCGCGATGAAGAACGGCTCCATGAGCTACTTCTGCAAATGGGTTCTGGACAACACTTTCTTCGGCACAGCGGACGCATGGGGTGCCTCCCAGGGCCTGCTCAGCATCATGGGCGCTATCCCGATGGCCGTGGCTGCGGTCTTTGTGGTACCCCTGGCCAACAAGTTCGGTAAGCGCCTGGTCTGCGGCGGCTTCATGCTGCTGGGTGCCGTGGGCGGCATCATCGCAGGTCTGGGCGGCGGCAACATCGTGCCGGTCGCCATCGGCGTGGCCCTCAAGTGTCTGGGTTCTTCCCCGGCCTGCTATCTGATCCTGGCCATGATTGCCGACGTTATCGACCACATTGAGTACCGCACCGGCATCCGCACCGACGGTCTGACCATGAGCATCTACAGCTCCCTTATGGTCGCCGCCACGCCGATCTGCAACTCCATTTTCAGCGCCATGCTGAACGGCAGCGGCTATAACCAAGCCGCCGACGTCGCTCTGGGCACCGCCGCCCAGACCGCCAGTGTGCAGACCTCGATCTCTGTCAGTTATATCTGGGTCGAGACCGTCTGCTATATCATCGGCGCCGTCATCCTGATCCTGTTCTGGACGGTTGAGAAAAACCTGCCCGAGGAGCAGAAGGCTATCAAGGAACGCAGCAAGAAGTAACGCGCCCTACACGCGATTACAATATACACAAGGATACACAAGGAGGAAAAACATGAGTAAGAAAAAATCCGGCCGCCGCGTCTGGCGCGGCGTGACCACAGCCACGGCGTCGCTGCTGGCGCTCAGTGTCTGCGCCTCAACCGTCGTGGACGGATTCCGCACTGACATTGACAAGTTCCTGGGCACCAAGAGCACCAAGCTCGTGACCGAGGACTCCGACGGCACTGACCTGTATACTTTCAAATCCGACTACACCTCCACTACCGAGCTGCTGCACGGCATTCAGGACGTGGGTGAGCGGATGAGCGAAGAGGGCAGCGTCCTGCTGAAGAACAACGGCGCACTGCCCTTGACCAAGGATGAGACCCAGAAAATCACACTGCTTGGCTTCTCGAGCTACTATCCCGTTCAGGGCGGCGACATGGGCTCCAGCTTTATTGCAAACACCGGCACGGATGCCGATACAGTCGATATGGTCGGTGCCTTCAAGGCAAAGGGCTTCGGTCTGAATCAGACTGTGGCCGACATGTACGAGGCCCTCAAGCCGATGTACAAATCCGAGGTCCAGAGCTGGGGCGGCACTGTGGAGTACAACCACATCACCGCACCTTCCACCACCGGCGTTTTCTCCAGCAAGGAGCCGAGCCAGGCCGCAATGGATAGTCAGGATGCAGGCTGGAAGGACAGCATGAATGACAACAATGTCATGATCGTCACGATTGCCCGCTCCGCCTCTGAAAACGGCAGCTACAACCCCGGCACCGCCGGTGTTGATCCCACCCAGAACCTGAACCAGACCGACCCGCTGGGCCTGTCCGACGACGAGCGCGACCTCATCAATGCAGCCGTCACCGCCAAGGCGGCCAACGGCGGCAAGGTCATCGTTCTGTTGAATAATGTCAGCGCCATGGAGGTGCAGGAGATCGAGGACAACGTCGGTGTTGACGCTATCCTGCAGGTCGGCCTGCCGGGCGGCTACGGCTTCTACGGTGTGGCCGACATTCTCTCCGGTGCGGTCAGCCCCTCCGGTCATCTGACCGATACCTATGCCGTCAAGAACGCCAGCGCCCCCAGCGCCCAGAATTTCGGCGATCTGCAGTGGGCCAACGCCAACCCCGACATCAGCATGAACGATGCCATTGTCGAGGCCGAGAACATCTACATCGGCTACAAGTACTACGAGACCCGCTATTTTGACACCGTCATGGGGCAGGGCAATGCCGCCTCCACCGTCGGTTCCTCCACCGGCAGCGCATGGAACTACGACGACGAGGTTACTTACCCGTTCGGTTACGGTCTGTCCTACACCACGTTTGAGCAGACTCTCGATAACCTGAATGTTGACCTTGAAAACGAGACCGTCACCGCGAACGTGACCGTCAAGAACACCGGCAGTGTCGCCGGTAAGGATGTTGTGCAGCTCTATGTCAGCCTGCCCTACACCGATTATGACAAGGAGCACGGTGTTGAGAAGGCTGCCATCCAGCTGCTGGACTACGGCAAGACCGCCGAGCTTGCGCCCGGTGCCTCCGAGACCGTGACCATCACCGCTGACATGCAGAATATGGCCAGCTGGGATTCCACCGCTGACAACGCGGTCGGTACCAAGGGCTGCTACATTCTCGATGCCGGTGACTACTGGTTCACCATCGGCAACGGCGCACACGAGGCCGTGAACAATGTACTGGCCGCAGAGGGTCAGAGTGTGGACGGCAGCGCCGACAAGGCCAAGAGCTGGACGCTCGATTCCTTTGACGACACGACCTTTGCCACGACCAAAAACGGCACCGCCGTTGAGAACCAACTGGCCGACATGGACATCAACAGCTGGCTGCCCGGCACTGCCACCTATCTGACCCGCTCTGACTGGGAGGGCACCTTCCCCAAGACCTATAAGAATCTGACCGCCACCGATGAGATGCTCGACATTCTGGACAATGACATCTATGAGATCAACGCAAACGGCGATCCGTCCACCGTCACCTTCGGTGCCGACAACGGCCTGACTCTGGCTGACCTGAAGGGCGTCACTGACCTTGATGATGAGCGCTGGAGTCTGCTGATGGATCAGCTCACCCTGGAGGAGGGCATGATTCGTCTGGGTCTGGGCGGCACCTCCACCAAGGCCATCGAGTCTATCATGAGCCCCGAGACCATCCAGAACGATGGCCCCAACGGCATCTACAGCTATCCTCTCGGCCAGTATGCCAACACCGACAAAACCAGTACCGACCCCTGCGCCGTGGATGCCAACGACCCCAACCTCGCATACAAGTTCGGCACAATGGCCAACGAGACCGTCATTGCCCAGACCTTCAACAAAGACCTTGCCAACGAGTACGGCAAGATCTGCGGCAACTACAGCCTGTGGAGCAACCTGACCATCTTCTGGGGCTGCGGCACCAACCTGCACCGCTCCCCCTATAACTCCCGCAACCACGAGTATTATTCCGAGGATGCCGTCCTTACCTCCGGTCAGGCCGTTGCCTTTATCAGCGGCGGCAAGGAGTACGGCGTTATCATTGCCCCCAAGCATCTTGCCTTCAACGATACTGAGATCAACCGTCTCGGCGTTTCCGTCTTTATGACTGAGCAGCAAGCCCGCGAGAACGAGCTGCGCGGCACCCAGGCATCCATCGAGGATGCCGGCGCCCTGGGCGTCATGACCGCCTTCAACCGTGTCGGCATCACCGCCGCCAACGCCCACACCGGCCTGCTCAAGAACATTCTGCGCGGCGAGTGGGGCTTCAAGGGTCTGGAGAGCCAGGACTTCATCATGAACCCCAACTACGCCGTGCTGAAGGAGTATGCCCTCAACGGCGGCACGATGACCACCTTCACCGGTGAGAACACGATGGCCGCTGTCAGCGAAAAGTTTGCCTACTGGACCACCGAGAACGTTGGTCAGGACACCGAGCTGATGAGCGCCATCAAGCAGGCCATGACATGGCAGGCCTACGCGCTGGCCAACTCCAACGCGCTGGACGGCATGGCCAGCAGCACCCGCCTTGTCAGCGTGCGCACCTGGTATGACAACGCCCTCGTTGCCGTGCAGGTCGTCTTTGCCGCCCTGACCGTACTGGCCGCCGCCATGTATGTGCTGAATGACCGCAAATCCAAGAAGCAGTAAAGGAGTGCAAACCATGAGTTCTACGAATAAAAAGGGCGCAGGTCTGATCCTGTCGCTTCTGACCGCCGTTGCCGGTGCTGTCGGCCTTGGCTTCTGCATTGTCAACGCCGGGACTGATTCCTTCCGCAAGATCGGCACCAGCCCGGTTGTCATCGGCTGCGCCGTCATCGCCATCCTTGCACTGGTGCTGCGCGTCGTGCTGGACAAGAAGCTGACCATTGCCGCCGATGCGATGAGCGTAGTTGCCGGTATCACGCTGGTCGTGGCTGCCGTACAGTTCATCAGCCCCCGCGTCAACACCATCGCCTCGATCATGACCTTTACGAACAACGCCCAGACGATGGCTGACCTGTCCAGCGCCATCTACGGCACGGCCGCGCTGCTGATTGCCGTGGTGCTGAACATCATTGCCGCGTTCACCAATGTGAACGAGCAGTAATTATGCGCCATTCCCGCGTCACTTCATCGTGACAGCTTTTTCCTCATCCACACCCCGGGGGGCTTTCTCTCCGGGGTATTTTGTATTATGATGTAAAAAACAGATTTTTTCTGAAAGGATGTGCTCCACCTGCGCCGCCTGATGCTTATTCTTGCCATGCTGGTTCTGCTGGCAGGCTGTGCCGCCGCCCCGGCAGCCCCTGCGGTGCAGTGCCGCATCGTTTTGGAATCCTCGCCTGCGTTTACAGCGCAGACCCAGACCGCAGCCGTTACCCCGGGGCAGAGTGTGACCTTCACCCTGACCCCGGCCGACGGCTATACGCTTACGGGCGCAGACTATCCCGGTGCGTCGCTTACCCGCACCGGCGCGGCGTACATCCTGACGCTGCCCGATGTCCGCTACTCCGTTGCCGTGGCAGTGACCGCGGAAAAGAGCGATACTGTGCTGTATTATAATGACAACTGCGGCGGCGGCTGGATCACTGTGCCCGTCACCCCAAGCCATCTGCGGCTGAACACCGCCATCGACGGTGCGCTGTTCACCCGCCCCGGGTACACGCTGACGGGGTGGAACACCGCCCCGGATGGCAGTGGTCAGGCCGTTGGGCTGGGAAGCCGGACCGAGCCCGGCGCGCGGCTTTACGCGCAGTGGGCTGCTCAAAACGACGCCGCGGAGTTCACCTACACGGTTGAAAACGATGCCGCAGCTATAACGGGCTGGCAGGGCGGGGGAGAAGTGCTTGTCATCCCCGATACGCTGGGCGGCGCACCCGTCGTGGAAATTGCGGCGGGGGCCTTTGCCGATGCGCCCTGTAAAACAGTCATATTCCCGGATACTTTGCGCCGCGTGCAGCCCGGGGCCTTCAGCGGCAGCACCGCGGAGAGCGTGACCCTGTTTGACAACCTGCAGCAGATCAGCGATTACGCATTTGAAGATTGCACAAGCCTGCAAACATTGTACATCAATGCCGCGACTGCGCCCGTCTACAGCGGCAGCTACTACGCAACGTTCGCCGATAAGTACGACCGCCTGCTCTCATTGGCCGATACGCAGAAGCTTGTGCTGTTCTCCGGTTCCTCGGCGCGTTTCGGGTATGACAGCGCCGCGCTGGATGCTGCCCTGCCCCATTATGCGGTCGTGAACATGGGTGTGTTCGCCTACACCAATGCGCTGCCGCAGCTCGAGCTGATTCGCGCACAGATGCGCCCCGGCGACCTGCTGCTGCTCTCGCCTGAATTTGACGCCGCCAAGCGCCAGTTCTGCACGACAAACGCCTTTGACGACGCCTTCTTCTGTATGGCCGAGGCTGACTACGACATTGTCGCGAGCCTTAATTTGCAACAGTACAGCGGCGTTTTTTCGGCACTTGGCTCCTATTTGCAGACCCGCGCAGACATGACGGCGCGCAGCTATGCCGTCTCGCCGTCCGATTTGGACGAGGACGGAAATGCCGTTGACACGCCGAGCTACAACGAGTACGGTGACTATGTTCTGTACCGCCCCGATGCCGTCGATGACACGCCGATTTACGGACTGCCTGTGGATTACACAATAGCGTCCTTCCCGTATGACACGTATATAGCCCCCGCCAACGCCGAGTTTGACCGCTTTGCGGCAGACGGCGTGCGGGTGTACCTGACGTACAGCCCGCGCAACAGCCGCGCCGTTTCGGCGGATTCCACGCCGGAGGCTGTGGCCGCGCTGGATGCGTATTTCCGAGAAAATCTCGATGTTGTGTTCTTGACGCCGCTGCAGGATTCCCTGATGCCCGGGCGGTATTTCTACGGCACCGACAACCATCTGTCCACAAACGGGGTGACTATGCGCACGGCACAGGTCATCGATGCACTGACAAAACAACTGCAAGGGGAGGGGATTGCGCCATGATTCTTGTCTGCGCTTTGGCTGCACTGACCACTGTGCTGGCACTGGTGGCCCATCGCCGGGCATGGGCCGCAGCGCTCGGCATGGTTTCGGGTGCTGCGGTGGTTTTGGCAGCGCTGGTACTGGATGTGTCCACCCGCACAATGCTGCTCTGTCTGTTGATTCCCTGCGCCGCCGCAATGTGGCCGATAGGAGGGCGCTTATGAATTTCACCGCACCCGCTTTTGTGCTGCTTTTTCCTATCGTACTGGCCCTGCATTGGATGCTGCCGCCGAGCCGGCGCTGGGTATTGCTGCTGGCCGCCAGCCTCGGATTTTACGCTGTGGGCAGTCCGCAGGCACTTCCGCTGCTGGCGGGTATCACGCTGGGAACCTATGCGGCGGCACTGGGCATCGCAAAAAGCAAAACACAGACGGCCAAAAAGCTCTGGCTGACCTGTGCGGCAGTTTTGTGCATCGGGTGTCTGTGCCTCTTCAAATATGCCGGGATTTTCCGCACAGATGTGCCGCTTCTGCTGCCCGCGGGCATCTCGTTTTACACATTTCAGACCCTCAGCTATGTCATTGATATTTACCGCGGGCGGCTCATGCCGGAGAGGCATCCGGGGTATTATGCCTTATTCGTCAGCTTTTTCCCGCAGCTGGTAGCGGGGCCGATTGAACGCAGCACGGCGCTTCTGCCTCAGCTGCACGCGCAGGAGCGCCGTATGGACAGCAGCGGCTGGCTTTGGATGGTGCGCGGCTTTGCAAAGAAGCTGCTGCTGGCAGACACCGCTGCCGTATTTGTGGATTCCGTCTACGCCTCCCCGGCGGATGCCTCCGGCCCGGCTGTTCTGTTGGCAACACTGCTTTTCGCCGGGCAGATCTACTGGGACTTTTCCGGCTATTCCGACATTGCCGTCGGGGCCGCTGCCTTGCTGGGTGTGCGATTGAGCCGCAATTTCGACCACCCCTATCGCGCAGACTCTCTGCGTGATTTCTGGCGCCGCTGGCACATCAGCCTGACGCGGTGGTTTACGGACTACGTCTATATCCCGCTCGGCGGCTCGCGCCGCGGCACGGCACGGCTGGCCGTAAATACCATGGTCGTGTTTCTGTTAAGCGGTTTCTGGCATGGTGCCGCATTACATTTCGTGGTGTGGGGCGGTGTGCATGGTGCGCTGCTGCTTTTGGAAAAGGCCCTGACCCCCTGCGGCGGAAAGCACAAGGCCCGCACCTGGACCGCCGTGTGCCTACGCCACGCCTATACATTTTCTCTGGTCTGCATCGCTTGGGTCTTTTTCCGGGCAGCCTCTGTCTCGGATGCCCTTCTGCTGCTGTCCCGCCTGCCTGTCGACTGGTCGCTGGGCACACTGCACACAACGCTGCTGAGCATCGGTATACAGCCGGTGGCAGAGCTTGTCTTGGGGGCGCTCTGCCTGCATCTGCTGCCCGAGACGTCGTCCGCAGCACCGTCCCCGCGCAGCGTATTGGCCTTCTGTCTCTTGGCATTGACTGTGGTCGCCGCGTGGTTTTCCACACTGCACACGGGCATGACCAATGCCTTTATCTACTTCCAATTCTGACCCTGCCATGAAAAAACTGTTTACAAGTATGCTCTGCGTTTTTATCGCCATACCGTTGCTCCTGACGGTGTGGGGCTTTGCCCTGCCCGCGCAGTACAGCAATACGTTTGTGGGGGAACTGCCCGCCAAGTGTGCCCTGCTGGCTGCGGAAAGTGATAAACCGCGTCTTATTCTTGTGGGCGGCAGTGCAGCCGCTTTCGGCGTTGACAGCGCTCTGCTGGCCCGGGAGCTGCCTGACTATCAGCCCGTAAATTTTGGCCTGTACGCAGCACTCGGCACACGGGTCATGCTGGATTTGTCCATAAAGGAACTGCGCCCCGGCGATCTTGTCGTCATCATGCCGGAGCAGCAGCGTCAGGCGCTTTCCGATACCGTCGGCGCGGATACTCTATGGCAGGCTGTTGACGGAGACTTTTCGGCACTTGCCTGCCTGCACGCGCGGGATTTTGGGCCTTTGCTGGGGGCATTTCCGCGCTTTGCAGGTGCGAAGTTCCGCTATTTCCTCACCGGTGCGCCTTCCCCGGACGGCGTCTATCGCCGCGACTCCTTCAATGCGGTGGGCGATGTGGTAAATCCGCTCTGCAGCGCCAATATTTTGCCGGATGGTTATGACACGACAATGCCGATATGCTTTGATCCCTCGATGCTGGACACCGACTTCCGTAATGCGCTCAACGCCTACACTGCACAGGCCGAGTCTGTCGGGGCAGTTGTCTTGTATCATTTTCCGCCGATGAATGTGCTTGCCGTAGCAAATGCGGAAGATATTGACACGTATGCCGACTATCTGCAGTCGCAGCTGACTGCACCTCTGGCAGGTGATCCGCATACCTGCGTGATGGACGCCGGGTGGTTCTATGACACAAATTTCCATCTGAACGTGAGCGGCAAGACCGTCTTTACGCGGCAGCTCATCCGCGATCTCAAAGCTGTACTGGGTGACACCTCGTCTACCGAAATTGCGCTGCCCGCCATGCCCGCCCGCCGGATACAGACCGACACAGAAGCCGCAAATAACAGCGATGCTGCCTATTTCACATGGGAAAGTGACCGTCTTGTCGTCAATGCGGCGGGACGCGGCCACCGCACCTTGACAGTTCCGGGCGAGGTGGACGGCCGACCCGTGACGGCGCTGGCCTCCGACACGTTTGCGGGATGCAGCGCGCTGGAAAAACTGACGATACAGCAAAATATCACGGCGCTTCCAGATGGACTTTTTGTCCAATGCCCTGCGCTGCAGGAAATCACGCTGACCCAGCCGGACCCCGCGCGGCTTTCCGTGGGGCAGGCCCTGCTCGACGGTGCGCCCGCGTTCTGCCGCATCCGCGTGCCCGCCGCAAGCTACACCTCCTACTGCCTGAGCTACGCATGGTCGCCCTACGCGGAGACCTTCACCCATTAAGGCAACACCGCGCAATTCCCGCCTTACCGCATCGCAGGGCGGCTGTCTATACTGATAGCCGGATTGTGGAAAAGTGCAGGGATCAACTTGCATAAATTTTCACGCAGATTGGCTTCTTCTTTTTACACAGCCAATGCCAATTAGCGCTTGAAATCGAAACGCTGCACAAGTATACTATAATTGTTATACTATACAACCTTGATCAAAAATCAGTATGCCGGTTGCCCATAAAAGACATACCAGAATTGAAGCGTGCGGCGGAATCGAAACCCTGCGAGGATGAAGAACATGAAATTTGATAGAAGACTTACAGATGAAATCTACACTTCCGATACGGTAAGGCTGGGAGAAGATGCATTTCAGGCCATGCAGGAGACGATCTATCATAATGGCGGTGTCGGAACCATTACCGGGTACTATGATGCCGAATTGTCGATCCTGTCGGTCAGTGATCTGTTGCTGCATAATCTGAACCACAGCTATGCATCCCTGATGGAACAGACAAAGGGTTCGCTGAAGAATCTTTTCTATAAGAAAGATGCCGCATTCCTCGACAATGCACGCTTTCGTCAGATTCAAGGCGAAGGGGAAGGCCGGATCCTCACGGCAGATGGGGCTCCCGTCTATGTGCGTCTCTACAAAAAAGATGCAGTCGATACGGATGGAACACCGATCTGGATCATGTCAGTACAGATGAACTGGGCGTATGAGAACCTTGCGCTGGTTAATGAATCCATCCATTCTGCACTATGGTATTTTGAGTGTAATGAAAACGGTGAGATCGTTCATGTGAACTGGAGCCATGCGTTCCGGCAGATCCTTGGTTATCATGACATTCTGGATTTTCCGAACAAACTGGATTCGTGGTCGAACCTTCTGCACCCGGAGGACTATGACCGGGTAATGCAGCTGCTTTTGGAAACGATTGCGGACAAAGCCAATACTACAAAGTATAATGTTGAGTACCGACTGAAAATGCAGGATGGCCAATACCACTGGTTCCGGGCATCGGCGGAGGTGATACGCCGTCTGGATGGTTCGGCCAATCGAATTGCCGGAATCATCAGCAACATTGACGCGGAAAAAAGAAGCCGGATGCAGGCGCAGCGGGCAGCGGCATTTCACCGTGCATTTACCAGCGCAAACCTCTGCGAATACTATGTAAATCTGGAAAAGAACACCTTTGACACTTTCAAAGTGGAGCCCTCTTTGATGACGGCCTTTGAGCAGAACCACACATGGGATGGACTAGTCAGATTCCTTGTGGATAACTATGTGGTTGAAGAGGACAAAAAGTCTGTAACGGATTTCTACAATCGCGCCTACATCACGGAAAAACTAAAGGGGCTTGAGACGGAGCTGCGTCAGGAGTGCCGCATCGTTCTGGATGGGGAGGAACGATGGGTCAGCAACGTGGTCATGCGCGGCGAGATTGAAGATTCCGAATATGCGATGATTTTTCTGCGGGACATCACAGAGTCCAAAGCAGAGACGGCACGGCGGATGCAGATGGCCTCAGATAACGCATCGATGGATCTTTTGATCAAGAGTATGGTGCGTCTGCTGGATCGCTTTGTCGTCTGCGATCTGGAGAATGACCGGTATCGGTTCTATAATCTGCAAGGTGAAATGATATACGCGCCGACGGGAACCTACCATGATTTTGTGGAGCAGGTGGCTGTAAGGTATAAGACGTTGGAGCCATTGGCGGCGGTGGACGCATTGTTCTCACCGGAAAATATCCGCAAGAATCTGCAGGGCGAGAACGACATCTACAAATTTGAATACTGCTCCATAGACGAAAACACCTATAAGATCGCTTCCTTCATTCCGCTGGAGTGGGATGGCACAAAGCTGGTCAAAGCACTGTTGGCATCTATGGATGTGTCACAGGAGAAAAAGGCCGAGATCGAATCCCATAAGGCACTGAAGGATGCGTACCGGGCGGCGGAAAACGCAAGCCGTGCCAAGACGGAATTCCTCTCCAATATGTCCCATGATATCCGTACACCGATGAATGCAATCATTGGCTTGACCGCCATTGCGGGTGCGAATATCGAGAGTCAGGACAGGGTGGTCGAGTGCCTTGGAAAGATCACAAAGTCGAGTCGTCATCTGTTGGGACTGATCAATGAGGTGCTGGATATGGCCAGAATCGAGAGCGGGCGAATGAGCCTTGCCGAGGAGGATTTCAGCCTGCCGGAGCTGGTCGATAACCTGCTCACCCTCACAAAACCGGCAATCGACGAGCACAAGCATCAGCTCGAAGTCCATGTTGAGCACATCGAGCACGAAGCTGTCTGCGGCGACAGCCTGCGCATCCAGCAGGTCTTTGTGAACCTGATGAGCAACGCCGTCAAGTACACCCCGGATGGAGGAAACATCACCCTTACGATCAAGGAAAAACCGAATGGCTTCTCGGAGCTTGGCTGCTACGAGTTTTCCATCGAGGACAACGGCATCGGCATGACGCCGGAATTCCAGAAGATCATGTTCGAGCCGTTCAGCCGGGCAGACGATCACCGGACGACCAAGGTGCAGGGCACCGGTCTTGGCATGGCCATTGCAAGAAACATCGTCAACCTGATGAATGGTGACATTCAGGTCGAAAGCGCTCCCAACAAGGGAACGAAGATCACGGTCACGGTCTATCTGAAGCTTCAGGAGAACGAGAAGGAACAGGAAAAAGAACTGCTCGATCTGCCGGTACTGGTCGTGGACGATGACAAGACCTGCTGCGAAAGCACCGTTGCAACCCTTCAGGAGATCGGCATAGCGGGCGAATGGGTCCTGACCGGCAAGGAAGCCGTGGAACGCTGCGCGGCGCGGCACAAGACCGGCCGCGACTATTTTGCGGTGATCCTGGACTGGAAGATGCCGGAGATGGACGGCATCGCAACGGCCAGAAGGATTCGGGAATGCGTTGGGGAGGACGTCACGATCATCATCCTGACTTCCTTTGATTTCAGCGAGATCGAAGAAGAAGCCAGAGCAGCGGGCGTGAATGCGTTTATGGCAAAACCGCTGTTCCGTTCTCGTCTGACGGCAACTCTGCGGCAGTTTACATCCGGGAAGAAGGAGAAAAACGCTCGGAACTATCTGGAAGACTTTGCGAAGGAAAACTATGCGGGTAAGCGGATTCTTCTTGTGGAAGACAATGCGCTGAACCGTGAGATCGCAACCGAGATTATAGGCATGACGGGCGTGACCATCGACAGCGCCGAAAACGGAAAAATTGCAGTCGAAAAGGTGATGGAAGCGCCAGAAAAGTGGTACGATCTCATTTTTATGGACATCCAGATGCCCATCATGAATGGTTACGAAGCCACTGCTGCGATCCGTGCGCTTGCCGGAAGCCGGGGCAAAGTGCCCATCATTGCCATGACGGCAAATGCCTTTGCCGAGGACGTGCAATTGGCAAAGAACACCGGCATGAACGAGCATATCGCCAAACCGCTTGATTTGAGTAAGCTGAACGATGTGCTGAAACAGTGGCTGTGATCTGTGCATTGCAGTAAGGCACGTGATACTGTTGACCGGGCAATCAAAAAGCATGAAATGAAGAACGCCGAGGAATCCCTTCCCATGTGGGAGGAACCCTCGGCGTTCTTTAGTTTATATAGCAGCGGTCCTGTTTTATAAGCCAATCTTCACACAGCCGCACGCAACGTCTGCTATTGTACCATGAACCATCAAATTCTTCTATTGACCCTTGCGCCAAAAAGGTACAGGCTTTTTCGTAATTGGTCTACAATGATGTTTCTTTTTGAGTCGGCTTATCTGTCTGTTTGTTAAAATTCATGTTGTGGTTATGCATTCATGAGTGTGGTGCTAAAGATTTATGGCAGTAGCACATTGCTTTTATACAAATAAAGGTGTACAATAATAACAACTTTGCCAAGCAATCCCCTTCAAGGAATCAACTGGAACATGGGTGGAGACTGTACCTGTTAAGCGGAATTGTTTGAATGAATTCAATTCAACATAAAAGACAGTTGCTCATTTGTGAGTAGGAGGAATATATGATGTTTGATTGTGGTTTACAGAATATTTTCCGGCTGAAAAACGGACAGTCCCGTTCCATCAACTGGGAAAACCGGAACGGAGAAAAAGGAAAAGGCGGCATGGCATCCAGCGATCTTGGTCCGTCCAGAAAAGGTTCTCCATGTATCCCGAAAATAGAAGCAGGAGAGACCGTAACACTTGGTGAGATCCAGGGAGAAGGCATGATTCAGCACATCTGGATCACCGTTACAGACCGTACCAGTGAACGTAACCGTTATGTTCTGCGGGATCTTGTTCTGCGCATGTACTGGGACGATGAAGAATTCCCATCCGTTGAATGCCCGCTTGGCGATTTCTTCTGCTGCGGCTTCGGTGTTTCCTACCAGGTAAACTCAGTCCCGATTGCTGTCAATCCGACCCGTGGTTTCAACAGCTATTTCCCGATGCCGTTCCGTAAAAACGCCCGTATTACCATTGAAAATCAGTGTGATGAGCCGATTCCGGCCTTCTTTTATCAGATCGACTATTGCCTGACAACGGTTCCGGAGGATGCTGCCTATTTCCATGCCCAGTGGCGTCGTCAGCGCATAACGGAAAAGGCAAAAGACTACGTTGTCCTCGACAACATCAAAGGGAAGGGCCAGTACGTTGGAACTTATCTTGCGCTTACCAGCCTCGAACGCTACTGGTACGGAGAAGGTGAGATGAAATTCTACATCGATGGAGACAAGGATTATCCAACCATTTGCGGAACCGGAACAGAAGATTACTTCGGCGGTGCCTGGAGCTTTGCAACACAGTAAAATGGCCAAACCGTTGAAAATCAGTACTGTACTCCGTATCTTGGCTATCCTTACTACTCTAGCCACGATACCTTCCTTCATAATGATTACCACAATGATGATCAGATGCCACAACGCAGCTTCTACCGCTGGCACCTTCTTGATCCTGTCCTTTTTGAGAAGGACCTTAAGGTAACTCTGCAGCAGATTGGTGCCAGTCACGGAGGTCTTTTTGAACGTCAGGATGATGTCGCTACCACAGCGTACTGGTACCAGACGCATCCTCATGTACCATTCGCGCCACTCATGTCCAGAAAAGAGCGCTGGCCAAGATGATTTTTGACGCTTTTCCTATTTTATATGTTTCATGACTTTGCATATCGGCTACAAGAGTCCGTTCCGAACAAATCTGCTTCCAACGAATTTGTCCGGAAACGGGCTCTTTCTTTTTTTATATAATAAGAGTACGCAGGGCTGTTTAGAGCGTTCCTGCTGGCAGCCGAAGCATGAGGAAGAAGTCTGGTATGCCTGCTACGGCTCCAACCTGTCCGAGGAACGGTTCTGCTGCTATGTGCAGGGCGGCGTAGCGCCAAACGGAAAGCGCTACTATCCGGGTGACTGCGATGGGCAGTCCGGCTATGGTGTTTCTAAGCTGGATTCCATTGTGGAAGAAGTTGTCCGGCAGATCTTCGCACAGTTCCGGGAGGTTTCCCGGAAGAAGCTGCTGGAATCGGTCAAGACCAACGATGCCGCCCGCATCCAGAAGAAAATCAAGAAAATCCAGAAAGACTTGGAAGCCAAGCAGAAAGAGCTGGACGACCTGAAAGCCGAAACCATTCTGGTCATTCGGGGCGTGAGTGCCTTGGACAAAGAACTGCTCGGCACACTGGTGGCCGAAGCAAAAGATGCACTGGAAACCCTGGAAAAGCAGCTTGTTCAGGCGCAGGAAGAATACGAAGAAGCCACCAAAACGGCAAAGCGTAGCAACTACATCTGCAACGAGCTGTTTACATGGGCGGATGTGTACGACACCGCCAACCACGATGAACGCCGCGCCATTTTGCAGCAGTTCATTAAGGAGATTCGCGTCCGAAAAGACTATGAGATCTCGATTACCCTGAACGCCAGCTTCAACCAAGTGGAACAGCTCAAGGCTGTATCAACCTACGATGGCGCGGAAATTTTTGAAGAAATTTCCGAAAAGGGGGCATAAAAGCGATGCGCTTGCCCGCAGCACTCTGCAAAATGCAAAGAAAGAGACGTGAAATCGATGGATTTTCAAAAAGTACATGGATGACCCCGCCCGGTTCGCATCCGACTTCAGGGTTCGGAGCCCGGCACGGTCTGCCAAAGTTTTTTTGAGCATAAAAAACGCCGCATCGTACAAAACGATACGGCGTTTTATGGACCTAGAGGGATTCGAACCCTTGACCTCTCGGATGCGAACCGAACGCTCTCCCAGCTGAGCTATAGGCCCATATTTAGGGGCGTGACGCGGTTGGGCGACCAACCGACATACTCCCCATTTGAATGCCCACAACTCTGTGGGGCACAAAAGCGATACGCTTGCACTCCCAGCTGAGCTATAGGCCCATGATGATGACGCTGATAGTGTACCGCGTTTTGGGGCGTTTGTCAAGCAATTTCGGAGAGCGTGAGCAGGGGACTTACAAGCGGCCAAGCTGCCAGAAGGCCACGGCGCTGGCGGCGGCTACGTTGAGGGAATCCACCCCATGGGACATAGGAATCTTTACGGTGTAATCGCAGGCGGCGATGGTACTATTGGCAAGCCCATCGCCCTCGGTGCCCAGCACGATGGCAAGTTTCGGCTCAGCGGCAAGGGCGGGGTCGTCGATGCTGACCGAGCGGTCGCTCAGTGCCATGGCAGCGGTCTTGAAGCCCAGCGCGTGGAGCTGGGCACTGCCGTTTTCCGGCCAGTCGGCAGGGCAGGTGCCGATCTGCGCCCACGGCACCTGAAACACGGTGCCCATGCTTACCCGCACCGCGCGGCGGCATAGCGGGTCACAGCAGGAGGGGGTGACGAGCACTGCGTCCATGTTCAGCGCGGCAGCGCTGCGGAAGATGGCGCCCACGTTGGTGGAATCTACGATGCTTTCCAGCACAGCCACCCGGCGGGCATGGGCGCAAACCTGCTCCACCGTGCGGGGCGCAGGACGGCGGAAGGCGCACAGCACGCCCCGGGTCAGCGCAAAGCCGGTAAGCTGTGCCAGCAGCTCCCGGTCAGCGGTATACACCGGCACATCGCCGCAGCGGGTCAAAATCTCCTGTGCCTGGCCGGTGATCTGCTTGCGCTCCATCAGCAGGGAAAGAGGCTGGTAACCGGCGTCCAGCGCCCGGGCGATCACCTTGGGGCTTTCGGCGATAAAGATGCCCTTTTCCGGCTCCAGCCGGTTACGCAGCTGCGCCTGCGTGAGCCGAGCGTAGATGTCCAGCTCCGGGGCGGTAAGGTCGGTGATCTCATGAATGACAGGCATGGAAAGACTCCTTTGAAATGAAGTTTTTTCTATTGTAGCACAAGCCGGGCCGGAATGCAAAATCCCTGCTGCACACAGAGCACAGCAGGGATTTGGATGTGGAATGCGTTACTCAGAGCGCAGCGCTTTGACAGGGTTGCTCTTTGCGGCGCTGCGGGCGGGGATCAGGCCGCCCAGCATGGTAAGCAGGGTGGCCAGAACGATCAGGATCAGCGCAGCCTGCGGCGGCAGCGAGGCTACCACGTTCACATCGCCCGCGATGTGGTGGATGAGCATATTGCCGGGGATGAGCAGCAGCAGGCAGAGCACCACGCCCATCACGCCGGAACACAGGCCGATGATAAAGGTCTCGGCGTTGAACACCTGCGAGACGTTGTGCTTGGAGGCACCGATGGCGCGCAGAATGCCGATCTCCTTGCGGCGCTCCAGCACGCTGATATAGGTGATGACGCCGATCATGATGGAGGACACCACCAGCGAGATCGCCACAAAGGCCACCAGCACATTGCTGACCATGCCCACGATTTCGGTGACCGAGTTCATCAGAGTGCCCACCATATCGGTATAGTGGATCACCTTACCCTCTTCGCCCTGCTGCCGCATGGAGGCGTTGTAGGCGTCCAGCTCGTTCACCACCTGCGCCTTGGTATCAAAGCTGTTGGGGTAGATATAGATGGCATCGGGCTTTGCGTAGTCCACATAGCCGAGGTCGTCCAAAATCTTTTCGTAGCTGGAAGCGGAGGAAAGCAGGGTGCTTTTGATCATTTCGGTCAGGTCGGAGCCGGTCATGTTGATCTGAATGGCCTGCTGGAACACAGCGGGGTCGATCTTGAGTGCACTTTCCACCTGCGTGCTCAGCTGCGCAATATTGCTCTGGATGGCCTGCGCGATCTTCTGCTCCAGCTGCCCGGCCAGCTTCTGAATGGCGGGACCCATCTGCTCCTGCAAAGCGGCGGTGAGCTGGGTCTGCAGCGCCTCGCCCAGCTGGACGGAGTAGGTCTCCATCACGGTCTGCAGATTTTGCTGGAGGGTACCGGCAAACTGCTCCTCCAGCCCGGAGGTGTCCAGCAGATCACCCATGGATTCGGCAAGCAGCGTCTGGAAGGCTTCGGTCTGCATATAGGAGGAAAAACCGATCTTATCCAGATTCAGCAGGCCGTTGCTGATGAGATAGCGCTTGTAGCCGTTCATGATCTTTTTCATCAGCGTCTGTAAACCGTCCTGAGAGATATTCAGCTCTACGCCGTCGAACAGCTCGCTCATGTCCATCTCCATGTCCGGCAGCGGCAGCCCGCTGAGGTCCAGCTTGAAGCTGGAAGGGTCGATGAGGGTGGCAAGATCGAAGGAATCGTCGGTCAGGTCGAATGCGCCGTCCAGATCAAAGTGCAGGGCGCTGGTGTCGAACTGGAAAGCGTCCTTGAGGGCGTCCGTGTCCACCGAGAACAGAGAGGCGATATCCAGCATGCTGTTGCCGGCAGCATCGAAGGGCTCGCCGGTCAGCACGTTGATGTCCGGGTCTGCCAGCTGCTGGCGCACGATTTCGCTGTTGGCCGCCTGATCAATGACGTAATAAGTCAGGTCGTGCAGGTAGTCCAGACCGCTGTGCAGGATAGTGGAGGTGGCGTCTGCCTTGGGCTGCACGATGCCGACAATGGTCAGCTCCTCGCTGTCGGCCACCAGCTGCTGCATGTAAGCTTCATCATTCAGCTTGCTCAGCCAGATATTGTGCTCAGTGTCGTAGACATAGCAGTCGGCCTTGTTGACAAGCTTGAAGGTCATGCCCAGAAAATCGTCATAGGTATAGGTGCCGTAGTCCGTGGGCAGATCGATCTTCTGGTTCTGCGCATACTGCTGTAAGATCTTGTCCAGCTCGGCCTGATCCCGCAGACCCATGGCGTACAGCGCATAGTCCGAAACGCTGCCGTCCGCGTTCAGGGTCAGCACCAGCTCGTTGTACTTTTCCGGCCAGCGGCCGGCCTTGACATCGTACTGATCCTCGTACAGGGCGGGGGTCTCGGCCATTTCGCAGAACACATAGGGGCTGGCCATGGAGGTCATAAGGCTGGTCACCGAGGTGTTCTCACTGGCGATATCGGAAAAGGTGGTGTCCGGGTTCAGCTTCTGCACGGTGCCGTCCGGGTTCTGGCGGTAGATCAGCGGATCAGGGGTGTAGGTGTATTCCACCGTGGCGTTGTCCCGGATGGTACAGGCGTCACTGTCCAGATATGCCTTCAGCGAGCGCAGATCGTTGCTGGCAGCGCCGATGTTCAGTTGAGACAGCAGCTGTCTCACCGTGACCATGCCCTCCGGCGCGGAGGAGGAGCCGGACGAGACGCTGGTGCAGGTGTCCGGATCCATCATGCTGGCCAGATCTACGCCGGTGCTGCTGATCTGCAGCGGGTAGGCGGCCAGCGTGGATTTTTCCATGTTGCTGATATAGCGGCTCACACCGTTGGAAAGGGAAAGGATCAGCGCAATGCCGATGATACCGATGGAACCGGCAAAGGCGGTGAGCAGGGTGCGTGCCTTTTTGGTGAGCAGATTGTTGAAACTGAGGGAAAGGGAGGTGAGCAGGGACATGGAGGAGTGCCCCATGTTCCGGTGCACGGGGGCAACGGCAGCAGCCTCGTCCTCGGGTTCGTAGGGCATGGTGTCGGAGCGGATCACGCCGTCCTTCAGCTTTACGATGCGGGTGGCGTAGCGCTCGGCCAGCTCCGGGTTGTGGGTGACCATGACCACCAGACGGTCCCGCGCCACTTCTTTTAACAGCTCCATGACCTGAATGCTGGTCTCGCTGTCCAGTGCGCCGGTGGGCTCATCGGCCAGCAGGATGTCGGGGTTGTTCACCAGTGCGCGGGCAATGGCCACGCGCTGCATCTGCCCGCCGGACATCTCGCCGGGGTGCTTGTGCAGCTGGTTGCCCAGCCCCACCTGCTCCAGCGCAGCGGCGGCACGGCGGCGGCGCTCGGCCTTGGAAACGCCTGAGATGGTCAGTGCTAGCTCTACGTTGCCCAGCACGGTCTGGTGGGGGATCAGGTTATAGCTCTGGAACACAAAGCCGATGGTGTGGTTCCGGTAGGAGTCCCAGTCGCGGTCTGTGTATTTTTTTGTGGAGATGCCGTTGATGACCAGATCGCCGCTGTCGTAGCGATCCAGACCGCCGATGATGTTCAGCAGGGTGGTCTTGCCGGAGCCGCTGGGGCCAAGAATGGCCACAAATTCGTTGTCCCGCAGGTTCAGACTGACGTTGTTCAGTGCGTGCTGCACCAGCTCGCCGGTCTTATATTCTTTGTTGATCTGTTTGAGCTTGAGCATAGATGTGCCTTTCCGGTACTGCGCCGCCGGGCGCTGCTGCCTGTGGTTTAAAAGTAGGAAACATTTGCAGACTATATCTAATTTAGTTTAGCAAATAAAAATGAAGAAACCGTGAAATTATTCCGTAGGAATGCTGAAGCTGCGGCACTTTTGCGCCCGGGCAGCGGTTTTGCCGAAAGGACGGGGCAAAAAAGAAAAGCGGAAAAAGATACCGGTTGAATTTACAGGCTGAACGTGATATTCTAAAGCTGGCAGACAGGCTGCGCCGGAAAAAACGGCGTTATATTACCTGAAAGGCTGTCGGAACAACACTTCTTTAGGATTGTAACAGTTTCTCCTGCTTTATACAATTATACAATAATAAAAGGATAAACAAGGCAGAAAAAATTTGGCCCTTGTAGTAAGGAGGAACTGAAATGGAACGTACATTTTCACCTATGATCCGGCAGTATTCTGCCATTGATGGTTTGCAGCAGGCGTATACGCTGGTGTATGCCATGGAGGTAGAGGGCACACAAGGCTGTCGGCTGACCCTGTGCCAGATCGGCAGCCGACAGCAGATCGTCAGTCAGCATGTTGCGGCAGCGCCGGAGTTCTGTTACCGGCTCCTGCGCTACTTGTGTGAAAATGGAGTTCAGCCGGAGCTCTGGCGGGATGCGGTCACAGACCTGACAGCTGCCGGGCTGGTAGGCGAGAAAGGCGGCGCATGGCGTGAACAGTGAGCGAACAGCCCAACTGCAAGTCGCCCTTGCAAGCTATGATCTGAAAGAACTGCGTGTCCAGAAGCGTTATTTGCAGGAGCAGGGAACCGCCATTGACTGCACCTGCTTTTGCAGCGGCGAAAAGCTGCTGGCACAGCTGCGGCAGGGTGTCCGTTATGATGCCGTGGTGCTTTGCAGCGAGCTGACGGATCTGCCTGCGGAGCAATTTGTCCGGCAGTTTTATCAGCTGAAGGAGCGGCCGATGCTTCTGATACAGAGCCATGGCCGCAGCAGCGGCACGGCGTTGCAAAAGCTCCGCGAGGGGTGCTACTGCGTAGAGGGCACTGAGCTGAAAAGGCTGCTGTGGCAGCTTTACCGGATGCCCGGGCGGCAGAACCGGCAGCTGGAGCAGCGGTGCAGCCAGCTGTATGCGGCGTGGGGCATCCCGCAGGGGGATGTCAACGCCGGATATCTATCCTGCGCGGTCGGCATCGCATGCAGCACCAGCCAGAAGCTGGCGATCCGCAAGGAAATCTTGCAGGCGGTGAGCGAGCAGTTTGATACATCGGTCGCTGCTGTGGAAAGCGGCATCCGCCGGATGGTGGATCAGCTGGAGGAAAAGCCGCCTCTTGCGTGGCTGGCGTTTAAGGCCGATACAAGGCTGGGCAGCGGCAAACCTACCACTGGCAAGCTGATCTACGCGGTCAGGGACGTTGTGTTGCGGCAAAAAGTGCCATCCACCCGCCTGTAAGGCTTGCACACGGCTTTGGAACACGGCGGCGTTCCTTTAGAAAAATGGCATCGCCCGGGGAGGCAGAGCAATGGAGCAGCAAAAGACAGAAACGCGGTCTATCACCGCAGAGCAGCGCAAGCGGGTCGAGGAGGTCTGCTTCCGTTCGCTGGCGCTGATCGGACGCAACTGTGAATATCTGGAGCAGCATTTTGACCGCACCGGTGCAGACGAGTCTACCCGGCAGGCGGTGGCAGATATCGACACCGCTGCCATACAGCTGGACCGCACCCTCACCGAGGCGATCACCCTGCTGGAGTTTCTGCGCGAGGACACAAAGCCGCAGCTGTACCCCATTGACCTGTGTGAGCTTTTGCAGCAGGTGGCGGCGCAGTCTGATATGATCCGGGCGCAGCTTGGGGTGGATATCCGGCTGGACTACGGCGGGTGTACTGCCTGCTGCGTAATGGCAGACCGCAGAGATGCGGAGCTGCTGTGCCTGCATCTGCTCTCCAATGCATTGCACGCCAGCCGGGAGGGCGGCAGCGTCTGCATTGCGCTGCGCCGCACCGAGAGCGGCTGGCAGCTGACCGTCACCGACGATGGCTGCGGTCTGCCCGGTGAGGATGTACAGGCAGCACTGGAAAACCGCCGCAGCTTTCTGGGCGGGGCGCAGCTGGGACTGCTGCTCTGCCGGGAGTGCTGCCGCCGGATGGACTGGAGCTTACAGCTGGAGCCTGCGCCCGAAAAAGGCACACAGGCTGTGGTGCGCATTCCGCTGTACACGGGCGAAAGCCGCCCTGACGGTACGGTGGAGCTGCGCACCAGTTCGGAGACCGAGCAGGAGCAGCGCAAGTATCATCTGCGTGCCATGCTGGTGCGGGAGATGCGCACCATGCCGGAGCGCGGCGACCCGGAAGACGAATTTTGATAAGGTGGCAAGGCCGCTGCACAGCGTTTTGTGCGGCGGCCTTGTTATTTTGCGCCCGGTGCTTTCCTGCAAGCGCAAAGCATGGTATACTGAATGCTGAAAACAAAAGCTTGGAGGAGCAACAATGACAAACAAGAAGCTGAACTACCCTGCAATTGCCAAGGAGATGGCCATCCTGACCGTGGCGGTCGCCATTATTGCAGCGGCGGTCTATTTTTTTCTGGTTCCCAGCCATACATCCGTCAGCAGTATTTCCGGCCTTGGCATCGTGCTTTCTAATTTTGTACCGCTGCCGCTTTCGGCTATTACTATGGTGCTGAATATCGTGCTGCTCATCATCGGGTTTTTCACCTGCGGCAGGGAGTTTGGCGCAAAAACCGTGTATACCAGCGTGATGCTGCCGGTGTTTCTGGGGCTTTTTGAGCGTTTGTTCCCGGATTTTGGCTCCATGACCGATAGTCAGGAACTGGATGTGCTGTGCTATATTCTGGTGGTCAGCGTGGGTCTGAGCATCCTGTTCAACCGCAACGCATCCTCCGGCGGGCTGGATATCGTGGCAAAGATCATGAACAAGTACCTGCACATGGAGCTGGGCAAGGCCATGTCCCTTTCGGGCATGTGTGTGGCACTCTCTGCCGCTCTTGTCTACGATAAAAAGACCGTTGTTCTGAGCATTCTTGGCACCTACTTCAACGGCATTGTGCTGGATCATTTCATCTTCGATAACAGCATCAAGCGCCGGGTGTGCATCATTACCGAGAAGGAGGAGGCGCTGCGGCAGTTCATCATCAACGACCTGCACAGCGGTGCCACCATGTACGAGGCCATCGGTGCATATAACTTTGAAAAGCACAACGAGATCATTACCATCGTGGACAAAAACGAGTATCAGAAGTTGATGAACTTTATCAACCGCGAGGACCCAAAGGCCTTTGTTACGATTTATAATGTGTCCAGTATGCACTACCAGCCCAAGCGCTGAGCGCGGTACAGGGGAAGGACACAAAAGCTGTGCCCGGGGCTTTTCCGCAGCGGAAAACCGTGGTAAAATAAGAAAAAACGGAAAGGGAATAACAGCCATGGACATCAGACTGGTTTGCAGCGATATTGACGGTACGCTGTTGCAATACGGCAAAAAGGAACTGGAGGGCGAAATATTCGAACAGATCCGGGCGCTGCATCAGCGGGGCATCTGGTTCTGCCCGGCCTCCGGGCGGCAGTATACCAGCCTGCGCAAGCTTTTTGCACCGGTGGCGGACTGCTGTGTGTTTATCTGTGAAAACGGCGGCACCATCTTTCAGGAAGAACAGTGCATCGCCAAAAATCCCATGCCGCGGGCGCTGGCAGAGGAGATTGCCAACGATATGTGGACCCGCAGCGAGGGGCAGGGCGAGGTGATGCTCTCCGGCCAGAACACCGCCTACCTGATGGAGCGCGGTCTTGGCATGCTGCAGCGGGTGCAGTTCGTGGGCAACCACTACCAGATCATTCACAGCCCCGCCGAGGTGCCGGAGGACATCACCAAGGTGTCGGTGTACCTGCACGAGGGTGTGGAGAACTATGTGGAGCGCTTTGTGCCCCGCTGGAAACAGGCCAACTGCGCCGTGGCGGGGCCGTTCTGGATCGATACCACCTTTGCCAACAAGGGCATCGGGGTGCAGTGCGTGTGCCGCATCCTTGGCATCGACCTCGCACAGGTCATGGCTTTTGGCGATAACTACAACGACGAGACCATGCTGGACGTGGTGGGTGTGCCCTACATTATGGACAACGCCGCCGCCCCGCTGCGGGCAAAATACCAAAACCACACCCCCCGCCCGGAGGATGTGCTGGCGCAGCTGTTGGCACAGCAGCCGTAAAGGGGGCGAGCCCATGGACCGCAAGGGCTTGGAACAGCTCATTTTTGATACTTACAGCGTAGAGCCGGATTATCCGTGGATGGACACCCCGGAGTCGGCGGTGTTCCGCCATGAGGCAAACCGCAAATGGTTTGCGCTGGTCACCACTGTGCCCAAAAGCAAGCTGGGCCTGCCCGGGCAGCAGCCGGTGGATATCGTAAACCTGAAATGTGACCCCATCCTTATCGGTTCTCTGCGGGCAGAACCGGGCTTTTACCCTGCCTATCACATGAACAAGGAAAACTGGATCACCGCCGCGCTGGACGGCAGCGCCCCGGAGGATAAACTCCGGCTGGTGCTGGATATGAGCTACACCGCCACCGCACCCAAGTTGCGAAAAAAGAAAGCTTGACTGCAGCAAAATAAGGGCGGGCGCTGCAATTGCTGCCCGCTCTCATTCGTATTCAGAGTAAAGGGACTGCATTTTGCAAAAGGAGGAAGCTATGGCTATTTTTGAAAAGACCATCCGCAACCAGAACTTCGATACCCTGCTCCGCAAGCTGGAACACGCCATCCCGGACAGCAGCTGGTCGGCAGAGCTGGAAGCCGGCAGCGATTTCAAGGAGGGCAGCGCCCGGTGCAGCGTGCGGGTGTTTGAGCGGTACAGCATGGTGGGCGGCAACCGCCTTAGCCTGACGCTGACCCTGTTCCAGAACGGGGACGAGCCTATCCGACTGTCGGCCATTGCGGCGGGCGGCAGTCAGGCGGTGTTCTTTAAAATGAACACCCTCGGCGAAGATGCCTTTCTGAAGGACGTAAAGCAGCTGCTGGAAGAAATTTTGGAGGGGTAATATGTTTTATACTGGGTTTGACGCATTTTTCAGCATCCTGTTCCCGCTGGTGTTTCTGGTGGTGCTGGGCATGATCCTGTTTACCGTGGTGAGCAACCTGCGCACATGGGGCAAAAATAATGCGTCCCCGCGCCTTACCGTCCCGGCTACTGTGGTGGCCAAGCGGACGAACGTTTCCCGCCATCATACGGACAATACGATGTCGCATACGTTCACTACCTATTATGCCACCTTTCAGGTAGAAAGCGGTGACCGCATGGAACTGGAAGTAGATGGTTCGGATTACGGAATGCTTGTCGAGGGCGATACCGGAAAGCTGAGCTTTCAGGGCACGCGTTATCTGGGGTTTGAACGGAATTAAACACGCTTCTGCGCAGCATTTTTGAAGAAATCGCAGAAGCTGTGACAAAAGTATTATACTTTTATGAATTTTAGCACTCTACGCTTGACAGTGCTAAATAATTATGCTATAACAGTGGTGTGCTCAGGAGGAAGGGCAAAAGGAGAGCCGCAAGGTTCCCCGGAAAGCCCTTTGCAGGGAGCTTCAAAATGTAATTTTATACCCGACCCGAACGCCGGGATTGGAGGTATGTTTTATGTTTATGCCGACTGTTTTTCATGAGAACCTGTTCGATGATCTCTTTGATCCGTTCTGGAACGAGGGTGCACTGGAGCGTGCGATGAACCGCGAAGCCCGCGACACCTTTGGCAAGCGCGGCGCAAACATGATGAAGACCGATGTCAAGCAGACGGACAACGGCTACGAAGTAGACGTTGATTTGCCGGGCTGCAAGAAGGAAGACGTTCAGATGGATCTGAGCGACGGCTACCTGACCATTCAGGCAGTGCGCAGCCACAGCAATGACGAAAAGGACAACAAGGGCCGCTATGTGCGGCGCGAGACCTTCTCCGGCAGCTGCGCCCGCAGCTTCTATGTGGGCGAGGTGAAGAAGGAGGACATCCACGCAAAGTTCGAGGATGGTGTCCTGCACATCCAGCTGCCCGCTCCTCAGCAGACAAAGGCTCTGCCTGAGAACCCGAATTTGATCGAGATCGAGTAAATGCTGACCGTGTGCGTCAAGGCATAACGTATATAGGATGCCCCCGGAGAGCTGCAATAAGCCCTCCGGGGGCATTTTTTGTGTTCAGGCTTTCGACGACGGAGAGGGGAGAAAGTACCTGTTTTTGCCAGAAAACTTTATTTTTCTACCATTTCGTGGTATCCTTATAAGGCGCACGCAATACAGGCCTGCGGCTGCACTGGCAGCGGCTGCGGACTGCGTGCGGCAAAAAAAGAACGTATAGAAGAAAAAAGGGGGATAAAAGTCATGGGCGAATTTGCCTTTCAGACTTTACGGGAAAGTATCACCTCTGCCATCAGGAGCAAGATCCTTACCGGGGAGCTGCAGCCGGGCGTAAAGCTGGCCGAGCAGAAACTGGCCGAGGAGTTTGGCTCCAGCCGGGCACCCATCCGGGAGGCGCTGCGGCAGCTGGAACAGGAGGGCATGGTCGAGTATTCGCGCAATGTGGGCTGCTCGGTGCGCCGGGTAAAGCCGGAGGACGCCTACGAGATCTACCTGCTGCGGGCAAATCTGGAAATGACGGCACTGCGCTATTTTGATTGCAAATTCCCGGAGGAGGATCTGCGCACCCTGCGCGGCATCTTAGAGGAGATGCGCAATGTCCGGCCGGGGGATCTTTCGCAGATCGTGGAGAACGACAACCGCTTCCATGCGGTCATCGTGCAGCGGGCGGGGCTGCCCAGACTGCTGAAATTCTGGGACGACTTGAACTACGGCAACCTGCTTGTTGGGGCGAACAGCGGCTCCAACCACGAGACGCTGGCGCAGCGGCAGAACGGCATTCACACCAAGCTGTACGAGGCGCTGGCAAGCGGCGACACCGAGGTTGCCTGCCGCGCCGTCTACGCCCACTACATGGAGCCCATGGAGCGGATGCGCAGCGCAAACAGCGCCGCACAGGCAGCGGACGAAGCAGCAAAATAAGGGGAATTTGGCTGACCGTCTAAATTTTGACCAATCATTTTATGGAAATTGCAGATTGTCTACAATCTGCAATTATGCTATACTATCAAAGTGATCGGTCGAGTACTGCTGTATTTTTGGTAAAAATTGCGAAATGTATGCGGAACATCGGCCTTCTTACAGGAACTTCCGCCCTGTGTGGAAAAGAAAGAGAGGAATTGTCCGCATGTCTAACAAAGAAAAAGCCACAAAGATCTCGTGGCTTACCCTTGCCTTCATGGCCTTTTCTACGGTCTGGGGCTTCGGCAACATTACCAACGGCTTTGTGTACTTTAACGGTCCGCAGGTCATCTTCAGCTGGATCTTTATGTTTGTCCTGTACTTCATCCCCTATGCGCTGATGGTGGGTGAGCTGGGCTCTGCCTTTAAAAACGAGGGCGGCGGCGTCAGCTCCTGGCTGCACCAGACCACCAACGCCAAGCTGGCCTACTACGCCGGTTGGACCTACTGGGCCTGCCACATCACCTACATCGCCAGCAAGGGCAGCGGCTTTTTGAAGGCGCTGAGCTGGGCAATTTTTCGCAACGCGGAGACCTACGATTCCTTCCCCACCCGCTACATCCAGCTGGCTACCTTCTGCATCCTGCTGCTGGGCTGCTACATTGCAAGCTTGGGTCTGAACCCTCTGAAAAAGCTGCTGACTGCCGCAGGCACCTGCACCTTCGTCATGTCCCTGCTGTACATCGTGATGATGTTCGCTGCCCCGGCCATCAACCCCACGGCAGAGTACGTCCACGCAAACCTGAGCTTCAGCAGCCTCATCCCCAACTTCAACGTCACCTACTTTACTTCTCTGTCCATTCTGGTGTTCGCTGTGGGTGGCTGCGAGAAGATCTCTCCCTACGTCAATAAGGTCGAGAACCCCAGCAAGGGCTTCCCCCGCGGCATGATCGCGCTGGCCGTCATGGTGGTCACCTGCGCCATTCTGGGCACGCTGGCCATGAGCCGTATGTTCGACCCCGCCGTCATCAACGCCAGCGCAGAGAGCTTCAACGCCTATGTCGCCAACAGTTCCTACTGGGCTTTCCAGAAGCTGGGTCAGTACTACCATGTGGGCGATCTGTTCATGATCATCTACGCCCTGTGCAACGTCATCAGCCAGCTCGCCGTGCTGATTTTGAGCATCGACGCACCGCTGCGTATGCTGCTGGATAACGAGCACACCAAGCAGTTCATCCCGCAGGCTCTGCACAAGGTCAACGCCCACGGTGTGCACAGCAACGGCATCAAGATGGTGGCTGTGCTGTCCGGCTCCATCATTCTGGCACAGTCCTTCGTGCCCGGTGCTGCTGCCGTTCTGCGCCAGCTGACCAAGCTGAATTCTGTGTGTATGCCCATGCGTTATCTGTGGGTGTTTGCCGCCTACATCGCCCTGCGCAACGCCTACGATACCATCCCTGCCGAGTATCGCTTTGTCAAAAATCAGGCCGTGGCCAAGTTCTTCGGCGGCTGGTGCTTTGCCGTTACCGCCGTGTGCTGCGTGCTGGGTATGTATGATAAGGACCCCTTTACCTTTGCACTGAACGTTATCACCCCCGTAGTGCTGACCGTGCTGGGATTCATTCTGCCCGCCCTTGCAAAGCGCGAGCAGACCGCTGCCAAAAAGTAACCTGAATATGCTTAAAAAGGGCCGGTCAGCACTGACCGGCTCTTTTCAGATACACCCAAGGAGGTTTATTTTTATGATCGCATCCGAAGTCCGTGAAATGCTGTCCTTCATCGACGGCAACCCCACCGCATACCACACCACCGCCGCTGTGCGGGATATCCTGTTGAAGGCAGGCTTTGCCGAGCTGCTGGAAAGCCGCAAGTGGGCGCTGGAACCCGGCAAGGACTACTTTGTCTGCCGCAACGGTTCCAGCATCATCGCCTTCCGCATGGGCGACCAGCTGGAAAATTACAGCTTCAACGTTGCCGCCGCCCATACGGATTCTCCCTGTTTCCGCATCAAGGAGAACGCCGAAATCCACATGGGGCAGAACTACACCAAGCTGAACACCGAGGGCTACGGCGGTATGATCTGCGCCACATGGATGGATCGTCCGCTGTCTGTGGCGGGCCGTGTGCTGGTGCAGGAGAACGGCGCTATCGTATCCCGTCTGGTGGCACTGGACCGCGACCTGTTGATGATCCCCAGCGTTGCCATCCACATGAACCGCGAGGTCAACGATAAGGCTTCTTTCAACAAGCAGGTGGATATGCTGCCTGTGCTGGGCGGTGCCTGCGAGGAGGGCGCGCTGAAAAAGCTGATCGCAGAGGAGCTGCAGGTGTCCGAGGAGCAGATCCTTGGCAGCGACCTGTTCCTCTATGTGCGGGAAAAGGCCACCGTCTGGGGCTGCAACGAGGAATTCATCTCCTGCGGCCGTCTGGACGACCAGCAGTGCGTTTACGGCATCCTGAAAGGTCTGCTGACCGCCAAGAACGCCCGCTCCATCGGCGTGGCGGCCTTCTTTGATAACGAGGAAGTCGGCTCCGGCACCAAGCAGGGCGCAGCTTCCACCTTCCTGTACGATGTGCTGCACCGCATTGCCCAGAGCCTTGGCGGCAACGACGAGGACTTCCACCGCGCGGTGGCTTCCAGCTTTATGGTCAGCGCCGACAACGCCCACGCTGTGCACCCCAACCACCCGGAGCACACCGATGTGAACAACTGCACCTACATGAACAAGGGCGTGGTCATCAAGACCCACGCAGGTCAGAAGTACACCAGCGACGGCATGAGCGTTGCCGCTGCCCGGGAGCTGGCTGCCCGCGCCGGTGTGCCGCTGCAGTACTTTGCAAACCGCTCCGATAAGGTGGGCGGCAGCACGCTGGGCAATCTGGCGATGGCACAGGTGTCCATGAACTGCGTGGACATCGGCCTGCCCCAGCTGGCGATGCACTCCTGCTACGAGACCGCCGGCGCAGAGGATACCCTCTCGCTCATCAAACTGATGCAGGAGCTGTACAGCAGCCACTTTGAAGAGACTGCTTTCGGCACCCTTTCCATCAGCAAGTAAACGGATAAAAGCATAAAAAGGACTGCTGTGCGCTGTTTTGCACGGCAGTCCTTTTTGTGTAAAAGTTGATTTTCCGTGGCCGGTTAAGCCCGGATATAGAAATCCGACGGTAGTTATGGTAAAATAAGGCATCCGGGAGCGCCGGGCGCTCCGCTGCAACATCAAAAATGGAGGTTTTCTATGAAAAAGACCTATCGCTCGCTCTTTTGTCTGCTTGCGGTGCTGCTGCTCAGCGTCAGCGTGCTGCCCTCTGCTTCGGCGCTGTTTTCCAAGAAGCTCTACTATTATGGTGTAGTAGAGGGCGTCAGCCGCACCGTGGAGGGCAAGGTGGAGTCTATTCTGGTGACTGCGGAAGAGCAGGAGACCTATCAGATGATCGTTACCGACAGCACCGTCTGGCAGGACCATGACGAAAAGACCACCTCCGACCCCGCTACCCTTGCGGTAGGCGAGCAGATCTGCGTGGTGCACGACCCGGCTGTGATGATGTCGCTGCCGCCGCAGTCGGTGGCGTATACCGTCATCCGCAACTTCCCCGCAGGCACGGATCTGGAACAGGAAGCCCGGGATGCCGCCTGCCCGGTGAAAAAGTTCTTCGCCGACACCCGCAAGGCCATTTCGGACTGGTTCTACCAGACCATGCCCATCTGAGCGTAACATTCCCTCTATAACGCAAAAAACTGCTGCCCCGTACCGGATGCCAAAGCGTCCGGGCAAAGGGGCAGCAGTTTTTTTATGCAAGGTTATGCGGTGGTTTGCGGCAAAAACGCTGCAGACCGCTATTTATTTTCGGGGGGTAACGCGGAAGCGCTTTACCACCTGTTCTAGTGCGCTGATGTCTACAGGCTTGGACAGATGTTCGTCCATGCCGGCTTCCTTGCTCTTTTGCATATCCTCAAGGAAGGCGTTGGCGGTCATGGCAAGGATGGGGATGGTGCGTCCCAGCGGGTTTTCGCCGCTGCGGATGCGGCGGGTGGCTTCCAGGCCGTCCATCACCGGCATCTGCACGTCCATCAAAATCATGTCGTAATCGCCGGGCTTGACGCTGGCAAAGGCATCCACGATCTCCTGACCGTTGGGGCAGATGGTGCAGCTTGCGCCTTTTGTTTCCAGCAGCATTTGCAGAATCTCGGCGTTGATGGCGTTATCCTCGGCGCAAAGGAACTTCATGCCGGACAGGGGAGAAGTGGTCTCTTCTTCCTCCGGGAGCGCCTGCGCCTTTTGCACCGTGTCCGCTTCGGTGTCAATGGGAAATTCCAGCACCACCTCAAAGCGGGTGCCCTTACCGGTGGCACTCTCTACGCTGATGGAGCCGCCCATCAGGTCTATGACGCTTTTGGTAATCGCCATACCCAGACCCGTGCCCTGCACCTTGTTGGTGCCGGAGCGCTCCTCCCGGGTAAAGGGGTCGAAAAGGGTCTTTTGGTAGTCCGCGCTCATGCCGATGCCGTCATCCTGCACCACAAAGCGGTACCGGGCGTAGTGCTCGTTCCGGGGCAGCTCTTCCACCTCCAAACGGATGTGCCCACCGGTGGGCGTATACTTGACCGCGTTGGAGAGGATGTTCATCAGCACCTGATTCAGACGGTTGGGGTCTGCCAGCACGTTTTCGTGCTGCAAATTGGTGCTTACCGTAAAGCTCTGACTGCGCTGACCTGCCTGCTGCCGGATGATGCTGTCCAGCTGACTGATCTGCTGGGGCAGATTCATTTTTTCCACATGCAGGGTGGTCTTGCCGCTCTCGATGCGGCTCATATCCAGAATATTGTTGATGATGCCCAGCAGCAGCTGACCGGAGCTTTCCAGCTTGCCCAGATGCTCGGCAAGCTTTTCCGGCTCGTGCAGCTCGTTTTTCATCAGGGCGGTGATGCCGATGATGGCGTTCATGGGGGTGCGGATATCGTGGCTCATGTTGGAAAGGAAGTCCGTCTTGGCTTTGCTGGCACGCTCGGCGGACTGTAACGCCTCGGCGGCAGCATCCTGCGCCCGCCGCATCTCGTCGTTGGCCTGCGTCAGCTGGACGTTATACTGCTCCAGACGGAGGTTTGTCTTTTTTTCAGCCTGCAGCTCCCGCTGCTGCTTTTCCCGCAAAAGGAACCAGCCAGCAATGACTGCCATGATCGAAAACACCGTTGCAAAGCCTACAATAACGGCCATGACGATATTGACCAGCTTCTGCGTATTCACGGCCACATATTCTGCCGGAACAAGGAACGCCAGCGTCCACTGGGCGTTTTCCATCTGCTTCAGGGCGTAGTAATACTCAGTCCCGTCCAGCACGGCGTTGGAATAACAGGAGCCTGTGCGGGTAAGCCGCTCCTTTGCTGCTGCAAAGGAAGAACCGTGCAGATAGGACATCTGGGAGAGCACGGTGTATACGTTATGCCCCTTCAGCAGCTCAGTGTCATTGGCGTTGAACAGCTTGAAGCCGTTGTTGTCCAGCACATAGACGCTGTTGTTATTTTCGTAGGCGTCGCAGCGGAAATTATCGTTCAGCTGGGTCATACTCTGGGCGATGCCAAAGTAGCGCAGGGTGATCTCTTTCTCTCCGCTTTGCAGTGTGATGGGGGTGGGGAGCTGTTTCAGGAACACCATCCGGGAGTCGTCCACGGTCAACGAATTGGAAACATAGCTGACCCGCTCCGGTGCGCTTTCCAGATAGGTTATTCCTCGCAGCAGACCCGTGCGGCCATGCGTGGTATAATAATGTCCGGCAGAGTCCACGGCGATCAGGTCGATCTGTTTTTCATGGTAATTGGAAAGCTCCGACAGCTTTTTCAGATAGCGGTAGAGATCGGTATCGGTCTCCAGCGGGGTGTAGTATAAATAATTACACTGCACATCCACCTCGTCCCAGTGGTTGTCGATCACATCCTCCAGACTGTGGAACATCTGGTGGGTGACCTCTTCCATCTGGCTCAGACGCTCGTGGTAGACAAGGTTTTGGATGTAGGTCTGGCTCATGACAAAAAGGGTCAGGATCAACACGATGCTGACAAAGCCGAAGCCCACAAACAGCTTTTTATAGATTTTGTTGTTCACATCCAGTATCTCCTGTCCGTTTTATTCAACTCCATGCGGTGTCTGCCCGGCTGATGGTGGTGTAAGCACCAAAGAAGGTTTTTGCGGCATCCATGCCCACCACGCCGCTGTCTGTCACCGTTGCTTCGGCAGCCAGCTGGTCGCTCACACCGCAGATGGCAACCTGATAGGTCTTGCCCGCCTCCGGCTGCACCGGGCTTACCAGCACATAGGGGTAGCCCTTGCCGTTGCCGTAGGCATCGTAGCCAGAAGCCAGCAGGTCGCTGATCTGCTGCCCGGTCAGGGTGACGGTCTGGATGGTGCGGTTCCAGCCGGTGGGCAGGATGACCGAAAGGTCGTAATCCGTAATGCCCTTGGCGTACAGCTTGGCGGCTACGCCGTGGTGGTTCTGCTCGGTGGGGTTGCCGGGGATCCATGTGCTCAGCGAGACCAGCGCAAGGTCGCTGCCGGTAGCCTGTGCAAAGCAGCGGCCTACCAGCATGGCGCAGTCCTGCTGCGAAAGCTCCTCCGTAACGGTAGTGATGACATCCGGGGTGTTGTTCACCACACTGTCCTGATCCTCGTCCAGCTGACGGATGACATCCTCCATGGTGGCGTTGCCCTTCATGAAGTCCAGCATTTTAAGGCCGGTGGTCACGAAGGTGTTTTCCCAGCCGGAATAGATAAAGGGCGCGGTGTTGCCTGCGTTCAGGGTATCGGCGATGTCGGCATAGTAGGTGCCGTCTGCCTTTGCACCCTTGAAGGGCAACAGGCTGCTTTTCAGCGCCGTTGCGGGCTGCAGAGCGCTGGTGCCTGCAACGGTGGAAAGCACACGCATCACCTTGAGCGCATCTTCCAGCTTTTGGGGGTTCTGTTTCAGCTTTTTATTCAGACCGTAGAAGCGGTTCACATTCAGCACAAAAACGTTCTGGGTGCCGTCCTCGGAAAGATAGGGCATCAGGCCGAATTTATCGGCGTTGCCGTCTGCCTCCACAATGCCGTTGGTGTTTCCGATCAAAAACAGGGTATTCCCCTCGGCCATCCTCTGCAGGGTCACGTTGTCGTCAAGAGCATCGCCGGAGCCGTTCAGCATCCCGATGTCCTTCCACTTTTTGACATACGCCATTGCCTGCATCATGCCGGGGGTGTTGCTGACGTTTGCCTTGCCGGAAAGATAATCCTTCTGCCACAGTCTGCCGTCCAGTGTGCCAAGGAAATCGGCATCTGCAATGTTGCACAGATACTGGAAACCGTAGCCCGGGTACTGGATCTGCGGCAGGCAGAGATCGACCCCGGCTTCCTTGGCTTTTGCAGCCAGCACTTCCAGCTCAGCGAAAGAATTGGGCAGCTCCCAGCCGTGTTCTCGCAGCAGGGTCTTGTTGTAGGTGATGCCGTAGCAGTTGTAAACCGAGGGCAGCAGATAGATGGCACCGTTGTCGAACACGTCCTGCAGACGGGACTCCACATAGTTATCCGTAAAATCGTAGCCGGAAAGGTCCAGCAGTTTGTCGGAGACCAGATCGATCTGGGGGTCGTAGTAGGTCAAGGTGCAGACGTCCGGCAGGTCGCCTGCCGCAAACATATTCTGCAAACAGGTGGTGGTGTTATCGCCGCTGTATGGCACGACCTCGATGTTCACTTCCGGGTAAACGCTGTGCACCTGCTCAATAAAGGCTTCTATCTCCTTATAAGGTGCCATAAAGGTGACGGCTTCGTGCGCATCTGCTGTTTTGCTTTCAGCCTTGCCGCCGCCGCAGGCGGTCAGCGCTGCCGTGGCAGCTGCAACGCTGCAAGCCTGCAAAAAGGAGCGGCGGGAGATCTTTTTTATCATATAAATATACTTTCCTCACATTTTCGGAAGGCAGTACTGCGCAAGTGCAGGAGCGCAGTGCTACCTTAGCGATTCTTACACACCCCACAGGAACCCCTACGCTCGCGGCCTGTCCGCACGGGGCATACGCCGATTTTCCCATAAAATAACAATCATATTGTATCATTGTAACAAAAGTGTTTCAAGCTGTTTTTTGAAGGATTTTGCATGGAAAAGGGCGAACAACCGCGTGCTTTGCAGCTGCACGGCATAAAAATACCCCTGACACCGGGGAAGGGTATCAGGGGTTATGGTATTCCGGGCACGCTGTTTTATTGCAGGGGCTCTTTTGCGCGCAGACGCCGAAAGGTGTCCTCTTTTACAAGCTCGATGACCACCGCTGTCAGGGGGATAAAGAAGATAATGCCGATGATGCCAAAAAGCTTTCCGCCGATCATGGCGGCAATAAGGGTGTATAGCGGCGAAAGCCCCACGGATTTGCCCACCACACGGGGATAAATGAACTGGTTTTCAACAAACTGCACGGCAAGGTACACGATCAGGCAGCGCACCGCCAGCACAGGGTCTACCAACAGCACAAGGAACACACTGACCACGCAGGAGATCAGTGCACCCACATAGGGGATGATGGCGCAGATGGCGGTGAGCACGCCCACCAGACTGCCGTAGGGGATCTTGAAAACGGAAAATGCAAGAGCCATCAGAACGCCAAGGATCACTGCCTCGCTGCATTGTCCCGTTAAAAAGTTTGCAAAGGACTGCCGGAACAGCCGGCAGAACTTCAGCACCCCGGCGGCGTGGGCGGGCTTCAGGTAGGCGCACACCAGCGTGCGGGCTTGGTGGCCGAGGCTCTCCGTACTAAGGGACATATAGACGGAGATGATCAGCGCAAACGAGGCGGTGATCGCGATATTCACCGTGGCAGAGACAGCCCCTACCGCATTGACCAGCACCGTGTCGATGCTTGCGGTGACCTTGTGCAGCAGCTGCTCCCAGTTGATGCCCTCCAGCCAGTTCATCAGCCAGCCCATGTCAGCATCCTGTGCGTTGAGATAGGCAGTCCAGCGGGGAATATTGGCCTCGATCTGCACATACAGGCTGTGGAAGGACTGCACCAGCTCCGGAATCAGCAAAGTCAGCGCCAATACCAGCACCAGCACAACGCCCAGCAGGGTGATGAAAAAGCTGAGAAGGTGGATGGCTTTCGCCGAGGGCTGCTTTTTGGCCTTGCCGAACAGGCGGTTCAGCCGCTTTTCCAGACCGGTCATGGGCACGTTGATAAAAAGCGCCAGAATGCCGCCCGCCAGAATGGGCAGTACCAGATCTATCAGCTTTGCGGCAAAGGCCAGAACGTCAGAAAGCCGCAGCAGCGCTACAAAAAGCGTTACCCCTACCACGGTAACGAGCAGAGATTGTTTTGTTTTTGGTTCCATGAAAAAGTTCCTTTCCCGGAAGATTGTGGCAGCAGGCAGCAAAAAGACCGCCCGCCGGCTCTTTTTGGTATTGTAATCGGAAGAAAAGGGCTTGTCAAGACGAGAGAAAGGGAAACGGGACGTTATAAAAGCAGTTTGCGAGAATGCAAGCGGGAGCTTTTCAGTAGGGAAAAAGCGTGGTATACTTGGCCAGAGCAATTTAAAAAAATTGAGAGAAACACAGCTTGAAAGGAAATAGATCATGTCGAAAGATGAATATTTGATCACAGATGCGCCGCTGAAAGCGCTGACGGTTTTTGCAATGCCAATGATCCTTGGCAGCTTTTTTCAGCAGGTCTATAATATGGCGGACTCCATCATAGTCGGCCAGTTTGTCGGCTCCTCGGCACTGGCGGCTGTCGGTGCCTGTGCTGCGCTGACCAATGTTTTTATTTGCGTGGCACTGGGTGCCGGTGTGGGTGCCGGTGTGCTGGTAAGCCGCTATTTTGGCGCTAAAAACTATGGCAAAATGAAAACCATCGTGTCAACGTCCCTGCTCAGCTTTCTGGTTTTGAGTGTTGTCCTTGGCGTTTTTGGCTTTAGCTTTTCCCGTGCTATGATGAGCGGCTTACAGACCCCCGCCGACATTCTGGAGGATGCGGTGCTGTATCTGCGGGTCTATTTTGTGGGCTTCCCGTTTTTGTTCATGTACAACATTCTTTCCACCATGTTTACCTCCATTGGGGAGTCCAGGATCCCGCTGGGGCTGCTGATCTTTTCCTCCATCCTGAATATTTTTATGGATCTCTGGATGGTGGCGGGGCTTGGCTTGGGCGTGTTTGGCGCAGCCCTTGCCACGTTGATCGCACAGGGCATTTCTGCGGTGTTTTCGTTTTTGATCTTCCTGCACCGGATGCGGCAATATAAAAGCCCCTTTAATAAATTCGATCGGCAGGAGCTGTATTCCATGCTCCGCATTGCGGTGCCGTCGGTCTTGCAGCAGTCCACCGTGTCCATCGGCATGATGATCGTGCAGGCGGTGGTAAACCCCTTTGGCACACAGGCGCTTGCCGGATATGCAGCAACGATGCGGGTAGAAAATGTTTTCTCGCTGATTTTTGTCTCCATCGGCAATGCGGTCTCGCCCTATATCTCCCAGAATTTTGGTGCAAAGAAGATCGACCGCCTCAAAAAAGGCTACCACGCTGCACTGGTGCTGGACCTGTGCTTTGCGGTCATTGCCTTTGCGGTCATTGAAACCCTGCACACCCAGATCTCCTCGCTGTTTCTGGGCAAGGACGGAACGGCGCTGGCCTATCAGGTGTCCGGTGATTATATGCGGTGGCTCGGGTACTTCTTCATCTTCATGGGCATCAAGATGGCGACCGATGGCGTGCTGCGCGGGCTTGGCATCATGCGCCCGTTCCTCATTGCCAACATGGTAAACCTTGCCATCCGCCTGTCCGTTGCTCTGCTCTGTGCACCGCGCTTTGGTATTGCCTTTGTCTGGCTTGCCGTCCCGGCAGGGTGGCTGGCAAACTTTCTGGTCTCCTATGCGGCGCTCAGAAGATCGTGGCCGACGGAAAATGCAGCGGCACCTCAATGATTTTGTGCAGCGCGAACGGGTGGTGGCCTGCTGGGAAAAGTTCAAGGGGCTTTTCCGTCTGGTGGAGCATTCCTGATGGACACCGCACTGCGGCGTAAAAAATAGCAAAGGGCTGCTGCACAGGGAGATAGCTGTGCGGCAGCCTCTTTTTCTATATGCGCCCCGGTCTGTTACAGCGGTTTACTTTTGGCAGGAGAAATGCTATGATACACCTTAGAAAAAGCAAGGAGGAGCTACGATGGGCATTGCAGGAAACGAATGGGGTTTTCAGGTGGGCACGCTGCCCAAAGGTGCGCGGGATAAGATCAGCGATGTGCCGGGGGTGACGGTAGGGCACTGCACCTTGGCAGACGGCGTAGTGCAGACGGGTGTAACGGCGCTGTTGCCACACCAAGGGGATATTTTCCACGAAAAAGTGCTGGCGGCCAGCTATGTCATCAACGGCTTTGGCAAGACCACCGGCCTTGTGCAGATCGACGAGCTGGGCACGCTGGAAACGCCCATCCTGTTTACCAACACCCTCAGCGTGGGCACGGCGCAGACCGCGCTGGTAAAGTATATGCTGGAGAAAAACCCCGACATCTGCGAGACCACCGGCAGCGTGAACCCGGTGGTCTGCGAGTGCAACGACTGCGGCCTGAACGACATCCGGGGGCTTCATGTGACCGAGCAGCACGTTTTTGCCGCGCTGGCAGACTGCAAGGCAGATTTTGCCGAGGGTGCCGTAGGTGCCGGGCGGGGGATGCGCTGCCACGGGCTGAAAGGCGGCATCGGCTCCGCCTCCCGGGTGGTGGAACTGGACGGAAAACCCTACACCATGGGCGCACTGGTGCTCTCCAACCATGCGCTGTTCGATGACCTCATCGTGGCGGGCACGCCCATCCACACCCTGCTGGATGACAGCATCCCGCCCCACGAGGATAAAGGCTCCATCATCACGGTGCTGGCCACGGATATCCCCCTGAGCGAGCGGCAGCTGCGGCGGCTGTGCCGCCGGGCGCTGGTGGGGCTTTCCCGCACAGGTTCCTACTGCGGCAACGGCAGCGGCGAGATCGTCATCGCCTTTACCACCGCCAACCGGGTGCCGCATTACTCGGAGAAAGCCCTGCTGCCCATGACCCTGCTCCACGATGATGCCATCAACCCTTTGTTCCGGGCGGTGGCAGAGTGCGTGGAGGAAAGCGTTCTCAGCAGCCTGCTCCACGCCGAGACTGTTACCGGCAACCACGGCCAAACCTTCCACAGCCTGACAGAACTTCTGAAAAACCGCGCCTGAGGCGCTACAATACAGCAAAAGCCCTGCATCCGGTGCAGGGCTTTTGCTTTACTTAATAGCGGCGGTGGATCTTTTTGGTGGGCTTGCGGCGGTTCCAGTTGGCGCACAGCAGCCACAGCCCATAGATCAGGGCGGCAATCAGGCTGAGCACCAGCACCACCTTCAGGTACAGGCTGGTCAGGAACTCCTTCACCTTGTCCACCCCGAACAGCAGCGGGTTGCGGGCTACGTCCTGCCCGGCGATCAGCTCAACCACGCCGATGGTCTCGCCCGCCAGCTTCAGCTCCACCGTGCCCACTACGTCGCCCTGCTGGATGGGCGCGCAGACGTAGTCCGGCAGGTGGAAGTATTTCTGAGTGACGGTGCCGTCGCTGGTGGAGGGCAGCAGGGTCATCATGCTGTCGTTGGGGTACAGCTGCAAAGTGTCTGTATCGGAGGAATACTTTACCGGGATCTCCGCAATGGTCAAATCAGTGTCCAGCGCAGCCTGAATGGAAAAGCTGTCGAACACCCAGTCCATCAGTTTGACCGTCTCGAACAGGGCAGGGCGGCGGTTGGCGTAGCCGAAGGTATCGCAGCTGTCGGGGCTGTCCATCACGCAGAAGATATAGGTGGCACCGTCCTTGTTACCCCACGAAACATAGCTCTGGGTGCCGGTATCGTTTTTAAAGGCGGTCACATTGCACATACCGCCCTGCATGGCGCTGCGGTAGTAGCTGCCGCCGCTGGCTTTGCTCAGCGCGGCATTCTGGCTGACCAGCACCGAGGAAGAGCGGTGCTTCTCCTTGGCGGGCATGGTAAAGCTGGGCGCGCCGGACACCTCCACAAAGGCGTCAAAGCTCATCAGGTAGCGCAGGATCAGGTACATATCCACCGCGCAGGTAGTGTTGCCACTGTCGATGCCGCAGGCGTCCGTCCAGCTGCTGGCGGTGGTGCCGATGCGCTGGGACAGGGTGTTCATCTGCGCCACCCAGCCGTCCAGATCGCCGCCAGAAAGGGTGTATGCCACACCCATGGCTGCCTCGTTGGCATTGCGGGTAAGCATGGCGTACATGGCTTCCCGGTAGGTGAAAGTTTCGTTGGAGCGCATATCTGCGTTATTGGTGTTATAAACATAGTCCGAGATGGCAAAGGGCATCTGGAAGGTGTTGTCCAGCTGGTCGGCGTAGTTGGTCAGCAACACGGCAAGGGTCATATATTTGGTCAGACCGCCGGCAGATACCTGCTTTGTGCTGTCCTTATCATAGACGATAATGTTGGTATCGGTGTTCACGATATAGGCGCTTGCAGCCTGCACCTGATACACCGGGCTGGGGTCGAACATGGCCCCGGCGGGCAGCACAAGGCAGCTGAGCAGAAATACAAATGAAAGAACCAGTGCAAAAATACGTTTCATGTGGACAATTCCTTTAAAAAGCGATAAAATATACAAGATACGGCTGCGCTGTGCGGCGCGCCGGAAGATCAATTTTGCAGCAAGCGTGCTGTGTTCTATAATAATAACAGGTTTGCCGGGGTGTTACAAGAGCCTTGCGGTGTTTTACACCGTTCTTTCGCTCCGGCAGGGAGGGCAGGAATGGTATATCTTACAGGGGATACCCACGGCGATATCCAGCGCTTCAAGCAGGGCAAGCTGCGCTGGCTGGGCAAAAAGGACACCGTGGTGGTGCTGGGGGATTTCGGCTTTGTGTGGGACGGCAGCGCCGCAGAGCGCAAGCGGCTGGACTGGCTGCGCAAGCGCCCCTACACGATTCTGTTTCTGGACGGCAGCCACGAAAATTACGACCTGCTGGCACAGTACCCGGAGACGGAACTTTTCGGCGGCAGGGTGCAGAGCCTTGGCGGCAATGTGTATCATGTGTGCCGGGGCAGTGTGCTGGAGCTGGAGGGCAAGACTTATCTCTGCTTCGGCGGCGCGGAAAGTCAGGATAAGGACGACCGGGAGCCGGGCGTGAACTGGTGGAAGCAGGAGATGCCCAGTGACGAGGAGTACGACACCTGCCGCCGCAACTTAGAGGCAGTAGACTACAAGGTAGATTATGTGCTGACCCACGATGCACCAAGCAGATTTTTGGATTTTACCGCCCTTGCCCTTGGCGAAAGCAACCGTCTGCACCTGTTTCTGGACGAAATCTTGCTCAAGCTGACCTACGAAAAATGGTTTTTTGGCTGCTACCACAAGGATGTGCAGCTTTCCACCAAGAGCCGGTGTGTGTTCTGTGACGTCATCCCCATGGGTGAGCGGCGCACCGGGCTGTTCCACCGATAGGAGGCAAAATGCAGGTCACGGTAAAACTTTCTGCCCGGGAGGGGGCGGCGCACGTCAGCGGCATTCTGGCGGGCTTTACCCTGCTGGCAAAGCGCGGGGAGCTGACCCTGCGGGTGCAGGACGAGCGGCAGGGCAGTCCCCTTGCCCGGGAAGCGCTGCTGGAAACCGAGATCGACGGCCGCACGGTGGTGTTCGATTTGATGGACGGCTACTTCTACAACGACCCGGCGGCGGTGCTGGCGCTGTTCCAACGGGCAGATGTGGTGTTCAAACGTTCTTTTTCAGCCGAAAAGAACCGGCAGTTCCCGGGCGATATCTCCGCAAAGCTGCGGCCATTGGGGCTGAACTATTACGTTACCTGTCCGGGCTCGCCGCTGGAAGCGGAGCGCAGCGCAAAGAGCCGCCTGAAGCAGTGGGCGCTTTCCACCCGCTGCTACCCGCAGGACTTTGAAGCCCGGCTGACCCGGGTGCGCAAAAAGCCGCGCATCCTCTTCCTGACCCGTCTGTGGGACCCGGAGGAGCCGGCGGTGCAGCAATACCCGGAGTTACAGGCAGAGTGGCGGCAGGTGAACGCAGACCGCATCGAGCTGCTGCACCGGCTGCAAGCTGCTTTTCCAGAACAGTTCACCGGCGGCGTATCGGACAACGCCTGCGCCCGGCGGCAGTGCCCGGAACTGATTTTGCCGGACAAGCTGACCGGCAAGCGCGCCTATCTGCACCGGATGCAGCACACGGAAATTTGTGTGGCTTCTACCGGACTGCACGGCTCTACCGGCTGGAAACTGGCCGAGTATGTGGCGGCGGGACGTGCCATTGTTACCGAGCCGCTGCGGTACACCCTGCCGGGCGGCTTTGAAGAGGGCAAAAACTATAAAACATATACGTCCCCGGCAGAGTGTGAGGAGCAGCTGCGGCAGCTGCTGGCAGACCCGGCGGCGATACTGGCTATGGCGCAGCACAATGCAGCGTATTATCAAACATGGCTGCGGCCGGAGCAGCAGGTGCGGCAGGCTTTGCGGCAGCTGGAAACAGGGGAGAGATAAGGGGGAAAATGGGGTATGGAGGAACAAAAGCGGCATAGCGGCTTTGAGACGATGCGCATCCTCAGCATGGTGATGATCGTGCTGATGCATGGCATCGGGCACGGCGGGCTGGGCAGTGCGGCACCGCAGGGGACAGCGGCATTCTGGATCTACTGGCTGCTGTTTATTCTGGCGCGAGTATCCACCAACTGCTTTGTAATGCTTTCCGGCTATTATCTGTCGGAGCGCAAGGGGGCTGTCCGCGCCGGGCGGCTGTTCCGCATCGGGGCACAGGTGTGGTTTTACTCCATGCTCACTTTCTGCGTTGCAGTCAAGGCGGGTGCGGTGCCGCTTTCAGCCATTTCGCTGCTCCGGGCACTTTTACCCCTTACCTCCAACGGCTACTGGTTTGCCTCGGCCTATTTTCTGATGTACCTCTCGGTGCCGGTGCTGAATGCGGTGGTGCAGAGCCTTGACCGGCGGCAGTACAAAACGCTGCTGCTGGTGGCGCTGCTGCTGCAAAGCGTGTGGGGCACGCTGTTCTACTGGGCAACGGATGCGACCTTTGTGAATAACGGATACAGCTTTATCTGGTTCTATACCTTGTATTTTATGGCTGCCTATTTCCGCAAATACCGGGTGACCGTGCCCAGCGGGCTGTGCCTGCTGGCGTATCTGGCGGCTTCGGCGGCGGGATTTTTCAACCGGATGCTGGCGCTGCGGGTGGAAAACGCTTTGCACCTGAACGGCTTTGTGAATACCGTCAACGGCTATCAGGCACTGGCTACGGTTATCGCTTCGGCAGCGATGTTTTTGCTGTTCCAGAATATCCGCATTCGTTCAGACTACTGGCGGCGCTGGGTCTTTCGGCTGGCACCGCTGTCCTTCGGGGTGTACCTGCTGCACGACAGCGATTTTACCCGGGCGCTGCTATGGCAGCTGGTAGACCTGCCCCGGTTCGGCGGGGCGCTGCTGCCCTCGCTGGCGTATCTGACTGGTGCGGTGCTGCTGGTTGCCGCTGCGGGCTACGCGGTGGATGCCGTGTATCAGCGGCTCTACCGCCTGCTGCACCTGCCCGCACTGGAAACAAAGCTGGACGCCCTGACCGCCCGCATCCTGCAAAACATTGTTGGGAGCAAGGAAACGTAAAGAAAAGCGCTGTCGCACGAGTTTTTTGTGCGACAGCGCTTTTTCAGTTCATCGGCCCGGCCTTGTCGAACATCTGCTGCACCTGCGCAGCCAGCAAAGCGTGCGCAGGGCTTTCCAGCAGCGGGTCGGCGGCCAGCAGGGCGGCGGCTTCGCTCTGGGCGGCGTGCAGGGTGCGGGTGTCGTTCATCAAATCGGCGATCTGTAAGGTGGGCAGGCCGTGCTGGCGGCTGCCGAAAAAGTCGCCGGGGCCGCGGGTCTCCAAGTCGTACTGCGCCACGGCAAAGCCGTCGGTGGTGGAGCAGAGAAATTTCAGCCGCTTCTGCACGGCTTCGCTGGTGTTGTCGCTGACAAGAAAGCACCAGCTCTCGGCGGCACCGCGTCCTACACGGCCGCGCAGCTGGTGCAGGGCACTCAGACCGTAGCGCTCGGCGTTTTCGATCACCATCACGCTGGCGTTGGGCACGTCCACGCCCACCTCAATGACGGTGGTGGACACCAATGCATCCAGCCGCCCGGCCTTGAAATCCTCCATGACGGCGGCTTTTTCCTTGGGTTTCAGCTTGCCGTGCATCAGCCCCACCCGGCGGTCGGGCAGCAGCGCCTTGGCAATGTCCTCGTAGTAGGTCTTGACGGCGTTCAGCCCGCCGTCCGGCACATCCTCGATGGCGGGGCAGACCAGATACACCTGCCGCCCTTTGTCGATCTCGCTGTCCAGAAAGCGGTACAAGTCCTGCCGCCGCTTGCCGGTGATGCACCGGGTCTTGACCGGGGTGCGTCCGGGGGGCAGCTCGTCCAGAATGGAAATATCCAGATCGCCGTAAATCAGCAATCCCAGCGTGCGGGGGATGGGGGTGGCGCTCATGACCAGCAGGTGCGGGTTTGCGGCCTTTTCTGCCAGTGCGCCGCGCTGACGCACCCCAAAGCGGTGCTGCTCGTCAATGACCGCCAGACCCAGCCGGGCAAACTCCACCCCTTCGCTCATCAGGGCGTGGGTGCCCACCACAAGGTCGGCTTCGTCATTGCGGATAGCGGCCAGTGTGGTGCGGCGGGCAGCGGCCTTCATGCCGCCGGTCAGCAGGGCGACCCGCATCCCGAAGGGGGCAAGCAGCCGGTTGAGCCCCTCGGCGTGCTGCGCGGCCAGAATTTCGGTAGGGGCAAGCAGCGCAGCCTGATACCCCGCCCGGATGCACGCCCAGATGGCGGCAGCGGCTACCAGCGTTTTGCCGCTGCCTACATCGCCCTGCAACAGGCGGTTCATGGCGGTATCGCCCGCCATATCGTTTAAAATCTCTTCCACTGCGCGGCGCTGCGCCCCGGTGGGGGCAAAGGGCAGGCTCTGCCAGAAAGGAGCTGGGTCGGCGCGGCGCATGGGTGCCCCGGTGGCGGCAGCGCCCCGGCTGCGCATCCGCCCAATGCCCAATTGCAACACCAACAACTCTTCGTAAATGAGCCGCCGTCGCGCCGCTGCGGCCTGCTCCTCGGTGGCAGGGCAGTGGATGGCGCACACCGCTTCGGCCTTGGGGAGCAGACGGTATTTTTGCAGCATCTCCGGCGGCAGCGGATCTGGCAGCAGCTCTGCATGGGGCAAAAGCTGCCGGATGCAGCGGGAGATGGCGCTGCTGGTAAGCCCCTCCGTCTGGGGGTAAACGGCTTCAAAGGGTGCGGCCTGGATCTGCTCGGCGGTGCGCACCTGCGGGTTGACCATCTGGCGGCGCAGCATTCCGCCGGTGACGATGCCCTGAAAATAGTATTCCTGCCCCAGCTGCAATTTCTGGGTGGCGTAGGGGTTATTGAACCATGTGATCTCCAGACTGGCTACATCGTCCCCGGCGGTGATGCGCTCCATCCGCCGCCCGCCTGGCAGGATGCGTCCGCCGGGCTTTGCGAATACCTCGGCCTTCACCACACATTCGGTGTCGGCGGGGGCTTCTGCGATGGAGTAGGGCTTGGAAAAGTCGATATACCGCCGGGGGTAGTGGCACAGCAGGTCTGCCAGCGTTACAATGCCCAGCTTCTCGAACCGTTCTGCGGTCTTGGGACCCACCCCTTTCAGGTAGCGCACGGGGGTGTCCGGCGTTAAGGTAGTGCGGTTTTCGGTGGGCATGGCGTTTCAACTCCCTTCCAAGCGTAGTATAGCCATTGTAACACGGACTGAGAACAGATGCAAACACTTTGCCTTTGCGCGGCAGCTGTGGTACACTGAATAGAAAAAAGAGAAGGGGGAGATACCATGGAGATACGCAACGCAACTACGGAGGATCTGCACGCTATTGCCGCCGTGGAGGCAGCCTGTTTTCCGGCAGCAGAGGCTGCCACGGCCGAGGAATTTGCCGGACGGCTGGCACACTATGCCAGTCATTTCTGGCTGCTGCTTGAGCAGGGGAAACTGGTGGCCTTTGTGGACGGCTTTTGCACCGACACGCCCGACCTGACCGATGAGATGTACGCGGACGCCGCCCTGCATGATGAAAACGGCGCATGGCAGATGATCTTTGGGGTGAACACCCTCCCGGGCTGCCGCCGCCGTGGCTATGCCGGGCTGCTGCTGCAAAGAGCTATCGCAGATGCCCGCGCACAGGGGCGCAAGGGGCTGGTACTGACCTGCAAGGAGAAGCTTTTGCACTACTATGCAAAGTTCGACTTTGCGAACGAGGGCGTTTCCACTTCCACCCACGGCGGGGTGGTGTGGTATCAGATGCGGCTGCGGTTCTGAGAGAACGGTTTGGAATGCGCGCCGCGTGCGCTCTGCGCATAAATAGCGGAATTAGTTTTTTTATTCGGGATTCAGAAAAGCCTGCGGGCTTTTCTGAATCCCCTTTTCACGGGAGGGGTTACCCTACCTCTTCTTCCAGCTTACGGTAGTCGGCCTTACCGGCGGGGGTCAGGGGCATTTCGGGAATGATCTTATAGGCCGAGGCGGCGGGCTGCACATACTCCGGCAGCTCCTCAAGGCACAGCTGGCGCAGCTCCCGCAGGATCTGGCGCTTTTTGCCGGTGGCGGCAGGCTCCAGCACCACAAAAACGAAGGGCAGACGTCCCTGGGTGTGGTCGGTATCGGCGCAGCCCACCACGCAGCACTGGTGCACGGCGGGGTGGCGGCTGATGACGTTTTCGATCATGGAGGGGAACACCTTGAAGCCGTCGTGCCGGATGATGATGCGCTTGATGCGGGCGTCCAGATACACAAAGCCGTCCTCGTCCATGGAGCCGATATCGCCGGTGTGCGCCCACAGCTGGCCGTCCGCGTGGCGGCGCAGCAGGTAGGCGGTCTCCTCGGGCTTGTTGTAGTAGCCCTTCATGGTGGTGGGGGTGCAGATGCAGATCTCGCCGCGCTGACCGATGGGCAGCTCGGTCTCGGTGCCCGGCTCGAAGATGGAGACCACCGTGTTGACCATGGGGATGCCCACGCTGCCGGGCTTTGTCACGTTACCGGCGGCGATGGTAGCCGCCGAGGATACCTCGGTCATGCCGTAGCCCTTTGCCAGCGGGTACTCCACCCCGTGGGCTTTGAGGAACCGGTTCACCGTCTGCTCCGCGCCCAGCGAGAGGGAATCGCCTCCGGCGGCGTAGTTGCGGATGAAGGAGAGGTCTTTGTTTTTCAGCAGCGGGTCGGCGGCAAGCTGCTGGTAGTGGGTGGGCACGCCGAACATGTGTTCGGGCTTGTACTTCCACACCAGTGCGCCCAGCTTATCCGGGTCCAGATTGGGGATGATGATGATATGCAGCCCCATGACCAGCGGCATGTGGATGCCGCAGCTGTAACCGTAGGCGATGAAGGGGGGCATGACGTTCAGCAGCTTCTGCCCGCGGTGGAACAGACGGCTCTGGGCGGCAAACTCCTGCGCAAGGGCGTTGAAGCAGTAGTCGGTCAGCATAACGCCCTTGGGCGAGCCGGTGGTGCCGCCGGTGTGCACCACCACGCAGGTGTGCTGGGGGTCGTAGGGAGCGGCGGCGGGGCTGTGCCCTTTGCCTGCGGCGATAAAAGCCTTCCAGCGCAGCACGTTGGAAGCGTAGCGGTTTTTATCCGGCTCTGTCAGCTTGTAGCCCACGGCTTTGGCCAGCGGCAGACTGTCGGCGGGGCTGAGCACCACCACCCGCTCCACGCTGGTGCGCTTTGCGGCCTGATGGCAGCGGGGGTACACCACGTTCAGGCAGATGAGCAGGCGGGACTCCACCTCCTCGATGTACTCCCGGATGCCCTCGACGCTGTACCGGGGGTCTACCAGATTCAGGGTAGCGCCCAGCAGGTCGGCGGCGTAGAAGGTGTAGACCACCTCCGGGGTCATCACGCTGACCACCGTGATGATATCGCCCTTTTTCACCCCCAGCGCCTGCAGGGCGGCGGCGGTCTTTTTTATCTGCACGATCAGGTCGGCGTAGCTGAACTTGCGGCCGTAGTATTCCAGCGCGGTATCGCCCAGATGCCGCTCGTTGTTGCGGCAGATCAGCGCAAAGGCCGAGCACTCCGGCACGGATTGGTGGATGTACTTTTCGTCATAATATTTCAGCCATGGCTTTGCCTTGGAGGCGTAGACCGGCTCCTTGTCATCTTCCATCATAGGATCAGACCTTTCTTTATCATCATTCGGAGACCGGCTCTCCGAGAGCAGGTGCAGTTACATTGGCAGGGGCAGCGCTCTGCCCGGCGGGGATGGTCTCCGGCAGGGCTGCAGCAGTCTCCACGGTCGGGGTGGTGGCTTCGGCAGCGGTCTCCGCAGCGTTTTCCGCTGCCTTGGCGGCTTCCTCGGCGGCCTTGGCGGCGCGCTCGGCCTTCAGCTGCTCGGCGCGCTGACGCGCCTCCTCCTGCCGTTTCAGGGTGCGCGCCTTGATGCGGCACACCGAGCACAGTCCCTCGGCGCTGTCCGGGGCAATGGGCTTGCCGCACTGCTTGCACAGGGTCTTGGTGCACTTGTGCAGCACCACGGGGCCAAGGGTGGTAAGCTGGTACAGCTTCATGCCGTCAAAGCCCTTGTTGGAGCATACGTTCATGCACACGCCGCACTCGCTGCACTTCCACGGGGTAAGCACCATGCGGGTCTGGCCATTGGGCATCTCCTCAAACTTCAAAGCGTTGGCGCGGCAGGCTTTCTCGCACCGGCCGCAGCCAAAGCAGTTGTCGGTGAACTTGGGCATATAGTAGCCGTACTGCAGGGGCGTTTCCATGGCGGCTTTCAGCTGCTTTGTGCGCTGGTGCAGCAGCAGGCGGAAGTCCACCCCGCTGTCCTCCTCGCTGCGCAGGCCGGGCAGCATTTGCAGCAGCTTTTTGGTGCCGCTCTTGGAGCCGTGGCTCACCTGTTCCAGCATCTCGCGGCGGGTCAGCTCCTGCACATGGTAGGGGTACTCTTTTTCCTCATACGCCAGCGAGAACCGCGCTTCAAACATCGGCTGACCGAAAAAGTCCACAAGGCGGGTCAGTTCGCGGCGCAGCTGCTCGGCGCACAGGTCGTTCTCGCACTGCCCGCAGGGGGTCAGGTCCAGCACGATCTTTTTGTTCAGCGCCAGATACGCCAGCGCCTCCCACGAAAGGGCACAGATGCAGCTGCGCACCACGGTGTTCTTGCGGCTGGACTTCTCACAGCCGATCCAGATGGTATCGTTGTCGGTGTCCGCCGCGGCGGTATCCCGCTGCACCTGCTCCGGCGAAGGCGCAATGCAGCCGCTGCGGCAGGCGGAAACGCACAGTCCGCAGTCGGTGCAGGGATCCCAGTCCTTGACGAGGTTCGGGCGGGTAAAGATCTCCTCGCCATAGGGGCAGATGTCCTTGCAGGTCGTGCAGGGCTTGCGGTGAGGGTGCAAATTCCAGCACTGGCGGCGGTTGATCTCGGGATGGCTGGTCTTCATCAGGGCATCCATTGCAGTTCTGGTAAAAAAGCCCATGGTCTTACTCCTTTTCCACAACAGAGGTAAGGGCGGCGTGGTCGAGCAGGAAACGCTGCACCTTCTGGTTGGTCACGGCGGCGGCGATGGCGTCCCGGCTGAGCACCTTGCGGATCTCCTCCTCCGGGGTGTCGTGCAGCTTGGAAAGACGGGCGATCTCGGCGTCCACCTCCTGCTGGGTCACGGTGATCTTTTCGGCTTCGGCGATGGCGCGCACTGCCAGCATTGCCCGCAGCTGGCGCTCGGCTTCCCTGCGGTAGCCCTCCCGCACCTGCTCCGGGGTCAGCCCGGCGCTCTTGCAGTAGAGCTCCATGGTCATCTGGCTCTTGCGCAGCCGCTGGCGCAGCTGGTTCATCTGGTATTCGGCGTTCTGCGCCAGCAGCTCTGCGGGCAGCTCCACGGTCAGGTTCGCGCCTGCCATATCCAGCAGCGCCGCCCCGGCAATGCGGTCGGCGTTGGCTTCGTGGGAAAGGCGCTTTTTCTCCCGCAGGCTCTCCCGCAGGGCCTCAAGGTCTGCAAAGCCCAGCGATTTTGCAAGGGCATCGTCCACCGGGGGCACCTGCTTGCGCTCCACTGTGTGCAGGCAGATCTCAAACTGCGCGGTCTTGCCGGAAAGCTCCGGCACCCGGAAGTCGGCAGGATAGGTAAAATCGAACCGGAAGGTCTCGCCCGCGCAGTGACCGTACACCGCTTCTTCGGCGGCGGGCATCAGCTGCCCGGTGCCCAGCACTACGGTCACCTTTTCCATCCGGCTGTCCGGGATGGGCGCACCCGCGAGAAAGCCCTCGAAATCCAGCGTGACGCGCATCCCGCGGGCGGCGGGCGCACTGACCGGCACAAAGGGCGCGTGGACCCGCGCCAGATTGCCGATATCCGCTTCCACGGCCTTTTCCGATACCGGGCGCACCCGGCGGGTGAAGGCAAGCCCCTTGTACTGCCCCAAGGCGGCAGCGGGCATGGTGTTTGCAGTTTGTTCCATAGTCGAACACTCCTTTTTATAAAAGCGGCGTTACAGCCCGCGGGCGGCCAGCCAGCTTTCTGCGATCTCGGAGAACATCTCCGGGTACTGGGCGTCCTCTTTCTTGAAGGCGCTCAGGTAGTACTCCACCTCGGCGCGGGTGGGGGCCACGGTGCGCCGCCAAATGGTAAAGGTGGTGCCGTTGCCCATATCAAAGGTGGCTTCCTGCGCAAAGTACTCGTCCCGCACCGCAAGGAACCTCTCGTTCAGCTTGTGGGACATCTCGCCGTTGCCCACAAAGGTCTGGGGGAAGGGGTCGGCGGTGAGGACATATTTGGCCTCGAAGAACTGCATAGGGAAGTTGTGGGTGCCCGGCACCGAGAAGCCGAAGGCCAGCTTGTCGTTGATGGGGGTTGCGGGCAGCTGGCAGTTCTTGAAGTGATCCGGGCAGTACAGCATATCGTGGGGGATCATGTAGCTGATCTCGCCCTCGGCGCAGTGGGTGTCGATCCAGTTGGCAATGGCCTTGATCTGCGGCAGATCCTTGCGGTCATAGATCAGCTTGTCCAGCCGGACGAACTCCTCGGTGACTGCCAGCGGGAAGTGATCCACCAGAAAGCCCGGCAGGGCAACGGTGGTCAGGGGAGAGCAGCGCACCGAGGTGGCAAACACGAGGGTGAACACCCAGAACACGACCTTTGCCGCCCGGAAGCGGCTGATGCCCTCGGCCAGCGCCGCTGCGCCCAGCAAAAACAGGAGAAACCACCCCGGGAGGAACAGCAGCATCTGGTGGGAGCCGGTGTTCTGGATGCGGGTGAACAGCAGCATGCTCAGCAGGATCTCCAGCCCGGCAAGGCAGGGCAGCGCGGGCATTTTGCGCTTTTTCAGGCAGAACCACAGCCCCATGCCCACAAGCACAAGGTTCATCAGACCCATGCGCCAGAACTGCAGGCTGATCTCGGCTGCAAAGCCGCCGCCGTTATAGTAGGAATAGCGCTCGGCGTAGCTGTAAGCGAGGATGCGGCTGACCATCGGCCACAGCAGGATGAGCATGGCCACCATGCTCATCAGGCCGAACAGCACGAGGTTGCGCACCTGCAAAAGCGCCTGCTTTTTCTGCCCGGCGCGGGCAATGCGCGCGCTGCTTACCAGCACCAGCACCGCGTAGGCAAAGTAGTAGCCCACCACAAAATATAAGTACCACCGGCGGGAAAGGATGATGGCTGCCGTGGCGGCAAACAAAAGGCAAAAGCGCACCGGCTCCAGCTTTTCAAACCGGAAGTCCAGCGTGAGCAGCAGGATGCTGAAGCCGAAGATGAGGCCGAACCAGTCCGGCTGGCTGAGCATGGCGCTCATGCGCAGCCACGGGTAGGTGACCATCCAGGTCATGCCGATGAGGAAGTACCAGAAGCGGTTTTTCACCCGCAGCATCTGCCCTACCTTGATGGTAAGCCCTGCCAGCAGCACCAGCAGCATGGGCAGGATGCTGAACACCTGACAGAAGGCAAAGCTGTCGCCGGTGCGGTCGCTCAGGCAGAAGGGAAACTCCAGAAACAGGGTGATGAAGTTGGTGTAGTCCTCGGCAAAGGAGCCGAAGATGAACTGGAAGCCCGCCGCCGGGCCTTGCAGAAAGGCAGCTTCGGCCCAGTACTGTTTGTTGATATAGTTGACATAGTCCCAGATATACACAAAGCTGCGGCGGCCAAGCGCCCAGAAAAAGTAGACCAGCGCCGCCGCCCACAGACCGACGAGCACCGCCTTGTGGAAGAGGTCAAATTTGATTCCCGCCACCCGCAGCACCAGCAGCACACAGGCAAACAGGGCAAGGTTGCACCACAGGCTCACCAGCGGAAAAAAGAACTTGCTGCCGGGCGCAGCCAGCGCAAAAACGGCCAGCAGCACCGCTGCTGCCGCCAGCACCAGCACGATTTTCGCCGCAGCGGAAACGCGGGGCTTCGTAATGGGTTCGGACATGGAATAGGACCCTCCTTGCAAAATTTCACACCTTACAGTATAACAACTCCCCCGGGCACTGTCCAGCACCCCGGCGGCGAAAAATGCAGAATGTCCCGCCGCTTTCAAAGCAGACGGGACATTTTTACGCAAATATTACTTATCGGAAACTTCCGCGGCGGTCTTAGCAGCCTTTGCCGCCTTGCGCTTTTGCGCCAGCGCCCTGTTGGCGCTCAGGCGGGCGGCGTCCGGGTTCGGGGCTTCCGGGGACAGCCGCAGCAGATAGCTGCCCATGGCGGGCAGGTCCAGCGTCAGGGTGTAGTCCCGGCCGAACACGCCGCCGTCGGTGGTGTGGAAGCTCTGCTTGCGGTGCGCCTTGTGCACGCCGCCCCAAGTGCCGGCCTCGGTGTCCAGCACCAGCTCTGCGCTGCAGGGGAACTTGAGGTACAGGGGGAACTTTTTGTGGGCGTGGTCCTGCGTGTTCATCACGCAGAGCAGGTTCTGCCCGCGCCCCTTGCGCAGCCATGCGTACACGCCCTCGGCGCAGCTTTCGTTTGCCACCCACTCAAAGCAGTCCGGGTTGTACTCGCCGTCATACAAAGCAGGCTCGGAGGCGTAGGTGCGGCTCAGAGCGGCAAAGTACTTCTGGAAGGCATCGTGGAAGGGGTATTCCAGCAGATTCCAGTCCAGCTCCCGCTTTTCGTCCCACTCCCGGAAATGTGCCAGCTCGTTGCCCATAAAGTTCAGCTTTTTGCCGGGATGGGTGTACATATAAAAATACAGGGTGCGCAGCTGGGCGCACTTTTCCGCGTAGCTGCCCCACAGCTTGTCAATGATGGTCTTTTTGCCGTGCACTACCTCATCGTGGCTCAGCGCCAGCAGGTACAGCTCGTTGTAGAAGTAGTGCATACTGAACAGCAGCTTGCCGTAGCAGCCCGGGCGCTCGCCGAAGGGGGTGGCAAAGTAGTCCAGCGTGTCGTGCATCCAGCCCATGTCCCACTTGTAGTCAAAGCCCACGCCCTCGTAGCGGGTGGGGGCGGTCACCTTTAAAAAGTTGGTGGAGTCCTCCGCCATGTAGATGCCGGTGGGCCAGCGCTCGTTCAGCCCGTGGTTCAAACTGCGCAAAAAGTTCACCGCGCCCTGATTCACGCCGCGGTTGGGGTCGCCCTGCCAGTACAGCGCCCGGGAGATGGCGTCCATGCGGATGCCGTCGCAGTGGTACACGTCCATCCACAGCCCGGCGGCGCTGCTCAGAAAGCTGCACACCTCCCGGCGGTAGTAGTTGAAGTTGCAGGTGCCCCACTCGCTCTGTCCCACGTCGCTGTCGTACTCGTACAGGTAGGTGCCGTCAAACTTTGCCAGTGCGTCGGCGTTGGCGGCAAAGTGCACCGGCACAAAGTCCATGATGACGCCGATGCCCATGCGGTGGCAGGCGTTGACAAAGCCCGCAAACTGGGCGGGGGTGCCGTAGCGGCTGGTCACCGAGAAGTAGCCGGTGGTCTGGTAGCCCCAGCTGCCGTCAAAGGGGTGCTCTGCCAGCGGCAGCAGCTCCACATGGGTAAAGTGGTGCTCCAGCAGCCACGGGATCAGCTCCCGCGCCAGCTCCTCGTAGTTGTACCACCCGTCCGAACCGTCCGGCCGGGTTGCGCCGGGCTTATGCTTCCAGCTGCCGGCGTGCAGCTCGTAGATATTCAGCGGGCGGTTGCGGCATTTGTCCCGCCGCTCCATCCACGCGGTGTCGTCAAAGGTAAAATCCAGCTTTGTCAGTTTGCTGGCGGTGCCGGGGCGCAGCTCGGTGGCAAAGGCGTAGGGGTCGCTGCGCATCACGGTGCTGCCGTCCGCGCCATGCACGCGGTATTTGTACAGATCTCCTTCCGCAAGGCCGGGGATAAAGGCGCTCCACACGCCGGTATCGGCTTTTTCCATGGGTACGCCGCGCTCCCAGCCGTCAAAGCCGCCGCACACCTCCACGGCGGTGGCACCGGGTGCCCACACGGCAAAACGCCAGCCCTCGGCGCCGTTTGGGTCGGTGCAGGGGTGCGCACCCAGAATGCGGTAGGCATCGAAGCAGTCGCCACTGAAAAACGTGCGGGGGATCACAGGGTAATTCATGCAAAGATCTCCTTACTTCTCTATGTTGACCGGCGGTGTACGCCGGTTGATACAAGGCTGTTTGGGCAAACTATCCAAGAAAAACGCCTTTTTACCAGCACAGTGGCCGATAATCTTAGCGAATCTTGACAAAAATCGGCAAAAATACACATATTTGCCAGAGGGTGTGGTATACTGTTGCTACCGCCTTGCGGGCGGTGCAACTTTTTAGAGCAATAGAATGGGAGCGAATGATCATGGCTTGGTATGACGAAGCAGTATTTTATCACATCTATCCGCTGGGGCTGTGCGGCTGTGCGCACGAAAACGACGGCCAGCCCACTCCGGGCGCTTTTGCAAAGCTGGAAGCATGGGCAGCCCACGCGGCAAAGCTGGGCTGTACAGCCATCTACATCGGCCCGCTGTTTGAGAGCGGCTCCCACGGTTATGATACCATCGACTACCGTCTGGTGGACCGCCGCCTTGGCACCAACGAGGAGTTCAAGGCTTTTGTGGCGGCCTGCCACGCCCGCGGGCAGCGAGTCATCGTGGACGGCGTGTTCAACCATGTGGGCCGCGATTTCTTCGCGTTCCAGGACCTGAAAGCAAACCGCGAGAACGCCCGCTATAAGGACTGGTTCTGCGATGTGAACTTCTGGGGCAACAACGAGTATAACGACGGCTTTTCCTACGGCAACTGGGGCGGCTACAACCTGCTGGTCAAGCTGAACCAGCGCAACCCGGAGGTGCAGCAGTACCATTATGATACCGTCCGCTTCTGGGTGGAGCAGTTCGACATCGACGGCATCCGTCTGGACGCAGCCGATGTGCTGGATTTCGACTTCATGCGCGGGCTGCGCCGTCTGGCAAACGAGGTAAAGCCGGAGTTCTGGCTGATGGGCGAGGTCATCCATGGCGATTACAGCCGCTGGGCAAACCCCGAAATGCTGCACTCGGTCACCAACTACGAGCTGCACAAGGGCCTGTGGAGCGGCCACAACGACCACAACTATTTTGAAATCGCCCACACCATGCGCCGGCTGCAGGGACTGTGCCACGACACCCGGCTGTATCTCTTCTCGGATAACCACGATGTGGAGCGCCTGCCCAACAAGCTGCGCAACCGGGAGCACATCCGGCACATTGCCATTCTGGTGTACAGCCTGTGGGGCATTCCGTCCATCTACTACGGCTCAGAGTTCGGCATCGAGGGCAAAAAGGAGTGGGGCAGCGACTGGCCGCTGCGCCCCTGTCTGGAGCTCAGTGACTATGCTGATGCAGAACGTACAAATCCTGTTACCAGTGTATACAAAGCGCTGGGGAAATGCAAGGCTGAATTGCCGGAAATGACCTACGGCGAGGTGAAGGAATTGCAGCTCACCACCCAGTGCTACGCCTTTGCCCGGGTGCTGGACGGCAAGGCCGTGGTAGCGGTGCTGAACAACGGCGATACCCCCGCACAGCTGGAGTTCCAGCTGCCGGTGGAAACCGCCAAGGTCACCGACCTGCTGGCGGACACCGTGGGCGCGCAGGAGGTGCTGGTCTCCACCGAGTGGAACCGCATGAAGGTACAGCTGCCTTCCAATTACGCCACCCTGCTGCGGGTAGAATAAAGCAACGCCTGCGGCGTGACCGGCGCAAAAGCCTTTACTCTTTGGAGATAGGTTTCCCCCTTCCGGGGGAAGCCTTTGTTCAGAAAGCTGAGATTGGAATAACCTTGCACATTTTGCCGCGTTTTGCTACAATAAGGAGAGAAAAGTCGTTTTACGGAAAGGAAGCCTGACCCCCTATGAATGCAGCACAGCGCAGAGAAAGCATCCTGACCCGGCTGAACAGCGCCGGTGCCCCCTTAAGCGCCAGCACGCTGGCGGCAGAACTGGGGGTGTCGCGGCAGATCGTGGTAGGGGATGTGGCGCTGCTGCGCGCCGGTGGGGCGCAGATCGATGCCACCCCCCGGGGCTACCAGCTGCACCCGGCGGAGAAGGGCTATACCGGCATTCTGGCCTGTGTGCACCGCACGCAGGAGGAGATGCGCCGGGAGCTGTACACCGTGGTAGATCAGGGCGGCACGGTGGTGGATGTGGCGGTGGAAAACAGCCTGTACGGCGAGATCCGCGCCACCTTGAACCTGTGCAACCGGTACGACGTGGATAACTTTATCCGTCAGGCAGCGGATGCACCTGAGAGCCTTTTGAGCCGCATGACCGGCGGCGTGCACCTGCACACTTTGCGCTGCCCGGACAAGGACACCTTTGCCCGCATCCGCGATGCTTTGGAGCAGCAGGGGCTTTTGTACCGCAAGGAGTAACGCCGCTCCGCTTATACCCAGTATAAAAAGGGCTGCGGGGCTTGTCTATCCGCAAAACCGGAAAAATGTTGGAAAATCAACAAAAATGCAAAAGAGGTGGGTTTTCTGGATATCCGCATTGAAAAGACCGAGCGCGCCATCAAGCAGGCCTTTATGGAGCTGCGCCGCGAAAAGCCGGTGGAAAAGATCCGTGTCAAGGAGCTGTGCGACCGCGCCTGCATCAATAAATCCACATTCTACGCCCATTATCAGGATATCTATGCGCTGGCCAACGCCATGGAGGACGAGATGGTGCACGCGGTGGTGGAAAGCCTGCCCCGCCTGACCGCCAGCGATGTGAGCGAGCGCACCGAGTGGCTTGCGCGGGAGATGTTCCGCGCCTTCACCGCGCATCAGGCCGAGATCAGCGTGCTGTTCTCCGGCTCCCGGCAGGGGCTGTTCATCAACCGGGTGGAACAGGCCATGTGCCAGTGCATCGCCCAGACCGACCCCACCTTTGAGACGGACGTAGTGCGCAAGGTGGTGCTTTCCTTCTGCGTGCAGGGGTGCTACTACACCTTTACCACCTACTGCGGCCAGATGGACGAAAAGCGCCTTGTGACCCTGCTGGCCTCCATCGCCCGCGCCGCGCAGCGGATACGGATGTAACGGAGCTGGTTTTGCATGCGCTCCGCGCATAAACAGCGGAAAAATTAGTTTTATTTTCGGGATAGCGGAGCGTCTGCGGACGCTCCGCTATCCCATTTTTATAGGGGACGCGTGCTTTTGGCATAACCACCAAAAAATAAGACGAAAATTCGTCATCTGCACTTTTTTACCATATTTTTTAAGAAAGAGTTTACACTATGCCGGAAGTGGTGGTATTATATAAAATAGTATGGTATGGGGTAAAATGCGCCTGCGTACTCCGGGAGGGTATGGGATGAAGGACAAGATCTCGCGCCGCAGCTTTCTGGCGGCGGCTGCGGTCTCGGCGGCGGCACCGAGGCCGAGATCAACGGCGCAGTCACCTTTTTAAAGTGGTTCACCGAGCCGCAGAATAACATTGCTTTCGCGGTGGAGTCGGGCTATCTGCCGGTGACCACCGCCGCCAACGATATGGACGCCATCCGCGCAAGCGGGCTGGAACTGACCGACGACTATTTTGAGGCGTGGTATCAGGCCACCCTTGCGCAGTTACAGCAGTACGAGGGCTGACCGCCCGGAAAAAGACGGAAAGGAGGCAGGGCGATGTTTGACGCATGGAAAGAGCGCCAGCGGCAGCGCTTGAAAAACAGACCGGAAAGAACCGTGTTCTACAATATTTTTGCTACCATGATGCTGGTGCTGGCGGTGGAGCTGCTGATGGCGGTCGCCAGCATCCTTGCCGTCAACGTGACCGGACAGCTGGACGAAAACGCCAAGGACCTGCTTACCATGCGGGTGCGCAACCGCGCCAGCTATGTGCAGGAGATCCTGCGGAACGCGGAGGATCTGGAGCAGCTGAACGAGCAGATCACCGCCACCACCCAGCAGCTGCTGAAAAGCGGCGATATCTCGCTGGATACGCTGGATAACAGCAGCGAACAGAGCGATGCTTTGCTGGTAGCGCTTGCCCCGCAGCTTCTGGACACTCTGCGCACAAAGCAGGTGACCGGCATCTTTATCATGCTGAACACCCATGATCTGGACACCTGCGAGGTGGGCAAAAAAATGCCCGGCATCTACCTGCGGGATCTGGACCCGGATGCCCGCCCTTCGGAGCGCAACAACGACCTTTTGCTGGAACGCGCCAGCGCCACAGTGGTAAAAGAGCTGGGCATCGGCACGGATAAGGGCTGGCAGCCCGCTTTCCCCTATCAGGGAGATACCAAGGGCGGCATCCTGCGCACGGTCTTTCAGGCTGCGTATAAGAGCGGTGCCAGCCTTTCGGCAGAAAACTATGGCCGCTGGACCACCAACTCCTACTGTCTGGCAGGGGACGACCGGAACGCCATTGCCTACTCGCTGCCACTGATCTTACCGGACGGCACGGTATACGGCGTGGTGGGCGTGGAACTGCTCACTGACTATCTGCAAACAAAGCTGCCTTTCACCGAGCTGGACGAGGACAAGGCAGGCACCTATTTTATCGTGACCACTACCGATGATGCGCTGACGGACGACGTGCTCTCCCTGCGCAAGACCGTGACCTCCGGCGAGGATCTGGTAACGGCGGATGCACCGCTGGGCGTTTTGAACTGCCGCAGCGACGGCAACGGCGGCAACTGGGCGGAGCTGAACGGCAAGCGCTATGATATGGTGCTGGAGCCGCTGCAATTGTACAACCGCAATGCGCCTTTTGCCGCTGAAAAGTGGTTCCTGGCAGGTACCATGGAGCAGTCGGTGCTGCTGGCTTTTTCCAACCGGGTGCGCGAGGTGCTGCTGGCTACCTTACTGTTCACGCTGGTGCTGAGCGTTTTGGGCAGCCTGCTGGTCTCGGCGCGGCTTGCCCGCCCCATCAACCATTTGTACCGCGAGGTGATAGACGCGCAGGAGAAAAAGACCTTTCCGCACCTGTCACGCACCGCCATCCGGGAGGTGGACCGCTTTGCCGAGACCATTACCGAGCTGAACAAGGAGCTGGTGACCAACTCCACCAAGTTTTTGCGCATCATGGATATGGCCAGTGTGGAGATCGGCGGCTACGAGCTGCGCACCGACACCGGCAGCGTGTTTGTGACCGATAATTTCTTCTCCCTGCTGGGCAAGCCCGAGATGCAGGGCGAGCCGCTGAGCGTGCGCCGGTTCGAGGAGGTGCTCAAGGGCATCCGGGAAAAGAATCCCTGTGACCACACCGCCGAGGGCGACGAGCTTTTGACCATCCAGCAGCCGGACGGCGTGCGGTACATCATGCTGCGCAGCACCATCGAGGGGCACGCCAAGATCGGCCTTGCCGAGGACGTGACCGCCGCCGTGCTGGAGCGGAAGCGCATCGAGCACGAGCGCGATCACGATATCCTGACCGGGCTGTACAACCGGCAGGCCTTCAACCGGGTGTGCACCGAGCTGTTTGCCGCGCCGGAGCGCATGGGCGTGGCTGCGCTGATGATGATGGACCTGGATAACCTCAAGCACATCAACGATACCTACGGCCACGACTGGGGCGACCAGTACATCCGCCGCACCGGTCAGTGCCTGCGGGACAATACCCCCGCCGGGACAGTCTGCGCACGCCTTTCCGGCGACGAGTTCCTTGTGCTGTTCCACGGCTACCGCAGCCGGGACGCAGTGCGGGAAAAGATCGACTGCCTGACGAAGCCCATGCAGCAGAGCGTGGCGCTGCTACCCAGCGGCAACGCCTTGCACATCAGCCTTTCCGGCGGTATTGCGTGGTACCCGGACGATGGGCAGGACTGGGAGACCTTAAAAAAATACGCCGACTTTGCCATGTATCAGGTCAAGCATTCGGAGAAGGGCCGGGTGGAGGAGTTCGACATCGGGGTGTACAACCGCGAAGCCTACGCCGAGCGCACCCGCAGGGAGTTCCGGCAGCTGCTCAGCAATGCGCAGGTGTTCTACTGCTTCCAGCCCATCTTCTCGGCGCGCAGCGGCAGGGTAGTCGCCTACGAGGCGCTGATGCGCTCCGACCTGCCCACCCTGCGCTCCCCGGCCACCATCATGAAGCTGGCGCGGGAGCAGGGGGCACTGTACGAGATCGAGCGCCTCACCTTTACCAAGGCGCTGGAGACCTTCGACAGCCTGTGCCGGGCGGGCAGTGTGTCCGGGGATGCCATGCTCTTTGTCAACTCCATCGCCAGCACCTGCCTGACGCAGGCGGATGTTGATTATATAGACAGCCGCTGGCATGAGTTGCGCCGTCGCATGGTCATTGAGATCACCGAAGAGGAAGCCATCGACTACGAAGCACTGGAGAGAAAGCGCGACGATCCGGGCTCTTCCGGGATGTTTGCACTGGACGATTACGGCAGCGGCTATTCCAACGAGAATACGCTATTGCAGCTTGCACCCCGGTTCGTCAAGGTGGATATTACCATCATCCGTGGCATCGACACCTCGCCGGACAAGCAGCAGATCCTGCGCAATATGGTGGCCTACGCCCACCCCCGCAGCATGAAGATCGTTGCCGAGGGCGTGGAGACCGCCGCCGAGCTGCGCACGGTCATCGAGCTGGGCGCAGACCTTTTGCAGGGCTATTTTCTGGCACGCCCGGCCATTGTGCCGGGAGCAATCGCGCCGGAAGCAGCGGGGATCATCCAGGAGTTGCAGCGCCGGAAAAAAGACTGAAATATATGCCCTCCCGGGCGCTGCGGCGCTGGGAGGGTTTTTGCAACGGAGGTAAAAAGATATGGTTCAGGTGGATCTCATCACCGGCTTTTTGGGCGCAGGCAAGACCACCTTTCTGCGCCGCTATGTGCGGTATCTGGTACAGCAGGGACATAAGGTGTGCATTCTGGAAAACGACTTTGGCGCGGTGAACGTGGACGCCATGCTGGTGCAGGAGGTGCTGGGCCCCGGCTGCGATGTGGAGACCATCAGCGGCGGCTGCGACTGCGACACCCACCAGCGCCGGATGCGCACCAAACTCATCGCCATGGCCATGCGCGGCTTTGACCGGGTGGTGGTGGAGCCCAGCGGCATCTTTGATGTGGACGAGTTTTTCGATATCCTGCGGGACGACCCGCTGGACCGGTGGTATCAGCTGGGCAGCGTCATTGCCATTGTGGACGCCCTTCTGCCGGAAACGCTTTCGCCGCAGGCAGAGTATCTGCTGGCCTCCGAGACCATGAACGCGGGCTGCGTGCTGCTGAGCCGCGCCCAGCTGGCAGCGCCCGCCCAGTGCGCCGCCGCCGCTGCCCACTTGGAGCGTGCACTGGAAGCCGCAAAATCCTCCCGCCGCTTTGCGCCGGGGGAGATCCTTGCCAAGGACTGGGACGCCCTGACCGATGCCGACCTTGCCGCCCTTGCCGCCTGCGGCTACCGGCAGGCCAGCTGCGAAAAGCTGCATTTTGACCAGCACGCGGCCTTTACCTCCCTTTGCTTTCTGGAACTGCACCTCACCCCGCAGCAGCTGCAAGCCGCCGCACAGCGGCTGTTCGCAGCGCCGGAGTGCGGGCAGGTGCTGCGGGTCAAGGGCTTTGCACCCGCCCCGGCAGGCGGCTGGCTGGAGCTGAACGCCACCGCCGCCGGCTGCACCCTTGCGCCCATCCCGCAGGGGCAGGAGGTAGTCATCGTCATCGGCGAGGGGCTGGACAAAGCCGCCATTGAAGCAAACCTGAAGGGGTGAAAGGCAGCTTTCCCCTATAACAAAACACATTGTGGAAAAACAGGAGGGAGCATCATGCAGGAAGTACGCGCAGCCGTTATTGGCACCGGGGTCATGGGGCGCAAGTATGCCCAGATGATCGCAGAGGGAAAGGCGGGCGCATTGCGCCTGACCGCCGTGGTCTGCCGCAGCGCCGGGGCGCAGCAGTGGGCAAAGGATACCCTGCCGGATACGGTGCGGGTGTGCCCCAGCGCCGACCAGCTGTACGATTATGCAGAAGAGTTTGACGCCGTGCTGGTGGTCACCCCGCACAAGACCCACCCGGCGCTGGTGATGCAGGCTTTTGCCCACGGCAAGCACGTCTTGTGCGACAAGCCCAGCGCAAACGCGCTGGCACCGGCACTGGAAATGAACCGCGCCGCCGAAAAAAGCGGCCTTGTTTTCGCCATGATGTTCCATCAGCGCCGCTACAAAAAGTATATGCGGCTTAAAAAATTACTGGATGATGGGACATTGGGCGAGATCAAGCGGGTGCAGCTGGAAAACAGCCGCTACTTCCGCACATGGATGTACCACCGCTCCGGCAGCTGGCGTTCCAGCTGGGCAGGGGAGGGCGGCGGCGCGCTGCTCAATCAGGGCCAGCACATTCTGGACATCTGGCAGTGGCTGTTCGGGATGCCGACCAGTATTTATGCCGTGATACCCTACGGGAAGTATAACGATTTCATGGTGGACGATGAAGCCACCCTGCTCATGGAGTACCCGCAGCAGCGCACGGCAACCTTTATCCTCTCCACCGGCGAGGGCAGCTACACCGAGCGGTTGGAGATCGTGGGCACCAAGGGCACCGCCCTGCTGGAAAAGGACACCCTCACCCTACACACCTACACGCCAGACACCGAGACCTACCGCCGTACCGCAGACTGCACCGAGCGCCAGCAGCTCACCGAGACCACCACCACCGAGCAGTTCGCGCCGCAGGCCGAGCCTTACCCGGAGATGCTGGCAAACTTTGCGGACGCCATCCTGCACGGCACACCCCTGACCGCCCCCGGCGTGGAGGGCGTGCGGGCGCTGGAACTGACCGACGCGGCTTACCTGTCCGCATGGCTGGGGGAGAAGCTCACCCTGCCGCTGGACGCAGACCGGTTTGAGCAGGAGCTGCAAAAGCATATTCAGGAGGAACAGACAAATGGCTAAGCTGCGGTTTGTAGTGGTAGGTTCCGGCTGGCGGTCGCTGTTTTACTGGCGCATCGCGCAGGCGCTGCCGGAGCGGTTCGAGCTGTGCGCCATGCTTTGCCGCACCGAGGAAAAGGCCGAAAAAATGCACCGGGAATACGGCGTGCCGGTAAGCACCTCGGTGGAGCAGTGCATTGCCCTGCACCCGGACCTTGTGGTGGTGGCAGTGAATAAAGCGTCCATCGCCGCCGTCAGCACCGAATGGCTTGCCCGGGGCTTTGCCGTGCTGTGCGAGACCCCGGCGGCGCTGGAGGAGGACGCATTGCGCGCCCTCTGGCAGCTGCACCGGCAGGGCGCAAAGCTGCAGGTTGCAGAACAGTACTGGCTGTACCCCACGCTGGCAAAACGGCTGGCGGCGGTGCACAGCGGCGCGCTGGGCACGCCGCAGTTTGCCCGGCTGTCGGTGGCGCACGGCTACCACGCGGTCAGTCTGGCGCGGCAGTTCCTGAACGCCGGGCAGCAGCCGGTGCGGGTGACCGGACGCAGCTGGACGGAAAAGATCATCGAAACGGATTCCCGCTGGGGTGCGGTGCATAACGGCGCTCTGGTGGAAAAGACCTTGCAGCAGCACACGCTGGAATTTGCAGGCGGCGGCACGGCGTTTCTGGATTTTAACGGCGTGCAGTACCACTCTTACCTGCGCAGCACCCACACCAGTGTGCAGGGAGAGCGGGGCGAAGTGTTCGACGACACCCTGCGCTGTCTGGATGCCGCCGGGGAGCCGGTGTGCCGTCAACTGACCCCGCTGCCCGACCCGCTGGCAGCTGCCGCCGCGCAGGCAGGGCTGAACGAGGACGAGACCGCCATCGCCTGTTTCCTGGACAGGATGCAGGGCTATCTTGCCGGCGGGGCAGAGGTGTATCCGCTGGCAGACGCCTTGCAGGATGCCTACCTTGCCCTGCTGATGGAGCGCGCCCTTGCCGCCGGTCAGCCGCTGGAAAGCACCCCGCAGCCGTGGAATACAGAAGAACGATAAAAAAGGCTCAGGAGCACCTGTCGGCGCTTCTGAGCCTCTTGATTTATAATGATTGGATCACATCAGGTCGATCAGCGCTTCCACCTCGTCCATGCGGGTGGCCCAGCTGGTGGCGATGCGCACCACGGTGTGGGTGTCGTCGAACTTCTCCCAGAAGCCGAACTTTGCCTTGCCTTCCAGCGCAGCCAGCTGGGTGTTTTCCAGTACAAGGAAGATCTGGTTGGTGGGGGAGTCCATAAAGAAGCGATAGCCCTTTGCCGCAAAACCGACCTTCAGGCGGTTGGCGGTGGCAATGGCGTTTTTGCTGATGGAGAAATACAGGCCATCGGTGAACAGCACGTCAAACTGGATGCCCAGCAGCCGCCCCTTTGCCAGCAGTGCGCCCTGCTGCTTGACCATGGTCATAAAATGCGCCGGTGCGCCGTGGGGGAACACCACAGCCTCGCCGCACAGCGCACCCACCTTGGTGCCGCCGATGTAGAACACATCGGTCAGCCGGGCAAGGTCGGCCAGCGTCACGTCCGTGCCCTCGGCAGCCAGACCATAGCCCAGCCGTGCACCGTCTAAGAACAGCGGCATCTTGTACTCCTGACACACAGCGTGCAGGGCTTCCAGCTCCGCCTTGGTGTACAGGGTGCCATACTCGGTGGGGTGGGAGATGTATACCATGCCGGGGAACACCATGTGGTCGTGGTTGTCGTCGGCGTAGAAGGTGGCCACCAGTGCCCGCAACTCGGCAGCGTCCAGCTTGCCGCTATGCTGGGGCAGGGTGATGACCTTGTGACCGGTGTACTCGATGGCACCTGCCTCGTGCCCGGCTACATGGCCGGTGGCAGCAGCCACCACGCCCTGCCACCGCTGCAACATGGACGCAATGACGATGGCGTTGCTCTGGGTGCCGCCGGAGATGAACTGCACATCGGCCTCCGGGCAGGCGCAGGCGGCGCGGATCTTCTCGCGGGCGCTGGCGCAGTAGGGGTCGGTGCCGTAGCCGGAGACCTTTTCAAAGTTGGTCTCGGTCAGCTTTTGCAGAATGGCGGGGTGTGCACCCTCGCAGTAGTCGTTTTCAAAATACAGCATGGCAAAACGCTCCTCTATATAATTGTAAGAAAACAGTACCTCTATTCTACATCGCCGTGTAAACCCTGTCAAACCCAAAACCGTGCACAGCGCACGCAAGGCACCGCAAAAACGCCTGCACAGCGCAGCCGCGCTGTCTGCAAAAAATGCGAAAGTATGATCCTTTCCAAAAAGATGAAAAGTTTTTCAAAAAAGTGCTTGACAATTCTGCTGCATCTGGTATAATAACTATCGTTCCCGGCGCAACGGCGCAGGAACACAACAGAATATGCGGATATGGCGGAATTGGCAGACGCGTTAGATTCAGGTTCTAATCGGGGCAACTCGGTGGAGGTTCAAGTCCTCTTATCCGCACCAAACCATGAAAATCCGAACCTTTTCTCGATAGGAGAAGGGTTCGGATTGTTTATTTTATTTTGATAACTAAGCACATCTGATTCACAAAAAAATATTGCTGTTATTTCTCCAAAAGGGTACAATAATTTAAAGGGGAGTAAAGGAAAGGAGTATTGCGATGAAATTAGTAAGAGTAGAATTTACAAAGTTGTTTGGATATTTTGACTATTCCATTGATTTCCATGATACAGTTACAATTCTTCATGGCTTAAATGGCTGTGGGAAGACTACAATGTTGCAAACCATAAATGCTGTATTTAATAAGGAAATGGATACTATTAAGTCCACTGACCTTCAATCTGTAAGCTTTTTCTTTTCGACTGGAGCTATTCTTAAAATCGATCGCAAGAAAATCTATTTAGATCCTGAAAAAGAGAAAGCAACAGGAATAATATATCTTGCATACTCGATTATTGAGAATGGAAAAGAAACTGTTTTCGATTCTTTTGAAAACACTGATGAATACCAAGATATCGTTAAAAGATTTTTGAAAGGATACCGTCCATTCCCATTTCTAGAACGCATAAACGAATCTACATGGTATGATAGAAAGCGTGAAACAAAGCTTAATTTGGAGGAAGTTATTGCTGAATATGGAACTATCATATTTAGACGATATAGTAGAGAATATCTTGAAGATGATATTCCACAACCCGTTCAAGATATTCTTGCTTCTATGGATGTTAGGTTGATTGCGGCTGACAGATTAACGGTAGCAAAGCGTGTTGAGCGTCAATATGGGGAAGATAACATAAAGATAGAACGCCGTGTAAATCTTATTGCAAAAGATCTTTCACAAAAAATCCGGGACACGATTCAGCAATATGCTCAACTTTCACAGGCTAAGGATAGAACTTTTCCGCTTCGGGCTATAAAGCAAAGCTCTCCCCTGACTGTTGATGAAATTAAAAGCAAAATGATAGAGCTTGAATCGAAACGTAAGGAATTTGTTGATACTGGAATCTTGGAAGAGGAACAAGATGATATTGGAATTCATGATTTACTAGATGCAATTACCGAAAGCAATCGCCAAAACCTTTCGTTATATGCGATCGACACTGAAGAAAAATTAAATGCGTTGTCCAGTTTGTCTTCTTCAATCAATCTTTTCCGCAATCTAATTGATAAGAATTTCAACAATAAAAGGATTGTATTTAATAAAGATTATGGCTTTCGGTTCGTAGCAACCTACTCTGATTCTACCATCTTACCGCAAAGCTTGTCTTCGGGTGAACAGCATGAATTGGTTATGTTTTATGATCTGATTTTTAATGCATCAGAAAACACTTTGATTTTAATTGACGAACCTGAACTATCCTTGCATATAAAATGGCAGCTTGATTATGTTGATGAATTATTGCAAATTATCAGTGCAACGAAGTTTTCCGCAGTTCTGGCAACTCATTCACCACAAATTATTCATGATAAATGGGATTTAACGGTATCCTTGTCTGAATAAAGTGAATGTTATGCAGAAATATATAGATGAATATACATTACTTGCGGAAGCAAAAATGATGTATCAGGATTGTCACGAAAGCTATATCTTGGTTGAAGGGAAAACAGATAAAATTTTTTTCACTGTACTAATGGGTAGCCAATCTAACATTCGTTTCCGCCCAGTTAGCGGCTGGGAACGAGTACATAAGACTATTCTATTGGCCCAAAAGGAGGGATTTAAAAATATTTTAGGAATTATAGACAAAGATTTTCATGTCCTTTTACAGGATGGCATTACAGAAAATGATCAACTATTCTTTACTGACAGTAACGATATCGAAATGATGTTATTCAATTCTGTGTCGTTAGAAAAATTTTTGAACATCCATGGTGATGAGAATAAACTGAAAGTAGGAGAAAGTCCTCGAGATCGCATATTAAATGCAGGCTCTTATATAGGCGCACTACGGATGGTCTCATTATCTAATCGCTATAATTTGCGTTTCGATGGGTTTGAATGCAAAGACTTTATTGATAGAAATACACTTGTTCCTGATGCCAAGAAACTCATAAGGAAAATTACTCAAAGGACAACATCAAACGGAACCAGTGTTTCTGTGGCAGAAGAAATTCTAGAAGGTCAAGCAAATGAGTTCGTGAGAGCATATTGTCCTCATGATTTATGCAACGGACATGATGTATTCGACATCCTCGGATTTGCTATGACAAAATGCTTTGCATCATTGCCGGCCAATCAATATAATCCAGATACTATATTTGGATATTTGTTAATGGGCTATTCTAATAACGAATTTCTTGAAACTCAATTATACAATAAACTTACTATGTGGATACAATCAAACGTATAGCGCATATTACAAATTAGGTAAAAAGGCGGTGTGATATTTATTATTAGCACACCGCCTTTTTACCGGTTCACTCTACCTTTTCTTGTTCAGCTATTTCTTTGCCTTTGGTTGTCCACAATTTGAATTCTCTCTGCCCTTCCTCACTCTCATAGAAGGCCAGAATGTCTGGCAGGATGCAACAGGCAATGGCCTCGATCTGATGTTGTGGAATGGTTGTGTTATTGATCAGTTTTTTCCTTCGGCTCAAAGAATCCCTCCGTCCGGTCTGTCAGCTTCAAGTTACTGGTCACATTGCTGCTGTCAATCCGTCGGAGGCTTTGCGCCTTCTACCATACTCCTTCAAATTCCGTTACAAAATCCCACATCCCCTTTCTTTCCATTCCGGGTGAACTAAAAGAGAGCAAGCATAGGGAGTGTGGCCACACTCCCGTAAAATCTCCGTTTTCGGCCTGCTGCCGGAGCGGAGATTTTTCTTGTTGCTAAGAACTTTAGTGAAGAAAAACCACCAGCTCCGCTGGTGGAATAAAAACGGCTTTAGCCCTAGACAAAGAGAAACCTCCCCGTAGAA